>Ga0256405_10006470_pt1 | contig 18686 bp, 18 predicted proteins | sample RumenRJG_02DNA_FD_189096 | JGI IMG/M metagenome (GOLD analysis project Ga0256405, IMG submission 189096) | Bovine rumen microbial communities from Lethbridge, Alberta, Canada - RJG_02 | ecosystem: Host-associated > Mammals > Digestive system > Stomach > Rumen | place: Canada: Alberta... | reverse complement strand
GGCTTATGCGCCCTCGCATTAAACGGCAACGCCTCCAATTAGGAAGAATATTCATTCTTCCATAATTGTCGGTCTGGCACTTTGTGCCTGCCTCTGCTCGGGCTTGCCAGCACCTAATTTAGAAAAAAAGAGATTTAGAACAGATGTTCAAATCTCTTTTTTTTTAACTCACTTTTTTTACCTCACCCTACCCTCTCCTACCAAAAACACTGCAGGAGAGGACATATGTGTCAGGCTAAGGCCTGACCTACATGCATTATTTTCCCTCAATAGGGAAGGGAACACAGCGCCTTACTACCTTGCTGCTATACTTCACAATTGAATTACTCCATCGTGTAGCGCTTTTACCGCAATGTCTACACGTGTTCTACCTCCCAATTTTTGCATAATTGCACTTACATGAGCCTTGATTGTATGGGTTGAAACCATAAGTTCTTCTGCAATCTCTTTATTTGTTTTCCCGCATATTACAAGCTTCAACACTTCCAATTCTCGTTCCGTCAAAATATTGTTCATTTTTTCTTCCTCATTTGTATTACAAAACAATTATATTCGAGATTTTTTATTTTTCCTTAATAATATTTCAACTTAAAGAAAAAGAGGGCAAATGCCCTCGTTGGAATTAAGAATAGCTGGAAGTATGAAAAAGATTTTAATTATATATTTATTAAAAAAAATAATAACAAGATAAACAATTACACAAGTGGCTATAATGAATATTTATAATTACAAAAGTTTAATTTTTATTTAAATAGACAATTTTTTATTGTAGTATTTAGTTATGGATTTATCTGAAATTAAAGAAGTATGGTTAAGAGTAAAGCAGGAGCTTGAAAAGAGAGTTCCGGCTCATATTTTCAAAACATGGATAACACCGTTGGAAGCGGTTGATTTTGAAAATAATACATTGGTTTTACTTTCTCCACAGCAGTTATCTGTTGATATATTAAAAAAAGATTGGTCAGCAATTATCAAAGAATGTATAAAAAATATTCTTGGAGATAATGCATCTTTTTCTTTGAATTATGATCCTGAACTTGCAGATAAATATATCAAAACCCGTAAAAAAGCTTTATCTAAAATAGTTGCAGGCCAAAGTGAAGAAGATCTTCAAAAAGAAGCCATTAAACAATCACTTGCCCAAATGCAATCTGATGCAAATTTGAATTTAAATCTCAAATTTGAAAATTTTGTAGTTGGTAAAAATTCAAGTTTTGCATATAACGCAGCTTATGCCGTTGCGAATAATCCTTCTAAAAAATTTAATCCGTTGTTTATATACGGAGCATCAGGGCTTGGGAAAACACACCTGCTGCAGGCAATAGGGCACCATATACTGTTTAATACAAAACTTAAAGTTCGCTATATTCGAATGGAAGATTATTTTAATGAATGGATAAGATGTTTCCAATCCAATGAACTCCCAAACGGCAAAAGAAAACAAGTTTGCAATAATGCTCAGATTAGAAAATTTCACCAAAAATTCCAAAATATTGACATCTTACTAATGGATGACATTCAATTTATAGAATCAAAAATGAAAACTATGGAGGATTTTTTCTCTACATTTGAAGCGCTATACACAAATAATAAACAAATTGTCATCGCATCAGACAGATTGCCAAAAGATATTCCGACACTTGATAACAGATTGAGAACACGTTTCGAAATGGGACTTGTCGTTGATATAGTTCCCCCGGAATACGACACAAGATACGATATTGTAAAAGCGTACGCAAAAGAGCTTGAGGTAGAAGCTGAGGATGAAGTTTTTGGTTTTATTGCAGAGAATTTTACAAATAATGTCAGAGAACTAAAGGGTGCGTTTAATAAAGTCAGTGCTTATGCAGAATTTATGAATACAGGCATTACAATTGAAAGCGCAAAAGAAGCATTAAAACTTGACGTAAAGAAAAAAGAGATTTCTCCGGAATTAGTAACAGAAAAAGTTGCTCAATATTATGACGTTCCAATAGAAGAAATAAAAGGAACAGCACGTCAGCAAAAAATTGTAAAAGCCAGACATAGTGCAATTTATATATGCAGGGAAGTTTTAAAAATGAGCTATGAAGCTATTGGAGATTTCTTCGGGAAAAAACATACAACAGTTATGTACTCTTGCGATTTGGTAAAAGATAATCTAAAAAAAGACAATGAATTAAAAAATACTATACAAACACTTACAAAACAAATAAGAAATAAAGGATAAATTATATGTACGATTATATAAAAGGTATTTTTTTCTATAAAACAATAAATATAAAAGGCGCTTATGCAGTAGTAGAAGCAGCAGGAATAGGATACCAGCTTGAAATTTTGCCAAGAGATTATGAACAATTACCCAAAGAAGGAGAGGAGTTAAAAATATATTCTGTTTTATTGCACAGAGAAGATAAAATGTCACTGTGCGGATTTTTAAGACGCGAAGACAGGGATATTTTTAATGTTTTAACATCTGTTTCAGGTGTTGGTTCAAAAATGGCACTCACACTGCTAAATTCTTTTAAGGTAAAAGACTTAGTCGGTTTTGTACTCGACGGAGATTACAAAGAATTAACAAAAGCAAAAGGTGTAGGGCCAAAACTTGCACAAAAAATTATTCTTGAATTAAAGGATAAGCTAACCTCATACCAAAACGACACAATCACTCTTCCAAAAGGTAACAATATATCTTCAGAAGAAAATAATAGTCAAAATGTCCAAGATGCACAAATGGTTTTGGTATCTTTAGGTTATGAAAAAAAAGAGATTTCAGAGGCCGTTGCAAAAGCTGTAAATACTCTTTCACAAAGTGCACCTGCAGAAGAAATTCTAAAAAAATCATTGCAAATATTATCAATATAAAAAAAATCCTCTTACATTTAGTAAGAGGATTTTTTTATCTTTTTAAAATATTTTCAAAAATAATAGCGCTATCATAGCCGCACCAACTAATGCCGGCCCATACGGGCAAGGAATACCGTCTGATGTATGATTTTTTATTCCCATAACAAGTTCCTTACACAACAATAACCCTAACAAAGCAAGAACTATTGTACTTGAATATAATGCAATATTATTTTCAAGCCATCCTAAATTTTTTGCATACATATATGCTGCTGCGTATACTATAAATGCAATTACCCCGCAGAACATAAACCAATTTTTTTGAGTATACAATTTTTTCATATAAATAGGAAAAATGAAAAATATCGGCAATATTGCACTCAAAACAAAAATTGCAAATAATACATACAAAATATTCAAAAATGAAGAAGAATACAATGCGCTATTTCCGAGTAAAGCCCCGAACACTGCACCTATACCGGCAGCTATATAAGCATCACCCTCTCCAAAAGTTTCTACTTTCAATAAAAAGGAAGAAATACGCCTTAAACCTTCAACAAAAACAAAACATATAATCGCAGCCCCGATAGAATAAAAAACAGGACAAGTCATAATGAATTTAAAATCCAATTCCGGCATACCAACTTCATTTTTATATACAATTAAATTCCAAGCAGCCATTACTATACTATATATAACACCCGCTCCGATTAAAGAATATGTATGAGCATCCGAAACTTGCATCTCTTTTATATCAGTACCGGCAATTACAATAAATAAACAAGCAAATACCAATCCAAATACATAATTCACCAATTGAAAATATGTTATCGGATTAACAACATCCAAGCCAAAAAGTATATCAAACGGATTACAAAATTTTAAAAATAACAATATAAATATAATACCCGTCAATAACTCTACTAAAGGATATTGCCAACTAATTTTTTCATGGCAAAAACCACATTTCCCACGAAGGAAAATAAATGATAAAACCGGAATATTATGATACCATTTCAATGGTGTTTGGCACTTTGGGCATTTGGATCCGGGAAAAACTATAGATTCCCCGCTTACTGTTCTTAAAATAACAACATTTAAAAAACTTCCCGTCACCAAACCTACTATAAATATAAATAACAGCATAACGATAGAAAATAACATCGCTACTAATCCTCCTTATTATCTTTTGTCATTATAATATACATTTTATTCAATGCTCTTTTAATTATTCTCGCTACATGTGTTGCAGAAATATTCAAATATGCAGCAATATCTTTTTTAGTCATACTCTCTATATAGTACTTATAAACAACTTCTTTTTCTAATTTCGGCAGCTTATTAAGCGCAAATTCTATCATCTTTTTATTTTCATACGAATGCTCATAATCACCGTCATCAATCCCCTGTACACGGTCTAAGAGAGTTTCACCGCTTTCTGATGTGTACAATGTTTGATCCAAAGAGACAATATTACGAATAGTATCAATATTTATTATTTCAGCAACTTTATTTTCTGCCAATCCGGTAAATTTTGAAATTTCTTCAACAGAAGGGGACAAATCCTTACCATCAGACAATTTATCAATCGCCTCTTTTACCAGAGAAATATTTGCAATTGTTTCTCTGGGAGGTTTTACGATGTTTGACTTATCTCTCAAATACTGAAGAATTCGCCCTTTAATAAATTTTGTTGCATAAGTCTTAAAACTTCCCTTGTCCGTAAACTGATATGTATCAATAGCTTTCAATGCTCCTATTGCTCCGACCTGAACAAGGTCATCTTTAGGAACGGCACCGGAAAAGTTACCACCAATACCTGATGCTATTTTTTTTACAAGCTTTAAAGTTTCTTCGACTAAGTGAAGATATAAAACATGTTTCTTTTTATTATCATTTTCGCTTTTAAAAGCGGTTATTAATTCTTCAAGTTTTTCCAACTCGGAAGTTTTTAATTCTACCATTCTTACTCCAATTTCTATATATAATAACATAATTCTTGTTTTATATCTAATGTTTAAATTTCTTTAATATAAGCAGACAAGAAGTATTTTTATGTTATGATTTAGATATGAACTAGTTTACAGGAGTAAAAAATGATTACAGTAAAAGATGTAGAGCACGTAGCAAAATTAGCACGTTTAGAATTAACAGAAGAAGAAAAAGTTTTATACACAAAACAGCTTGGGGATGTTTTAAAATATGTTGATCAAATGAATGAAGTTGATACATCAAATGTAAAACCAATGACACAAGTTGTAGATTTTTCAAATGTAATGAGAGAAGATATTCCAAATCAAGAAATTTCAAAAGAAGCATTAATGTCAAATGCACCGGAAGAAGAAAACGGATTTTTCAAAGTTCCAAAAATAAATTAACAAGCTTTTATCATTCTGGAGATATAATTATGAGATTCTTCGCAATATTCAGAATGAATACAAGTCGAAGAATCTCATTTTAGGGTTAGGGTTAATATGACAAAATACATTTTTATCACAGGTGGTGTTGTAAGTTCATTAGGCAAAGGCATTGTTGCGGCATCTTTAGGGCGGTTACTGCGTTCAAGAGGGTATAGCGTAATTAATCAAAAATTTGACCCCTATATTAACGTAGACCCTGGAACAATGAGCCCATTTCAACACGGAGAAGTTTTTGTTACGGATGACGGGGCTGAAACAGACTTGGATTTGGGTCATTACGAAAGATTTACAGATACAAACTTGGGCAAATATAATAACGTAACCTCTGGCAGTGTATATCAAACCGTTATTGAAAAAGAACGCAGAGGAGATTATCTTGGTGCAACAGTTCAAGTAATTCCTCATATCACTAATGAAATTAAATCAAGAATAATAGGCGCTTCAAAACAATTCAATCCTGATTTTCACATAATTGAAATCGGAGGAACAATAGGTGATATCGAAAGTTTACCATTTATAGAAGCGATAAGACAATACAAAGCAGAAGTCGGATACGGGAATGCAATCTCCATTCATTGTACATTACTTCCATATTTACCAACTTCGGGAGAACTAAAAACTAAACCTTCTCAACATAGTGTAAATGTTTTAAGAAGCTACGGTATTCAACCTGAAATTCTTGTATGCAGAACAAATAAACCAATTCCAAAAACTGAAAGAGAAAAACTTGCACTATTTTGCTCAATTTCAAAAGATGCAGTTATTGAATGTCGTGATATGAAAACAATATACGAAGTTCCTTTAGCACTTGAGAGCCAAGGTTTTTGTGGCGTTGCATTAAAGATGCTTGGAGTTAAAGATAAAAAACCAAATCTTACAAGTTGGGAAAAATTGGTAGAAAGAATTAAAAACCCTCAAAAGACAGTTAAAGTTGCAATTGCCGGCAAATATACAAAACTTTCAGATGCATACATTTCTGTTGTAGAATCTTTAAAACATGCCGGATATGCAGATTCAGCCGCAATAGAAATTAAATGGATAAACTCAGAAGAATGCGTGGATTATTCAAATTGTAAAAAATTACTGTCAGAAGTTGATGCGGTTGTTGTACCGGGAGGTTTTGGAGTTAGAGGAATTGAGGGCAAATTAAATGTAATTAAATACGCAAGAGAGAATAATCTCCCGTTTTTGGGTTTATGCTTAGGTTTGCAATGTACTGTTATTGAATATGCAAGAAATGTTCTTGGATTGAAAAGTGCAAATTCAACAGAATTTGATGAAGGGACAACTGATCCTGTTATAGATATGATGCTTGAACAAAAACATGTTAAAGGATTTGGCGGTACTATGCGACTTGGGGCGTATGATTGCCATCTGAAAAAAGGTACAAAAGCTCAAAAAGCATATGGTAAAGATATTATATCAGAGCGCCACAGACACAGATATGAAGTAAATTCAGAATATATTGAGCAATTAACAAAAGCAGGACTGGTATTTTCAGGGATGTCACCTGACGGAATGCTTGCAGAAATTGTTGAACTGCCAAAATTGGATTGGTTTGTCGCATGCCAGTTCCATCCTGAATTCAAATCAAGACCTGACAGACCGCATCCGCTATTCAAAGGTCTTGTAGATGCGGCAATCAAGCAAAAGAAGTAATATTATAAGGGGTAAAAATGGATAATAATACAGAAATGAAAAAATTTACGACAGTAAACTTTTTAAATTTAGCTTTAGGATTTTTGGGACTGCAATTTGCATGGCAGATGAGAATTGCACTATCAGAGCCTGTAACATCAGGACTTGGAGCATCGCCGCTATTATATAGTTTAATTTGGCTAGCCGGCCCATTTTCAGGTATGGTTGTTCAGCCAATAATCGGGATATTAAGTGATAACACAAAATCACGATTTGGAAGACGCAGGCCGTACTTACTTGGGGGTGCATTAATTACCGCACTTGCATTGTGGGCTTTCCCTCATTCTGCAGGAATTTCGGACATCATAGGCAAGCTATTTCATATTAATATGCCCGCATGGGGCGGACTTTTAATTGCCGCAATTATGATTTGGATTATTGATGCTTGTATAAATATTGCGCAAGGGCCATACAGGTCATTAATTCCTGATGTTGTACCAAAAGAACAGCACGCTCAAGCTAATTCATATATTAGTTTATCTATCGGATTAGGTTCTGTAATTGCAATGGTAATTGCGCCGGCATTAAAATATTTCTTTAACTATCAAATGTCCATTCCTGCACAATTTGTTATGGCAGGTATTGCATTCGCTCTTGCAATGATTTGGACTTGTATGATGATTAAAGAAAAAAGCACACTCCAAGATAATAACGCAAAACAACTGACAATACCTGAAGTTGACAACGAAATAAAAAAAGATGGTTTTTGGAAATCAATGAAAGAGTTCTTTCTGCTTTCACCGGAAGTTAGTAAAATTTGTACTATGCAATTTTTTACATGGATTGGTATGATGTGTTTACTTATATATATAACACCATTTGTTATGCATACTGTTTATAATATTCCTGATGTAGCAGCAAATCCTATTGCACAAAATTTAAAAGATACAGCACAGAATTATGCTCTTATATGTCTTGCAGCGTTCAATCTTGTGTGCTTCCTTGTTGCAATACCTATTGGGAATTTAGCAAACAAATTCGGAAATAAAAAAGTGCATATTATATCAATGTTATCAATGATAATAGCATACTTGGGACTTGCAATATTTAAAACTAATGCGTTTGCGGTATTATGCTTTATGGCTTTATCCGGTATCGGTTGGGCAAGTGTTTGCGCGCTTCCTTTTGCAATGCTTTCAAAATACATAAAACCGGGAACAGAAGGTTCTGTTATGGGGATATTTAATATATTTATTGCAGGGCCGCAAGTATTTGTCTGTACACTTGTAGGATGGTTTATTAATGCATCCGTAATATCTGTAAACGGGAATATAAATCACCACTACGAATATACATTCTATATTGGGGCATTATGCTTGCTTGCAGCGGTATTTGTCACAAATATGATTAAAGAAAAATAAACAACAATAAGGCCTCTTAAATATTTTAAGAGGCTTATTTTTTTATTATCTTTTTACAATATTTTTCAACAGGGCAAATTTCACATTTCGGATTTATTGGCTTACAAACATTCTGCCCATGGGTTACAAGCAAAGAATTTATCGGAATCCAATATTTTTCAGGCAATTTTTTACGCAATGCAAACTCCGTTTCTTCAGGATCTTTGGTTTTTACATAACCTAAACGATTAAATATTCTGTGGACATGAACATCAACACATATAGCAGGAGTATGGAACCCCTCAGACAAAACAAGATTAGCCGTTTTTCGACCGACACCTCTAAATTTACATAGTTCATCTATATCACAAGGAACTTTTCCCCCGTATTTCTCAACCAGTATCCTCGAAAGTTCAATAATCTGCCCTGCCTTATTTTTATAAAAACCAACAGGATAAATTGCTTTTTCTAAATCTTCTACACTGACATTCATCATCTGTTGAGGAGTTTTAGCAAGTTTGAGCATTCTTAATGTAGCAGGATAAGTCGTTCTGTCATTTGTCCTAAGGCTTAAAATACAAGCAATCAAGACAAGATAGGGGTCTTTGAAAGAATCCATCAATTCAACAAAGTCACTTTTCGTTTGCTTTGCATCTTCAAGAAGTCTCACTACCGAATCTATATCTACAACCATTATTTTAAAAGTTCCTCAACATCAATATGCGTTCTTAATCTCAATGCGTAGATGTTACTTCTGTCAAATCTTTCTAATTTTACAGCATCTTTTTCCGTTGTTACAATATTACCGGCAATATCAATAAAATCTGACGGTACATATTGATGATGATCATCAAAAGTAACAGTCTTTATAACGTTGAAATTAGTTAAAAAATCATAAAATTGCTGCGGTTGACCAATTGCGCACATCGCCGTGACATCCATACCATCCATTAGTCTTTGACCGTTTTTGATATTATAAACATAATCCGGTTCATTATAACAAACAAGTGTAGGAAGTTTTAATCTTTTATGCATAATCTTGGCAACTTTATTTGCTACATCGTGTTTTACACTTTTTGACACAACAACAAGCTTATCAATTCTATCAAGAGCTTCGGCTCCCTCTCTTAAAGGCCCGGCCGGGAGTAATTGTTCATTCCCAAAGCCCTTTACACTGTCCATCAAAACGACATCCAGATCTCTATAAAGTTTTCTGTGTTGAAAACCGTCATCAAGTATAATCGTATCTATACCGAATTTTTCAACTGCTGCTTTTGAAGCTAAATACTTATTTCTGCAAGTAAAAACATAACACCCGGGGTTATTTTCAGCAAGCCAAAACGGCTCATCTCCGGCATCAACGGCATCAAAAAATATACTAATGCCGTCAGAAATCATATTAACATGTTTATTATTTAACCTGCCGCCATAACCTCTTGAAACAATAGCAACCCTGCGTCCGTTTTGGACTAAATAACGAGCAATCTCCGTAACTACCGGAGTTTTCCCTACTCCGCCCGTTGTCATATTCCCGACAGAAATTACAAATGCATTAACTTTCTTTGGTTTTAATATTCTTTTGTCATACAAAAAATTTTTAAAACGACTTCCAAAACCGTAAAAAATTGAACAGAACTTTAAAATTTCGAATAAAATTCCCTCAGGATTTCTTGTATAATGAATTTTTGTAATTTCGGTTTTAAGATTTAACATATTAGAATAATAACCTGAATAGTAAAAATCTCTTATTCAATTTATCTGAGAATTTTTTCAAATTAGCCGTAGTACAAACCATATCATCAACAATTTTCTTCAAATCTGAAGCCTGAGTCTGGCTTGCAGGATTTACATAATTTACAGTTTCTAATGCTGTTGACATTTGAACCATAGCTTCGTTTGCATTTGTTATAGCATCTCGGATTTGAGATTTCAGTTTTTCATCACTTGTCATTGAATTTACGCTGGTACTGATTTGAGACAAGTTTTGCGCAATAATTTTGATATTCTTTCCTGTTTCTTCAGCATCAGACGCATCCATAACTTTATTTAAATTTTGTGCTAATTTATCCACAGAATCTGCCGTTGAAAGCATTGTAGTCTTAAATTTAGTATCTCCAATTATATTATTAACATTTGCAGATAATTTTGAAAAATCATCCGTTGCCTGTTTTGTCATCGCAAGCAATTGTTTAATATCCTCTTGTGAAGAATCTAATATATTATCAACTTTATCTAACGTAATTGTAGAACGAGCAGTCAATTCATTTACATTTGCGATAGTTCTTCTTAAATCGGCAATTGTTTCATCTGTAAGTATTTCATTAACTTTTTGGTTTGTTTCTGTTAATGTTTCTGCGGCTCTGTATTGCCAATCCATAAAGTCCGACAATCTCATCGGTTCAATAATCGTATATTTTGATGTTTGCTTTGGATAATTCAAAGGAGTATCATCCAAAGGAACAAGCCTCAATTTGTGTCCTGATTTTTCGGTAATAGCAGAACCTCTCAAAAATTCCGGTAATATCAAGCCCGGTAAATCAATGAAATAATCTACTTTATATGCATAAGTAGTCTTTATATTATTCTTGAAGTTAAAAGGAACAGAATCTCGCGGCAAAACTTCTACACCTTTAATTATACCTACATCGTAGTATTTACCGCTGAGTTTCATCTGGACCTTATCATTTTTATAAAGCAAGTTTTTATCAACCATTGGGATATAAATAGTTCTTATTTTTGGAGGAGTAATTTCTAAAAATAATTCCCCGATAATACCTGTTTGTTGAATAGAAAACGTAGAAGCCTTTGGTATTTCTACATCAGGATTTGTTATAACAAATTTTACTTTTACATGACTGTCTTCAGCATCAACGGTTGGAATAATTTCTTCAACCTGTCCAACTTTCAATCCCATCATCTGCACTCCGGCACCGGGTCTTAGGCCGTTAACATCTTTAAACTGTATCTCTATTCTTGCAGCAGATGATAATGCTCTGCCCTTAACTTTTAATACCACTCCAACTAATAGGATAAGTGCAATCAGTGTAAGTAAACCTACCTTAAATGATGAGGAAAATTTCATTATAACATTTCTCCATTATTCTATATGTATAATTCTATCAAAAAAATAAAAAAACTGTAAAGTTTTAATATTACACAAATATGCTATCTGCGTTTATCCTGCATAGAACTGTCTCGATATTGGCGTTTTATTTGCTCTTGTAAATCCGCAGGGATTTGAATATTTTGGAGCGCCATATTATATTTTTTCAAATTCGCAATATTTTCAGATTCATTTAACAGATTTCTTTGCGGAGGAAGATTTACACCATCTTTAACTTGTTCAAACTCCGTTTTAGCTTCTTTTGAAATAATTTTTGCAACAACTTCATCCAAATCACTACCTGAAACGTGATATTTTGAAGCAATATCATTAACCGTTTTACCTTGAGGAAATGTATATAGCCAATTTATAGAAAGCCTGTCCCCCGGCCCTACATGAGAAATACCCTTCTGATGAGGAGTATACATTATATCGTTTTTGAAAGGGCTGTGTCCTAAGCCGATTGCATGCCCAATTTCGTGTAAAATAGTATGATACACTTCACTTTCATCATTATAATCCGCATGGACAAGACCTTCTGTTAAACCTATAACCATTTCCGCACTATATAACCTGTTATTATTGTCATAATGGAATAAACAATGCCCAAGAGCCTGTCTTTGCACTCTTTTCCACTCTAAATTTATATTTGAAGCATTCAAATTATCCACGACTACAAATGAGACTTTACCATTAGAAACTTTATGCCATTCATCAAGTGCTTGCTTGACATATTGACGATACTTATAATCCTGGCCTTGCTTTGAATAGAATTTCATCGGAGCAATATAAATCTTCAATGGCATAATATTCCATCGCATCAAACGACCGTTTTTTACAGATTCTTGTAAATATGTTTTTTTCTGCATATATTTATTGTATAATAAAATGTACAATAAGAAAAGTTATTAAATCAGACTAAGGAGAGAAATTATGGGAATGAACTTAATGAAAATTATGCAGCAAGTGCAGAATGTTCAAAAAAAAGCAGGCGCAATGCAAGAAGAATTAGCTAATCTTGACATCATTGGTGAAAGCGCAGGCGGTGCAGTAAAAGTAACCTGTGACGGACAAGGGAAATTCAAATCAATTAAAATTGCACCTGAAGCAATTAACCCTGAAAATCCTTCAGCAGTTGACTCAGAATCAATTGAAATGCTTGAAGATGTTATTTCCGCAGCAATGAAAGAAGCAACAGCAAAAGCTTCCAAAGAAATGGAAGAAAGAATGAAGAAAATTACCGGCGGAATTAAAATACCGGGATTGAATTTCTAAGAAAATGATATATCCAAAATCAATAGCAGCACTGATAGAACAATTTCAAAAGTTTCCGTCAGTAGGCCCTAAATCGGCACAGCGTATGGCATTCTTTTTACTCAGAATGTCAAAAGATGATGTTGAAAATTTTGCAACAACAATTTTAGAGGCTAAAGAAAACACTAGAACATGCGAGATTTGCTATAATATTTCATCTTCAAGTCCTTGCGAAATATGTTCATCTTCCCAAAGAGATAAATCCACAATCTGCGTTGTTGCGGAATCAAAAGACCTTATTGCAATTGAAAAAACAAACGAATACAAAGGTTTGTACCACGTTTTGCAAGGATTAATTTCACCTATGGACGGTATTGGTGCAGAAGACGTGAGAATTAAAGAACTTTTAAACAGATTAACAAACGAAGAAGTTAAAGAGGTTATTCTTGCACTTAGCCCTTCAGTTGAGGGAGAAGCAACAAGCCTTTATCTTACAAAACTTATAAAACCTTTTGGAATTAAAGTTTCAAGAATTGCATTTGGCCTGCCTGTCGGTGCAGATTTGGAATATGCAGACGAAATTACGATTGCAAAAGCAATTGAAGGCAGACATGAAATATAGCAATTACCCCTCACAGTGTAATTGTTATAACATAATAAATATTTTAAAATAAAGATTATGAACTTATTGGAAATAAAAGAGCTAAAAGTTGATTATACTACTAAAAGCGGTGTTTCAGGAGAAACAAAACTTGTTCATGCCATAAATGGGATTAATCTTGGAGTCCGGAGGGGTGAAATTCTTGCAGTTGCAGGAGAATCAGGCTGCGGGAAATCCACACTTGCCAAAGCAATAATGAAACTTGTCGATATAAAAAACGGAGAAATAATTTTTCAAGGTACAAATTCTACCGCCCTCAATTCGATTAAAGAAATTCGCCAATTTTATCAAAAAGTTCAAATGGTATTTCAAAATCCATATTCAAGCCTTAACCCTAAGATGAAAATAGGCTCAATACTCAAAGAGCCGCTACTAATCAATAAAAAACTCTCTTCGCAAGAAATAACCCGAATTGTAGAAGAAAAAATATCACAAGTCGGGCTGGATACAAGCGTTTTAGACAAATATCCTCACGAATTTTCCGGCGGACAAAGGCAGAGAATTGCGATTGCACGTGCACTGATTTTAGAACCTGAACTTATAATTGCAGATGAACCCGTAAGTGCTCTAGATGTAAGTATTCAGGCGCAAATCATTAATTTACTTAAAAGTTTAAAAGAAAATCTTGGCTTAACATTTATTTTCATCTCACACGACTTAAGTGTTATAAAGTATATTTCAGACAGAATTGCGGTAATGTATTTGGGAGAAATAGTTGAAATTGGAAAAACATCAGAAATTTTTGACTCCCCAAAACATCCATACACTCAAGCTTTATTGAGTTCGGTTCCCCAAATAGGCTCAAAAACCGAAGATACAACAATACAACTTGAGGGGGAATTACCTTCTGCGGAAAAACTTCCATCAGGCTGCAAATTCCATACAAGATGTCCTTACGTAATGGACAAATGCAAAGACAAAATTCCTGAGGAACACGAATTTTCGCTATCACACAGGTGTAAATGTTTTTTGTACACGAATGAAAACTCTATGATATAATCAAAGCTATGGAAAAGAATATAATAACAACAAATCGAAAAGCTTTTCACGAGTACACTATTTTTGAGAAATATATTGCAGGCCTGGTTCTGACAGGAACGGAGATTAAATCTATCAGAAACAACGCAATAAATCTAAAAGATAGTTTTTGTCGTGTTGAAGACGGTGAAATATTTTTATATAACTGTCACATTTCCCCATACGACAAAGGGAATAGGAATAACCATGACGAAAAACGTACACGCAAATTATTATTAACGGCAAAAGAGATTTTAAAAATAAGTAACAAAATAAAAAAAGACGGCTATACGGTTGTGCCATTGGAAGTTTTTATCACAAAAGGATTTGCCAAAGTTGAAATAGGTTTAGCTAAAGGTAAAAGACTACATGACAAACGAGATGATATAGCCAAGAAAGAACAAAAACGAGAGATGGATAGAGCCTCAAAAACAAGATACTAACGTTTTTTATATTTTGACTTGATTTTGAGTATTTATTTGATAGTATAATAAATGCGAACACGTTTATGGCGGGTGTCGTCAAGCGATAGTTTTTCATAATGAGTTTGCGAATTATAGAAAAACATCGTCCCGAACTTGTTTCGGGATCTGACAATTTAATATAGAACAAATATGGCGGGTGTCGTCAAGTGGTTAAGACCACGGATTGTGGTTCCGTTATGCGTGGGTTCGAATCCCACCACCCGCCCCATAAAAAAGCTGATGACTTTTGTCATTGGCTTTTTTATTTAGTGATTGGCGAGGACGAGAATCCACCGTTTTGTGGGTGTAGAAAGATGAGTAGTGTATTTTTTCAGGACAGTGTATCTGTACGGTTAAAAATACTATTTTTGCCCTTTTGCCCGTTGTGTAAAGGTTTCTGCCGTTGGAAGCAACCAACGAATAGTAACATAGCTCAGTCCTGAAAGTCCATTTTTTGAACCAACGAGTCCGACAGGTTAGAATTTGTGTCCTAATTCTGTCCACAAAAGCGTTTTAGCAATTTTGAACCTTTCCGGCATTTTGTACGCTTGAAAGTACTATTCGTTGGTTTTGTTTAATCAAAAAATTATAAAATTTTTAATTAAATTTTATAAAAGGTTGGAAGATTTTTTCCATGGTCGGAAATAAAAATTTTTAATTCAGGTTTAATCCGGTTACTCTTGTTCCTAATTTTTCTTTATAAAGAGATTCAATATTTATTGCTTCTTCAGGAGTTATGCATTTAGATAAAACTCTTAAAATAGTATATTGAAAATCTTTATAGGCATCAGGTCTTTCTTTTAATAATGCTTTTAATCCAACATCTCCACCGTCTTTAGTATCAGCATAATTCTTCCATCTACCAAAGATACCGTCTTGGTTATATGTTGATCCGATGTATTGACTTCCTGTCTTTTTATCAAGAATTAAATATATTCCATTAACATTAGATAATGCAGATTTCCAATCATTATATGTTAAAGTATCTTGAACGATCGCTACTAATTCATCATAAGTTAATAATACGTCTTCATAAGTCGAAAACGGATTAATTTCTCTAAAATTTGTTTGTGGATAAAGTGCTACTATATCTTTTGGTTGATCTGCCCATTGATGCCAAGCCTGTGTATTTTTACTCCATTCTATAATTAACCTGTCTTTATATTCGGACATAATATCGACTGGAGTAAGGTCATAATATACACCTCTATTAAATTGATCAGGATAAATATAACCTGAAGGCATTTTGTTGAGCTTATCATCACCACTACATTTTTCGCCAACTTTGTAACATCCTAAAAAACGGCAGTATAATTTTTCTGTAGCCATAAAAGATAATATATATTCACATTTGTCAAACACAGGTTTGCCCTGAGAACATTGATATGCTTCCAAAAATCCTTGTTCATACAATTCCCTGAATTCTTTGCCAGCATGTCTTATTAGTTTAACCTTTTTAGGATTTAATTCAGGATATTCATCTAAAATCGCAGATAATTTCATAAAATTTATTCTATCACAAAAAGCGACACATAACTATACAATGCTCGGAAATGGTGTTCCAATGCTTTAACTTCAGAGGTAATGTGTTGCATACCATGAAAGATATATATATTAATATTAGTAAAATTGCTGAAGTGAAAGGGTTAAAAAGTACCCGTTCATTAAGAATGGCAATCAATAAGGGTAAATATAAAGCACGAACTATTCCTGTGAATGGTGGTTATTCTTACGAAATATTGTATTCAAGTTTAGAGCCTGAAATACAAGAAAAACTTGAAGATGATGAAATTAGATCAACAGCACTTGTTCCTATTGATAATCAGAAACCAACATTTATTTCTGAAAGTGCAAGAATGACATCTTTAGCAAGAGCAGATATTGTTACCGCATTGGAAAATATAAAGAATAAATATAAAACTAAAAAAGAGGCAGAATTCGTATTTTTAGATTTATATAATTCAGGAATGTTATTACCTCAAGTGTATAAATTTATTGGTAAAATATCAATCGGGACTCTTCGCCGTTGGGTTAAATCATTTGAAGAAAAAGGAGCAGACGGATTAGTTCCTCAACGCAGATATTCCTCAATAACTGAATATAACACTATCTTAAATCAGGAAATGAAGGATATATTTTTAAAGTTTCTATTACATCCGAATAAATTTAAAGTTGGAAAAGCAATTACATTAACAAGACATATTTTAGAAAAACGAGGTTACGAAAATATTCCGAGTGTGATTACGTTCAGGCGATTTGCGGAACATTACAAAAAAGTAAATTATTCAAAATGGATATTAATAAGAGAGGGTGAAAAAGCGTACCACGATAAAGTGGAAGCATATATTGAAAGGGATATTTCAAAACTTGAGGTCGGGGATGTGCTTATAGCAGACGGTCACGTTCTAAACTTCCAAGTAATAAATCCATTTACAGGTAAGCCGGCAAGAGCAACTCTTGTCGGCTTTTTAGATTGGAAATCAACAGCACTTGTGGGTTATGAAATTATGATGACTGAAAATACTCAGTGCATTGCATCTGCTCTCCGTAATGCAATTTTAAATCTTGGTGTAATTCCTAAAGTTGTATATCAGGATAACAGTAGAGCTTTTAAAGCAAAATATTTTCAAACTGTGGATTTTGATGAGGCAGGATTTAACGGAGTGTATGCTAATCTCGGAATCAAATCAGTATTTGCAAAGCCATACAATGCAAGAGCCAAAGTTATAGAACGATTCTTTTTAGAATTCCAAGAGGAGTTTGAAAAAATGATGATTTCATACATTGGTACATCTATTGAAGATAAGCCTGCGTGGATGAAACGAGGAGAGAAACTCCACAGGGAAATGCATAAAAAAATTACAAATAATTATATTCCAACGATTCAGGAAGCAATTAAATATATTGATTGTTGGATAGATTATCACAATTCAAAAACGTGTCCGAACGATAAAAATTGCACGATCAAAGAGTGTTTAAATACTGTTCAAAAACAAAACATTGATAAAAATAAATTGAATTATTTAATGATGAGTACCAAAACACGAGTCATAAATAAACATGGAATCACATTTTTAGGTTTACATTACAGAAACGATCTTTTATTAGATATCAGGGAAGAAGTTTTTATCAGATACAGTTTATTTGATTTATCTAAGATTGATGTTTATTCGCTTAAGGGTGAATTTTTATGTGTGGCTCATCAGGTTGAGAAAGTTCATCCAATGGCAAATGTACTTGGAACTGTAAAAGATATGCAAGACCTAAAACAAAAAATTCAAAGACAGGGAAGACAGCTAAATAAAGCAAAAAAAGAATTTATAAAATGTTTCCCTCAAAGCGAAGTTCAGGTTTTGGAAATTGAATCTGAACCCATTATTGAAATTGAACAATTTGAACCTGAAAAAACGGTTCGAGAACATAAATTAACTCCTCGTGAAAAACAAATGAATAAACCAATGTTTGATTCTGATTTTGAAAAATACGAGTGGTTAATGAATAACGGATGCACCAGTCCTGAAGATAGGAAATGGCTCGCAGATTATATTAGAAGTGATGAATACTACAACTTATATGGAGGATAGCAGATGAAAATAAATGTATTTGTAAGAACAAAAAACGTCAAAAAGTTTGTTGGACTAATGGAAGATTTAAAGAAACTTCCTCCAAATATTCCAAAACTCGCTCTCGTTTACGGTGACCATGGAATTGGTAAAACTCAAACATTGTTATGGTGGGCAAATAAAAATGATGCAATTTATATCAGAGCTAATAACGATATAACACAAAATGGCTTATTAAAAATAATTATGGAAGAGTTAGATATAAGTCCATATTGGAATATGCAAGATAATTTTAATGCAATTTTAAAGCAATTAAGAATAGAACCTAAAATAATAATTG
>Ga0256405_10006466_pt1 | contig 18696 bp, 15 predicted proteins | sample RumenRJG_02DNA_FD_189096 | JGI IMG/M metagenome (GOLD analysis project Ga0256405, IMG submission 189096) | Bovine rumen microbial communities from Lethbridge, Alberta, Canada - RJG_02 | ecosystem: Host-associated > Mammals > Digestive system > Stomach > Rumen | place: Canada: Alberta... | reverse complement strand
GCTGCCGCAGCCCAGGTCAAGGACTCTGTCATTTTCACCCAGATACTTTTCAACAAGTTCAAGGCAAAGCTGAGTTGTGTTGTGCTGTCCTGTGCCAAAGCTTGAAGCGGGGTCGATCTCCAGTATCTTCCTTGTCTCACCCTCGGGGATATCCTCCCAGCTTGGCTTGATAAGAAGCTTATCGCCTATCTCCAGCGGCTTGAAGTACTGCTTCCAGTTGTTAGCCCAGTCTTCTTCACGAACATTTTTCAGCTCGTATTCAAGCCTGCCGAATGCATTCTCGGTATCTCGTGTCTTCAGCGCACGAAGTTCAGCCTTGACAGCTTCAAGATAATCCAGACCCTGAGCGTTCTCGGGCAGATAAGCTGTAACTGTGGTCTCACAGTTTTTTAGCCCCATAAGATCATCATCGATATAATCCCAGTTTACGCTCTTATCGCTGAGAAATTCCTCGAAATCCTTTGCGTCCTTGATAACAAATCCGTTTATGCCAAGCCCGAGAAGACTGCCTGTGACAGCTTCAATGCCCTCGGAAGTGGTATAAATATCGACTTCTACCCAATCCATATATTAATTCCCCTTTTTTAATAAGAAAATATTATCAAAAATCAAAAGTTATATTAATCATTATAGCATACTTTACATAATTTGTAAAGGTCTTTCATAAAAAGTTCAAAATTTTAAGAGTGTTCCCAAATGACATAGTTTTATAAGTTTATCCTGCTGACAACAACGATTTTTTGAAAGGCGATATCTATAACTCTATAATGGTACATGGTACATTGATAGAATATTGCAATAAAAAATACACTGTTCAGATCACTCTGAACAGTGTATACGATTGCGGGAACAGGATTTGAACCTGTGACCTCCGGGTTATGAGCCCGACGAGCTACCAAGCTGCTCTACCCCGCGATATTTGATTTTGTGTTCTCTCGTTGAGTACTTGTCTATTATATCATACCAAACTGCATTTGTCAATATGGTTTTGAGAAAAAATTCAAAGTTTACTTAATGTTAACATTTGGGGGCGCTGTAAGAGTGCTGATAATAGGAGCGCACAACTGTAAATATGAGATCATTCCGCCTGCACTTACACAATATGAACACAGCTCTGCTTATGATGCAAAACTTCACTACAGATACGCGGTTTTGCGGTGTCGGAATTGTGAACAAACAACATTTCAGTAAATGTTCACTACTTTGTAGATATGTTTTGAGGTATGTTGAATGGATAGCTTTATTGAAAAAACAACATCTGTAATTCTGCTTGTTGCTCCATAAGTGAAAAAAATAAGGGCAAAGACGTTTAGTTAAAAGATAGAAACAAAATTTGTTTCCTATATGTTTATAACAATGATGAATGCTTTTAATTTGTAAAATTAGTCAACTTGTGATTTAGTCAATTTGTAGAAACTATATACGTTGCTTTGGATATAACTACAAATTTAGATTAATAAGGTTGACTATTTTGTCTAAACCTGATATAATATAGTCAATAAATAAAGTGATGGAAATGATTTATTTGTGGTAATATGAACATGATGAAAGGAATGAGCTTATGAAAAATAATAAAAAGGGATTCACTTTGGTAGAGTTAGTCATTGTTATGTGTATTATTGGTATTCTGGCGAGCCTGATCGTACCTAATGTTATAAGCTACATCAGAAAGGCAAGGGTCGCCGCTGCTGTCGCTGATACAAGAACCATAAAAGCTTCGATAGAAAGTTCTTTGACAGATGAGCTTCTGCTTAGCGGAGATGATCAGAGAGCAGCATTCAACAAGGTGCTCTACCTTGAACAGGGTAATGCAAAAGACAGAAAGTATGAGAGAGTAGGCTGTTTCACCAGTTACAGCTGGAATGTCTATAAGTCCAATGCGGGCAAATCGTCAGGCTCGCAGGCAATTGACAGAGTAATAGCTGGTCAGCTCGATGCGACTTTTTCGGAATCGTGGAAAACAGGTAAGCGTGTAAATCCTTTGAGCTATAATACAGATGCAAAGAATTGCGCTAAGTACCTCAAGGATAATGATACGAACTTCGGACTTGTCGTTGTTTATAACACCACAGGTGAAGTGCGTATGATCCAGCTTTACAGAGCAAATATACTGGTCACATACATTAACGGTGAATACATCGTTAATCTGGATAGCAAAGCTCACTTTATCGGTACCGGCACATGGGATAAGATCTATACTGACAGCGATAAAAAGGCCCCTGAAAAATTCTACAATATAAATCTTTCCAACAAACAGTTCGGAAACGATGGAAAAATGGGCGGCTGGTATTAAGCTTGACATTAAATCTTATGAATATGCTGCTTTAAAGATCTTGCGGAAGAATAAAAACTACACAATAATATAAAGCCGAGGTTCAATTATCTCGGCTTTATATATTCTGATCTATGAGTGTGGCTGACTTTTTTCATCTTCAGAGTGGGAAGACGAGAACGCCTTTTAATCGATATTTAGTTTTGTCAAATAAACTAAATATTCTGAATTTAAGCTCATGAAAATCGAAACCAATTGTGCAAACATACAAATATAAAAGTTAAAATTGTGAAATTAAACCATTTACTTGACAAAACACGTCAAATGCAGTATAATATGTTTATAGAAAGAAACAAAAAGAATACGGAGCATCAGGGTGATGCTGATGTGGTAATTTGAAAGTTAGATCGTATCCTATTATTAATTAGCTTTCCAGAGTAAAGGTTTATAGATATTATGAAAGGGCCGGAGCCTGCATATTGCGATATGCAGGCTTTTGTCGTGGCAAAAAATAAAGTGGTGCTCCCGCATAATGTGGGGGCGCTTTTTGCATAATCGGAGAAGTCAGGGGAATATACTGAATTATCATATAGCAAAACGGAGGAGATACATATGATGATACAGTTGCTTGAGCTGTTCAGGCTGATATCCCACGGCGGACTATTTTTCGGTCTTCATTTTGATGGCAGGACGGTATTTCCGCCGCCGCTGAGTGCCGCGGAGGAAAGGGAATGTTTTGAGAAGATGTCCGCAGGGGACAGAGAGGCGCGGAACAGACTGATAAAGCACAATCTTCGCCTTGTGGCGCATATAATCAAGAAGTACTATGCAAATTCTTCCGATCAGGACGACTTGATATCAATTGGAACCATAGGGCTTATCAAGGCGGTGCAGACTTTCGATCATACTAAGGGTACCCGCTTTGCGACTTACGGAAGCAGGTGTGTTGAAAATGCTACACAATCACAACGGACATTTTCTCGTCAGATGATGTAAAAGATGTGCCCTTCATAGGCGAGTGGCGATTTTTACGCAGAGTAAAGAGCCGAATGTATACGCTGTACTCTACCCACACAAGCGGCAAAACAGTCACCCTTTATATTCACAGCTTCAAGCCGAAAGGAATACCCGATTTTGAGCTTAATGATAATTCCACAGTCTCAGACAGGTTGAAATTTTACAGGATAAGCTGTGGGCTCATGCAAAAAGAGATAGCCGCTCAAATTGGTGTAGACCGCACCACCTATGCCCGCTGGGAGAACAATGTGCTGTCGGCGTATCCGTTGGACAAGCTCACACTACTTGCAGAGATATTCGGGTGCAAAGTCACAGACTTGCTCGATGAGTACAATAAATTCCTGATAAAAGGGCAGGGAAGTTATATCAGAAACCTGCAAAAAAAGAAGTCTCTCACACGATGCAGGCTAGCAAAGCTGATGTCCGTTTCTGTCGGCCGTGTCAAGGATTGGGAGAATGAGCGAAAGCGGGTCAGCATGAAGTGCTATGTGCGGTTGATGGAGATAGACAAATAATGAAGATAAACAGAGAATTACAAGACAGAGCTATTTCTAAGGAAATATCAGAAAGATTCAAGCAGTACAGGATCGCTTTGCCAATGACAAGATCAGAGCTTTTAGAAAAAACAATGGTCTCGGTCGGAACAATAGCTCGTTTTGAAAGTGGGAATGATATAGGTCTGCTAAATGTAATAATGTGATGTACTGAATTATGTGTAACAAAAAAACAAACAGGAAGAGAACTCGAAATGAAGTTCCTTCCTGTTTTGCTTATAGCCGTATAGGTCTTTCATATTAGTATTTGGAAACATTCTTTATGAGTACCGATCTATTTGGTGGAACTTTTTGTTATACCGTACCCTCGTAAATTGTCTTGTCACCGATCTTGACAAGCTTTACACCCTGTTCTTTGTTTTTGTTGAAATTAAATGTCAACATATATCCGATGTTCAGCCCGAAATGATCGAGATATCCGACAAGCTGCTGCTCACCATCGGCATTGTATTTCTGCCCACGCCATATTTTTAGTTCGATAATATCCTGCTGCCCGAGATAGTCAACAACCACATCAGTGCGTGTCTGATCTCTGGTCTGCGCTTCTATATAGTAGTTGCCTGTACCGTTGATAATGGGCTTTAGGAACAGCAGAAACTGCTCACGCCCGTCCTTTTCCTTGAATTTATCTTCAAGTGGTCCGAATATCTGAGTATAGGTTTTTATAAAATGTTCTATCACAAGCCGCATATTCAGCCTGCCGTCTTCGACAAAGATGTTTTTGGCAAGTGTGCCTTCGTTGAACATAGCACTTGATTTGATCTCCTCGTCCGAAAGGAAAAGGTTATACAGCAGCATTTCAAATATCCTGTTGGAAATGGCAACTGTATTATGGTTATTCTTTATGAAACCGTACATCTCCATCTGAGAGATAGATTCCTGAAGTGCAGAATATGAAAGAGTTGTGCCTTCCATGAGGATACTTCTGATCGATCTTTTAAGATCGGGATAGTTTGTCAACTTGCCCGTGAGCGACTGGAAAAGCGAGTTCTTTTCGGAAAGCAATATCTTAATTGCTTCGTTGAAGCCCTGTTTAGTCCATGCTTTATTAAGACTGTCAAACTTGTCCGGTACAAGCTGCTCGTCGATGATCTGGCATATACGGCTGACAAGGAACGGATATCCGCTTGTGTGTTCGTAGATCGAATCGGCAATAAGCTTTGTGTTCATACCCGTGTTATGATCGGCTTCGTATTCGTCAAGCATACCCTTGATACCGTCGGCTGACAGTGACATATCTATCTTGAAATCCGCAGAAATATTCCAGGGGCTGTTTACCTTTGAATCATTATCGTTTCGGATATTGCCCTTGATGTGCTTTATATCGGCAACTCCAGCAAGGATCACTGACTGAAACGCAGGATTGTCCTCGTCATCTTCTCTGTCAAGATATTGGAGCCTTAGCTGTGCAAGGAAATCAAGAAATACCTGATTGTTTGATGCACTGTCCACTTCATCGATTATGAGGACAATAGGCTTTTCCGAACAGCTGCACCATTCTATTAAGCAATAGAATAATTCGTCAAGTATAGCAAGACCACTGCTTCTGTTGATAAAATCTAGCAGCTTGTCGTTTATACTTTTGGGGATATTGATCTTGCTGTTTTTCTGCAAAACAGCTCTGCTGAATGACTTTACAAACGCTTCTTCGGTTTTAAATCCCGCATCACCGATCCTTTGAAAGTCAAGACGTACAACATTATACTCGTCTTTTAGATACCTTTCAAGAGCAGCAAGGGTTGTGGTCTTTCCGAACTGCCGCGCTCTGTTTATTGTAAAGTAGTCACCGTTATCTATCATCACCTTGATTTGCTTCAAGCGCTCTGTAATGTCTACCATGTAATTCTTAGAAGGATTGCATAGTCCGGTGGTCTTGAACTTTTTCATAACTGTACGCCCCTTTCTGCTCGCGCATACTCTATCATTATAATTATAGCACAGATAACCCATTAATGCAACCTTTTGCTGAAATGTTTCATAATGGAGAAGAATACAAGTCATAGTTAAAGTTAAAAAGGGTGTTTTGGTAACGAAAAACAGAGAGAATTGTGTGATAAATAGATTTCCAATTATTCGCATTTTCTAGTATAGTTGGAAATACATTTCCAACTATTGACTTTTTTTAAACGGACATGGTATAATAATTCCAGAAATCCATATAATACATGGCAGAAGGAGTTGATTACCATGATAGATCGCCCTGAGTATCTCAGATTTCTGAACGATTGGAAGGATAAACAAATAATAAAAGTTATTACCGGCATCAGAAGATGCGGAAAATCCACACTGTTTGAGCTTTTTCGGGAACAGCTCGGAAAACAAGGCGTTAGTGATGACCAGATAATATCTGTCAATTTTGAAGAAGCCGAAAATGAAGAACTCCACGACTGGCATAAAATGTACAGCTATATAACATCCCGTATGCTTCCTGATAAAACGAATTATATCTTTCTGGATGAGATTCAGTGTGTTGCTGATTATCAAAGAGCTGTAGACAGCCTGTTCGTAAAAAAGAACACAGACGTCTATATAACAGGTTCAAATGCCTATTTTATGTCGGGTGAGCTTGCAACGCTGTTATCAGGCAGGTATGTTGAACTTAAAATGCTCCCTCTGTCATTTAAGGAGTACGCAAGTGCGTTTGAGGGAATAAGCAAAGAGGAACTTTACAGGAATTACGTGTACAACAGTTCCTTTCCTTATACAACCGAACTCCATAACAGGAGGAACATAAGAACATATCTTGACGGTTTATATAATACCATTGTTCTGAACGATATTGTCACCAGAAAGAAAATACATGATCCGCTGATGCTGAAAAGCGTTATAAAATACCTGTTCGATAATATCGGAAGCCCCTGTTCTTCAAAGAAGATAGCCGATTCAATGACAAGTGCTGGAAGAAAAATATCCAATCATACAGTAGAAAACTATCTTGAAGGTCTTACCGATAGTCTCCTTATGTACCGTGTCGGAAGATATGACATCAAGAGGAAGGAATACCTGAAACTGCTGGATAAATACTATGCTGCTGATGTTGGTCTCAGATATTATCTTCTCGGCACCAATAATGCAGATAATGGGCATATCCTTGAAAACGTGGTATACCTGGAGCTTATTCGAAGAGGTTTTGAAGTATATATAGGAAAAAACGGTAATACAGAAGTTGATTTCGTAGCTGTTGACTATGATGGAAACACTGAATATTATCAGGTATCATGGACTGTTCGTGATGAAAAGACCCTTGAAAGAGAACTCACACCGCTGCAAAGCATTAATGACCATAATACAAAGATACTTCTGACTATGGATAACGATCCACCTGTTTCTTATAATGGGATCAGACAGAAGTATGTTCTTGATTGGCTGCTTGATAAATGAATTCTGACATCCTCCCACGGTTTTAACCGTGGGAGGATGTCAGCGATTGAAAGGGAAGTCTTACAGATTGAAAAAAAGTCTTTGGTTGCTTTAGTAGAAGAGTGATATTTGTATTTTTGGTCACTAGATAGGGAAAATTATAACTGTAAATAATAATTCACCATTTACTATTATACTATTATCGACTTATAAGGTTAAATGTGGTATAATATCCTCAGTACAACAAAGGGAGGTGCTGAATATGTTGTTTGATTATCTTCTGGAATCATTTGGTAAAAATGAACCCATATTCACGTCGGATATTTCTTATGAAAATTATTCTGATATTTGGATCAAAAAAGAACTTGCGAAACTCTGCGAATGCGGACAGATCATCAGGTATGATCGAGGTATTTACTATATTCCAGTCAAAACACCATTTGGTAACAGTATTCTGAATCCCAGCAGAATCATAGAAAGAAAGTATTTATCCGAGAAAGGAAATCGAATCGGATTTTACACCGGAATCACAGCTTTGCAGCAAGCTGGACTATCCACACAGATGTCAAATATTCCAGAAATTCAAACGAATAACGAAAATTCAAAACTTCGCAGAGTAAAAGTTGGTAATCAGGAAGTTATCTTGCGGAAGTCAAGAGTTAAAATTGATAATGACAATATATTTGTTTTGCAGTTCCTTGAAATGATGAACATTACCCCGTCGGAATATTTTGACGATGAGAGAAAAGCCGTTATCAGAAATTGGATCGAAAAATGTAATATTTCTCAGGACCTTGTGACAAAATATGCTCCTTATTTCCCTGACAAGGCTATGCGAAGTCTCATAGAAAGCGGTGTTATTTTTTATGTTGCATAATGAAAAGGATATTTTTGAGCAGCTAATCCTAAGAACATCTGAATACCTTGGTATGTACTTATTATAACATATATGCAGCTATAATTTAAGTAAAAGAATACTAATACTATAATGGATGAATCATTGATGCTTTGTTGTGTCACGCGTGACCCACTCTTTAATGCCGTCAGATGTTACTTCAACTTGTAATCTACATTTAAAAGAAAAACGCTACCATGGTGCGTTGACAGAATATCTTGATAAACTGATAATCGTGGGCATCAAGAAGAACATTTTTAAGTTTCATACCATATGCATCCGCGAATTGTTTTTTATATACTGCGGAAATCTGATGTGGCAGAGGTTTTGATTAAAAAAATATTTAAATTATATTATTAAAATCATTGCAATTTGAAAAGTAATGTGATATAATATCTATCGGACATAACAGCGTAATGACTGTGAAATGTCCATCCCAGTTATAATGTGGCTATGGCTGTTTCAGGTATATATTTCGTTTACTGTAAGTTACAGCCGTATCAGATTTAAGTTCTTTTATTTTCAAAAGGAGGGTCAAGAGATTATGCACAAGACAATGAAACGGATCGCCGCAGGGCTTGTGGCGATTACCGCTGGTTTATCGGCAGCAGCCGCATCTGCACCTATGAGTGTGTTTGCAAAAGACGAAGAGATACTTATCCAGTCTGACTTCAATGCAGGCATGGGTCTTCCCTGGCACACATTAGAGAATGCACCGGCACGGCAGGACTTCGATATTTCAGACGGCACTTACAATGTAACGATAATGAACAACGATGGTCCCGAGTCAAGATGGGATCTTCAGTTCCGTTGCAGAAATTTAGTGATAAATAAAGGTCATACTTACAAGGTACACTGGAAGGTCAATTCTTCCAATGAGGGTGAGCTGTACACCAGGATCGGTAACTACGGCGGAACTGTTGAAGTTTGGCACAACAACTGCGGCAATGATGATTTCAATCAGACGTGGGAATGCGTAAAGATCGCTAAAGGCGACAACACCTTCGATTCTGAGTTTACAGCTGAAGAAGATCTTGAGCTTGCTGAGTGGGCATTCCACTACGGCGGACAGGGTCAGTATCAGCCGGTAGACTGCTTCCCAAACGGTACGGTCCTCAAATTCGATGATCTGTCTCTGATCGACACTACTGGCTGGGGCTGTTCACCCGAAAGCAATAACGAGTGGGGCGTTGTAAGACCCGAAAGCAACGTTCGCCTGAATCAGATCGGTTACTATCCTCAGCTGGAAAAGAGGGCTTCTTATGTTACCGATGCTGATAAGCCACTGGATTTTGAGATACGTGACAGATCGGGCAACGTAAAGTACACAGGCAAGACGAAGGTATTCGGCAGCGATCCTGATTCGGGTACAGGTAAGGATACAGTTGTTAATTCGGTCACAAGATACAAGGACTCGGGTGCCAACGTACATATCATTGATTTCTCTGATTTCAGAACTGAGGGTGAGTACACGATATTCGTTAAGGATACGGTCGGCGTAAGCGGCACTCAGGTGATGAATTTTAAGAAAGCAAACGATACAAGGCTAAGCGGTGATAAACTTTTATGGACAAATCCCGTAACTCTGAAAACTTATACGATGAACGAGAGCAGTCCATTCAGGATAGACAGACAGATCTATGATGATCAGCTGCTGAGGGATTCCATGAACTACTTCTATCAGAACCGCTCAGGAGTACCGATAGAGTCTGAGTACATCACATCAGGTGATAAGTACGCACTGTCACACCTTAGATATTTTCATAACCCCGATATGGCTTATGTACAGAGCAAATGGGTAAGATCTTATGACAGCGACTTCTCTGATGGCGAGAAGGATAAGAAGATCGACGTTACAGGCGGATGGTACGCTGCAAGCGACCACGGTAAGTACGTTGTCGAAGGCGGTTTCTCCGTATGGACACTTCAGAACGCTTATGAGTTCTCCAAGAGGAGAGGCAATACACGCAAGTGGACTGACGGCACGATAGCTGTCCCAGAAAATAAGGATAATGCTCCCGATATACTTGATGAAGCAAGGGTAGAGCTGGAGTGGATGTTCAAAATGATAAATGAGGACGGCTTTGTATATCATTCAGTGCAGAACTATAATTGGGAAGGTTTTCCGCTCACGACATTGCTCAGATGGACGCACAGAACAATGGAGGACATTTATCCTTACCGTATCGTCAGACCTCCTACGTATGCAGCCACATTCAACATGATCGCTTGTGCTGCACAGGCTTCACGTCTGTGGAAGGGCATAGATGATGACTTTTCAGAAGAGTGTTTGCAAAATGCACAGAACAGCTGGAAGGCTATCATGGCTAAGCAGTCTGATTGGAACGTTACAAGTGGCTATTACTATGATGATCCTTACTTTGCTCCCAGTGAATCCGGCGGAAACAACAATTTCGGTGACACCTATGTAGTTGACGATGCTTACTGGGCAGCTTGTGAGCTTTATGCAACAACAGGGGACTCGGCTTACTATGGCTTCTTAAAAAACTATAAAAATTATAATGATCAGTCAGGTCAGGATAAGGCATTCAGCTTGACTTCCTGCCTGAGCAGCGGTGAGAACAACGGTTCGTTCGGTTCCTTCAATTGGGGCAATACTGCGGGCCTGGGCACCCTTTCACTCTACTTGAGCGACAAGACATCTTCTGCTGACAGGAAGACTATTGTCAATTCTATCCAAAATATTGCTGATCGATATATTTTTCAGATGAGTAAAGAAGGCATGGGCATACCTTACAAGAGTGCGACTGTCGGGGGCTATATCGGTATCGGCGATGGAGATGTGTACACAGGTTATGAGTACGGTTCCAACTCCTTCGTTATCAACAACGCTATGGTCCTGGCTTATGCTTATGATACTGATAACGGCAAATATATTTATCGGAACGGTGCAGCCGAAGCACTTGATTACATCTTTGGACGTAACGGTCTGGGCTTCTCTTATGTATCAGGCTACGGCGATAAGGCAATGAAATCGCCACATCACAAATACTGGGCAAACAGTATCGATCCGGACTTCCCGAAGGCACCCTCAGGTGTTCTTGCAGGCGGTCCCTGCTCAGTTATTTATAATGATAATTACCTTCGTGGTCTCGGCTATAAAAGAGGCACTTTAGCTAATCAGAAGTGCTATGCTGACAGTGCAGAGGCATGGTCTGTAAATGAGGTTTCTGTCAGCTTGAACGCTTCTCTGGTCTGGATGTCATCATTCATGAACGATCGGTTCGGCGGTTCGAAACCAGTCCCTGTTCCTTATCCTACCAACATTAAGGTCGATTACAGTGAGGAGTATCATCAGGTAAGATTTACCTGGGACAAGGTGGAAAACGCTGACAGATACGGCATAGCAGTTTATCTGGCAGGCAAGTGGAGAGTTCAGAAGCAGGATATCACAGGCACTACCTACACTTCTCCCAAAAATCTGACTCCCGGCGTAACTTATAAGGTAGCGATTGCCGCAAGAGTGAACGGCAGATGGGATACAGCAACTGCTATCAAATATGCCGGTACTGTTACTATAAAGTGATAGACTAAATTGATATGATTTATTAAAAACAAAACGGATAATCGTCCTAAGCAGACGACTATCCGTTTTTATTGATGCTTTATTGATAAGAAACTTGCCGTTTTTTTATTGTTTAACAAATAAAGAAAATGTATCTTCATTCAATACGCTCCAGCTGTACCTCTCTCCTATTTTTTCTTTTTTCCTTTAAACATTATGATCAACTTGGCTGAATTGTATTCTCCTTCCAGATGACAATATATATATCTATCTTTATACTTATCAATTATAATAATACCATGTACAATTAATTCCTGATTATCATCTGATTGATAACTGCTTCCGATTGATAGTATCGCTTACCTGTGGCATACTATCAATAACAGGTCATCGAATCTAGTTTGTTGTTTTCTGAATGGTTTTTCACTGAATTTTTATTCAGAAACTTGACAAGTGCAAAGCGCTATGTTATAATATCATTATACTGAAAAAATATTCAGAGAAAATATTTTCAGAAAAGAAGTGATGCTTTGTTTATCGGCAGAGAAAAAGAACTCAGGCAGTTAAATGCCGAGCTTTCCTCATGGAAACGCAAAACGGCGGTGCTGGTCTACGGCAAACGCAGGGTCGGAAAATCCACGCTTTTGAGCGAAGCTGCAAAATGCTTTGAGGGTGTCGTCATCAACCATATGTGCGTGACAAGCACCTTTGAGGGCAATATGGAGCTGATCTATCAGAGCGTTTCGGAGGGGCTCGGACTGCCGAATATCCGCTTCGGCTCTTTCTTCGAGATGATGGATTACCTAAAAACGCTTGACAAAAAGATACTTCTCATCATCGACGAGTATCCCTATCTGAAACAGACCAAAAAGAAGAACGAAGTCGATTCCTATATGCAGGCGGTCATCGACAGGCTGCCCGAAAATGTCAAGCTGGTGCTCTGCGGTTCGTATATCACAGTGATGAAAGAACTGCTCGAAGAGGGCAATCCGCTGTTCGGACGGTTCTCACTGATACAGCATATCCGTGACTTTGACTACCTTGATGCAGCGAAATTCTATCCCGATCTTTCTGTTCGTTACAAGGTCGCTTTCTATGCCGTATTCGGTGGAAGTCCCTACGTTCTGGAAAATCTTGACACGGGTCTGACTATTCGGGAAAACATCGAGCGTCTGCTGCTGCCCGAAACGGGCCTGGTGCGGTCGCACATCGAGAATGTCATGCTGGGAGATATACGGAAGACATTTGATGCAAGGATTCTGGAGATCATCGGCAACGGCAAGAAGCGTTACAGCGAGATACGGGACAAAATAGCGAACAGCGAGACAGGTCTGCTCGACAAGCAGTTGAAAATTTTGCTCGACATGGAGACAATTCAGAAGACCGACCCGATCAACCGCCGGAATGACAAGAAAAAACAGTTTTACGAGATCGTGGATAATCTGATGCGGTTCTATTTCACGTTCATTTTCGGCAAGGCGGGAACGATCGTCCGTATCGGTGAGGAGCAGTTCTTCAATCGAAATATTGACGATGTACTGGAGCAATTCGTCAGCAGACGGCTTGAAGGCATCGCTCTGCAATACTTCCACAGAGCCGCTATGCGGGGCTTATATCCGGATATTGACGACTTCGGCAGCTATTGGTATGATGACCCTGCCACCAAGACCAATTGCGAGTTTGACTGCGTGATACGGCGTGGAGAGCAGTATGATTTCTACGAATGCAAATACTTCGACCGCCCCATGACCCTTGAAGAATGCCGTCAGAAAAAGGAACAGCTTGACAGCATCAAAGGCATCACTGTGTCGGGCGTTGGTTTTGTCTGCACGGGGGGATTTGATTTTGAGGTTGCGGACAAATTTACACTCATTGACGGAAAGGTGCTTTACTTCAACGAATGAAAAAACCGCCGCTCAGGACGAACCTGAACGGCGGTTTATGATTCTTGTCACCCGATTTTGTCATCCGTCTTGTCATTCACTTAATTTTTCGTCTGATTATTGACTAATATTTAGACAGAAATGCAACTGATAAGGCACAGGTGATAAAAAATTAGACAAATAAGTGTCTTAAAACTAGACAGATATGCGCTCTTAAATAACATAAATAGTCTAAAATTTAGGCTGATTTTAGTAGTTTGGGATGTTTTCTGATTTCCGAATGAAGCGATTATATAAATATATTAAGATTTTGCCAAAATTTACATATTATGACATATATATCCAAATGTTGTAAAAAGTATTCAAATCTTGAATACTATTATTCACGACTTGAATATTATAATTCAAACCTTGAATACATTTATTCAAAGTCTGAATATTATTATTCAAGTCTTGAATAAAACGCTTTAGTACGCTAAAACTAACTTTAGCACGCTAAAACTAATTAGTTTCATATTTCTAAAACTAATTTCATATTTCTAAAACTAAATTTAGTTTTAGCGTGACGAAGGAAAATTCTGGAAAAATAATTCAAAGCTTGAATTTAAAAGTGCCTCAAATGAAGCAAAAATCTTCAAAATCCTAAAACTAATTCGAAAAGTTAGTTTTAGACTCATAAAGGAAAATAGAAACGAAAACATACCCAAATGATACCCAAAACATACCCAAATCGGAGGAAATCCCGGGCTACAAACAGCGTTTGAGTTCATTTCTGCCCTAAAACTACCCTAAAACTGCACCAAAACTGGATTTTTTCATTCGTTTTTTCTTCCCTTTTTACCTCCAAAAATTCAAGTCTTGAATTTAAACCAAAAATCAGGGGGGACCAACTTTTTTTCAAGAGAAAAATCGACCTCATGAAAAAATATTAAAACGAAAATACACCCACCAGACAAAGAAAATATAAAACATAGATGCAGCTCTGCTCTTTTGTAAGGTGTCTAAAAATTAGACAGTAAAAAATCCTATCGTTTCATCCCACCTTCATAACATTTTTCCGTCATACTTCAAAATCAACCAACCTCAAATACTTTTCTCTAATACTTGAATATTCTTTGATGAAAGAATCAATGGAGGTCTATCAACATGAAAAAGAACCAACTTGATATGTCCGAACTTATTGATCCTATGGAAGAAAAGCTCTTCAGACGATGTGTTGACATACTGTTGCCTGATACTCCGTCAATTTTTATGAGCCAGTAGTCAAAACCTTTTCATGCATCTATCTGTCCCGATCTGACCTCGCCTGTTTTTTCATTTCAGGCAACTGTAGCTTTTGCTCTTGCACCGCCTGCCGTAGAACCTATCTCCATCAACTGCATTTTTGCCTGCTTCCGCATCGGACAAAACTGTGCTACTTTTTCGGAAAGCACTTGCGAAAACAAGTTTTGTCATATCGGTAACATCGACTTCACCCGTTATCTGCATAGGTCCGGCAGACGGAACATATTCAAGCGCTCCCATGCCGCGTTTGCCTGTATAACACAACCTTTCAATAGGAGTAAAAGACTCGGGAGAACGCCCTTGACCTGCAAGTCATTTGTCAATGACAGCATTATCGAATTTGTCAGGAAGAGAATCAGCCAGAAGACCGGGAATACCGTGAAATGCTTCAACATGACTGAGCTCGGGGAATGAATATACCCTATTGGATAAAGCCATTTTAAACGGTGAAAGTTCTATTCCGCTGGTCAGAAACTTTTCGTCATATTCAAAGCTAGCCGAAACATCATCTGCACCCTGATGAACAAACCCTATGCGAGTTCCCCAAAGGTACACTTCTGCCGTTTCTATCATTTTTCATCGCCCCATTTCCAGTCATCATCGTTTTGTCTGCGTTTTCTTGCACGCTTTTTAGGAGTGTTGTTTTCAACATAGTAGGAAGGACGTTCCTGAGGATCGGGTATCAACAAATCCAGTTTTTCCTCAAGTTCCAGTGCTTTGAGCAGCTTTATCAGGTTTATCAGACCGATATCGCTGCCATTTTCAAAACGCGCAATAGTACCTACCGATACTATTGACTTTTCTGCAAGTTCTGTTCTTGTCATCGGAAAATCTATGCGATATTGCTTGAATCTTGAAGCAAGCTCGGCAGCAATGGCTTTATTTTGCAGCTCTTTGTTTATTTTCATAACGAACGCTCCTCTTATATGCTTGTTGATGTCATTATACTGCGTTTATATATAAAATACAATATGTTATTTATTAACTTTGATATTTAGATATAAAATATTATATATTGTCTTTTATAAATATGCTGTGTATTGCTTTTTATATGTATTATATCTCATGCTTATTATCATGCAGATCGTTTGGTGCATTGGTATTGACCAATCACTCTGATACATAATGCCAAACTACATGGATCAATTTGGATAGTCCAATTTGCTTCGTGGAGTACTTGGAGTTTATTATACTTCATTAGCCTTCAGCGTGGTAGGTGCGGGAGGAGTATACGCTCACAATAAAACTGCCTTAAATTTAGATAAATAACTTTTTGAATATCGGACAGTTATTTATTCGTCTTAAATTAAGTGTCTAAAATTCAGATAGATAAATGTCTAAAATTTAGATAGATACAAGCACTCTCGAACAACCAAGTCTAATTTTTCGACTGATTATTGACTAATATTTAGACAAAAATGCAACTGATAAGGCACAGGTGATAGAAAATTAGACAAATAAGTGTCTTAAAACTAGACAGATATGCGCTCTTAAATAACATAAATAGTCTAAATTTTAGCCTGATTTTAGTTGCTTGGTATGTTCTCTGATCTCCGAATGAAGCGATTATATAAATATATTAAGATCTTACCTAAATTTACATATTATGACATATATAACCAAATATTGTAAATTGTATTCAAATCTTGAATACTATTATTCACGACTTGAATATTATAATTCAAACCTTGAATACTTTTATTCAAAGTCTGAATATTATTATTCAAGTCTTGAATAAAACGCTTTAGTACGCTAAAACTAACTTTAGCACGCTAAAACTAATTAGTTTCATATTTCTAAAACTAATTTCATATTTCTAAAACTAAATTTAGTTTTAGCGTGATGAAGGAAAATTCTGGAAAAAGTATTCAAAACTTGAATTTAAAAGTGCCTCAAATGAAGCAAAAATCTTCAAAATCCTAAAACTAAATCGGAAAGTTAGTTTTAGGACTCTTAGAGGAAAATAGAAACGAAAACATACCCAAATGATACCCAAAACATACCCAAATCGGAGGAAATCCCGGGCTACAAACAGCGTTTGAGTTCATTTCTACTCTAAAACTACCCTAAAACTGCACCAAAACTGGATATTTTCATTCGTTTTATCCTCCTTTTATACTCTCAAAAATTCAAAACTTGAATACTTTTAAAAAATGAGGGGGGACCAACTTTTTCTCCAACAGAAAAAGCGAACTCATGAAAGAATATTAAAACGAAATTCAACTCATCGGGCAAAGAAAATATAAAACACAGATGCATCTTGGCTTCTTTGTATGGTGTCTAAAAATTAGACAGTAATAAAACCTGTCGTTTCATCACAACTTCACTTTATTTTCACCTCATTTCAAAATCAAACATCATCAGATATATTTCTCTAATACTTGAAATAATCTTTCCCAAAACAAAAAGATAATTCAAGGATAACGCAGACGGTGCGGTGGTGGAGAGAATACAAATAGATTAGAAGCCCCCGCAGCCTAAACTGCGGGGGCTTCTTGTTCTGACGGTTTTTCTGTCTGAGTTCAAACTGACGCTGATGTTATAACACAATGCGCTCATCGATCCTTCTTGCAAAGGAATATGTGTACGGTCCAAAATACTTTCCCCAGAAATTAAGCGCAGTAGGGTTAAGAGTTTCGCAGTCCACACCGAGGTGAGTTACGCCCTCAGCTTTAAGCGTTTCGATGATAAATCCAAGCAAGCCCTGCGCAGTTCCCTTTCCGCGATACTTTTCATCAAAGTATGCACCGCAGATATTTTTCATCGTGTTGTGTCTGGTAATAAAGTTTTCTGCCTCATCCTCCAGGGAGATAAAGCCGATGATCTCACCGTCTGCCTCTGCGGCAAACACTCGCAGATCTCCGTTCTTAAACCATTGCTCATAGCGCTCCATATCAGTCGGGAAGAATACCGGCGCTCTTTCCAGATGCTTTACAAGCCCGTTTCTCAGTTCCCTTATTCTTTCAAATTCATTTGGCGGCAATTCAGCAAAATGAATGTTTCCCGGATCATAAGAAATAGCAAAGCTTGAGATTTCCCTGACAGAATCCGAACAGCGTATTCCGAAGCCATTGAGCACAAAGGATCTCGCAGCTTCCTCATCGTGAGCGTATCTGCTCAGCGCACAACTGAAAACAGCCTGCTTCACAAATTCTTCCGATGCGCTTGCAAAAAGCATTGAAGCCAGCCTGCCCCGGTTTTTAAACTCATAGGAAAAAGCACTGCCGCCGAGAGGCGAAAACACGCCCTTTACATCTCCGAAAAAGCCGTCCCAAGGGCCTGCAAAAACCAGATAGCCCACAAGCCTTCCGTCATACAGAGCGGCTTTCCCGAATTGCTGACTGCTTAACCAGTGCAGCATTCCTGTCAGCTGTTCGCTGAAATCCACACAGGGCAGGTCGGGACAATGTGTTCTTTCCGCTTCAAGCTCCGCAAGTGCCAGCTCAACAGCCTCTTCAATATGTTTTTCACTGAATTTTTCAAATATAATATTCATTTCCTGAACCCCTTTTTCAGTCCTTTGCTGCCCTGACGGAGAACGTGTCGCAGATATACAGTCATATCCTGTTTTTTCACATTATACCATATTTTCTTGTGTTACGCAATGATCAAATAAAAAAATATGACTTCTTTTTAGCCACTTTTTTATTTTTTCCTGTGATCGTAAAAAAGAGGGGGAGAGCGTTCCACCATCCCCATTATCATCCTTTTCTTCTTTTATCCCTTTGAGTTCATTCTCTCATCCACCTCATTATCCACAGACGCATCATTTACCCTTTCCTTATTTCTCATCATTCAAAAAAAAACAACTATATATAATTTTCACTTATGAATTTATATATACTTGCAATCTAAAATCATTCGCTTATTATTTTTCCTGAATACTTCATTATATTTCCTAATAG
>Ga0256405_10006465_pt1 | contig 18703 bp, 21 predicted proteins | sample RumenRJG_02DNA_FD_189096 | JGI IMG/M metagenome (GOLD analysis project Ga0256405, IMG submission 189096) | Bovine rumen microbial communities from Lethbridge, Alberta, Canada - RJG_02 | ecosystem: Host-associated > Mammals > Digestive system > Stomach > Rumen | place: Canada: Alberta... | reverse complement strand
AGGTCACGCCGCACGAAATTGCCTGATTGTCAAGTGTTTTTTTCAAAAAATGTATAAAAAAATTGACTTCTGTCGAAGTCGATTTTCAAACATATATTCTATAATGCTTAACTTAATGACATTGGGGGGAACGTTCCTCATTATTTTTCGAAGCAACACGAATCATAAAAGAAATGAGGCACAAGACCAATGGCAGATCCCCAAGGTTCATCGTCTGGGAAAATGTGTGTTTTACGGCGGATACCTTGATTACCTGCGAAGACGGGTACAGGAGAATTGCTGACATTTCGGTAGGGCAGAAGGTGAAGACACTTTCTGGCAGATACTATCCTGTGATGAAAGTTCATCAGACGAAATTTCAGCAAGTCATTAAGCTCAATGTTAAAGGCAGTGAGGATTTGGTGGTAACACCAAGCCATCCATTCTATGCAAGGAAGAAAATTCGTTATGGAAAATCCATCTGTGGTTTTTCTGAGCCGGAATGGATTCCAGCTGAAAAATTGACGAGTAACCATTTGATTGCTTACGGAATAGACCGCCCTTCACTTCCCGATGATTTTATGACTGAAGCGGAAGCATGGGCAGTAGGCAGATGGCTGGCAGACGGAAGCGTTGATTTGAAAAAGAGCAATCCAAGAATGTTTTTTAGCATTGGAATCGGCAAAGAGGAACTTGCAAGGGAAATGCTGAACCGATTGCCGTACGTGGTTTACGAGAACAAGCCGCATCCTACGGCTACTAATTTCTGCTTCACCTCCCATCAGTTCTATGCGTTTATTGCTGATGCCGGTATTGGTGCGGGAAACAAAAAAGTTCCCAGCTATGTTTTTCAACTGCCAATTCGATTACAAAAGGCGGTTCTTGATGGCTATATCAGTGGCGATGGGTACATTCGTGTGCGAAATGGCATCACAGAATTAAGCGCATCTACCATCAGCAGGGAACTGACATATGGGATAGCCCGCTTAATCAGGAATGTATACAATGTTGCTGCAACCATAAACATTGTACGTCCCAAAGTCGGGAATATTGATGGCAGGGATATAATTCCAACCCATATTGTTTTCCAGATTTATGCCTTCCCTGGTGCGCAACCTAAGCAATGGCGCAGGGATAACAACTTTGTTTGGCAGCCAGTCAAGGGAATAGAGTATCTGAAGAAAAAAGAAACGGTTTATAATCTCAGCGTATGGGAGGATAACACATATGCAGCCAACGACATTATCGTCCACAACTGTGGGGCTTTCTCCAGCAGCCAAGGCAGGGACTTCCAGACAGTCCTCACGGAAATTGTCCGCATCAAGGAGCCGGAAGCTCCCCAGGTGCCTATGCCTGAAAAGGACGGATGGCCTCCCGCCGACATTCTCATGGGTGACGGATGGAGCCTTGCGTACCGGGTCATGGACAGCCAGGGCTGGGGAGTTCCACAGCGGCGGCGCAGGATCTATCTTGTCGCAGATTTTGGAGGTGAGTGCGCCAAGCAAATACTATTTGACACAGAGGGCGTGCTTGGGGATACTGCGGCGTGCTTCCGCTCGTGGCAAGGAACTGCCGACGGTCTTGCGGCTCGCCTTGGAGCGGCAGGCGGGATTATAAGCGCAGGGTTCTGCACGGAGCATTCGGCAAACAGCCGGGGCATCGGCTATAAGGAAGAGAAATCACCGACACTTCGCGCAGGAGTTGTCCCTGCCGTAGTTCTCAATGACCAAGGCGGCGAAAGAATGGACGTGACCGAGGAAGTCACCAACACGCTCCGAGCCGAAAGTCATCATCCTCCCTTGGTATATGAGAACCATTCGATGGATGCCAGATACACCGGGCCGCTTGATGTTGCGCCGACCATCTCCCAAACCTACGGAGCAGGAGGCAACAATCAGCCGCTGGTGGCGCGGTATTGGGACGGCGGCGAAGTGGCGGGGACGCTTACGGCAAACAATGCCGGAGGGAATCAGCGGATGCCGGACAAGGCAAACTTCCATGCCGTGGTCAGCACCGTGGATGTCCGGCTCACTTCCGAAGGGACGAAGAACGCCCGCCACAATGTGTATGAAACCGATGTGGCGAGATGCCTTGATACGGGAGGGACTACGCCGGACCGAAATCAAGGTGGGCTGGCGATTGTGGAGAAAAGCCCTTCCTATGTAATGACCACGGGAGGCTATACCCAAGTGGAACAGGAGGTCGCACCAACCCTCATGTCGAGGGACTACAAAGACCCTGCCGCCGTCTGCTGTGGGATTGGCAGAGACGTGTTCAATGCCGGAGCCAATGCTAAGTTTGCTCCTTCCATTGACCAAGAACTGCAGCCTCCCATGACGGCGAGAGGACCCGGTGCCGTGCAGCATGGCTATGCCGTGCGGCGGCTCACTCCCACGGAATGTGCCAGACTGCAGGGCTTTCCCGATTGGTGGTGTGCCCATCTCGGGACAGACGATCCCTCCGAAGAAGAAATGCAATTCTGGCGAGATGTGTTTGAAACCCATCGGAAGGTCATGGGGACATCGAAAAAGCCCAAGACGGACAGCCAAATCCGCAAGTGGCTGAAAAATCCGCACACGGATTCAGCAGAGTACCGCATGTGGGGCAACGGCCTGTCACTTCCTATAGCATTCTACGTGCTGACCGGCATTGCCTATTTCGCCCGTCACGGCTAATGTTTTGTATACAATCTTTATTCTCACATACCCATTGACTATTCCTCCGCTTTACGGGAATATGTCCCTACGCCGGGCAGGGTAAGGCACGGCGGGCATAACCACACAAAGCGTAAGGAGGTTTTCAAAATGACAGTCAATTACAATGTAACGGGGACTCGGCGCAAGGCCATGGTGCAGGCGGTGAGTGAGGCTCTTGGCGGCTGGGAGGTCAAATACATGGGCGTCCCCAGTTGCTCCTACCAAGTGGGAGACTTCGAGATTACCCGGAACGGCTCCTTGGTTTTCGCCGACCGCACGGACACCAAATTGGTGGAGCAAGTCCTTGAGGCTCTGGCACAGGCGGGATTTGATTGCGAAGAAACGCAGGAGGACATTGCCGCCATGACCGATGCCGATGGTGAGCCGGAGCAGACCGAATCAACCGTGGAACCGGATGCCGCTCCGATGGACAACGCTACGGCAGATGAGTCCATCAGCCTTTCCGTCAGCTTGCCGAGGGATTCCTTCACGGCAGCGGCATTTGATAACTTGGACGGGCTTTTGGAGAGCAAGGGCAACCTCATCAAAAAGGCTTTCGGCATCGAGGAAGCCGTCTACACCCTCACCGATGACCGCATCACATTCAACTGGCTGCACGGCGAAGTCACGCCGGAATCTTCCAAGGCTTGCCAGGACTTCATCGGCAAGCTGTGCGAGATGGCGCGGAATCAGAAACGGGTCACGGCAAAGCCCAAATCATACGAGAACGAGAAGTACGCATTCCGTTGCTTCCTTCTGCGCCTTGGTTTGATTGGCAACGAGTATAAGACCAGCCGGAAGATTCTCCTCCAGAACCTCAGCGGAAATTCCTCTTGGCGGGACGGACATCGGAAGGAGGCTGGCGGGCATGAAGTTTCCGACACTCAGGGATGAGCCAGTGCGTGATGCGACTGTTTGGCATCCGCCGAGCAGGGAGCAGATTGAACAGCTCCGCAAGAAATACCCCGTGGGAACAACAGTGGAGCTTATCTCGATGGAAGATGCCCAGTCCCCTCCACCGGGGACTTTGGGCAGAATTCACGGTGTGGACGATGCAGGAAGTATCCTCTGCCGATGGCAGAACGGCTCGTCCCTCAGCCTTATCCCGGAAGTTGATGATTTCCGCATCGTAAAGGAGGCAAACGACCATGAATGAAAAAATCCGCGAACAACTGATGGCGGTCAGGTCAGGCGGCAAAACGAATATGCTCGACATTCACGCCGTCCAACGGATTGCTTTCGATAGCGGCTTCTACGAATTGGTGAATTTCATTGAGGAGAACAGAGCCGCCTATGCACACTTCATTTTGACGGGAGAAATGCCCAAGTAGTCTCTATGCCCTTTCGTGAAAAAGACAAAAATCCTTCTTGTATACACAAAATATTACTTGATAATAGTTCTCAATTATGTGAATATGGTCATGCAAGAAGGAAAACACACCGACACGAAAGGGGCAAACGGAAATGAAGGCAACCACGGCAAAGCAAATCGAGAGCATGAAGAGCCAGACCATCGGGGTAGAGATTGAGATGTACAACATCAGCCGACAAGGGGCTGCCCAGATTGCCGCCGAGTTTTTCGGGACAGAGAACTACGAATACACCGCCGACCGCAACGGATACTGCACATGGAGCGCATGGGACGGGCAGGGACGCGAGTGGAAATTCCAGCGGGATGTCAGCATCAAGGCATACAGCAGCAATGAGCAGACCGAATTGGTGACACCCATCCTTCACTACGAGGACATCGAAATCTTGCAGGAGCTCATCCGGCAGCTCCGCCACGCAGGAGCGAAAAGCAACCCCGACCATATGTGCGGAGTGCACATCCACATCGGCAAAGCCGACCACACGCCCCAAACCCTCCGCAACCTTGCCAACCTGATGGCAAGCCACGAAAGCCTTCTGATTGCCGCCATGAGGATTGACCAGAGCCGCATCGGACGCTACTGTAGGACGGTGGACAGGAACTTCCTTGACAGACTCAACAGGGAAAAGCCCAAGACGATGGCGAAGTTAGCGGACATTTGGTACGAGGGGAACCTCGCCGACAGCGGCAGGAATCAGCATTACAACCCCAGCCGCTACCATTGCCTCAATTACCACGCGACCTTCACGAAAGGCACGATTGAATTCCGGCTTTTCCAATTCGCAAACCCCACAGCGGAGCGCAAGGGCGGCCTGCACGGCGGAGAACTCAAGAGCTACATCCAGCTTTGCCTCGCCCTTTCCGAGATGGCCAAGGAAATCAAGACGGCAAGCCCCAAGGAACCCCAGCACGAGAATCCGAAATTCGCGATGAGGACTTGGCTGATGCGCCTTGGATTTATCGGCGAAGAGTTCGCCACGGCGAGGGACATTCTCACGAGGAACCTTGCCGGAGATGCCGCCTTCCGCTTTGGAAGAAACACCCACTAAGCCCACGAACCCCAAACCACCCGCCGGATGGCGGGCTTGGGGTGGTAGAAGCCAATGGATGTTTCTTCGAGAGCAGAAGGGAGATTGATGAAGATGAGCAGGATTTACATCGCTTACGGCTCGAACATGGACATGGAGCAGATGAAGTATCGCTGCCCGGATGCGCAGCTTTTGGGGACGGGAATCCTCGAAAACTGGCGGCTGATGTTCAAGGGGAGCAAGACGGGAGCCTACGCCACCATTGAGCGGGAGAAGGGATGCGCCGTGCCGATTCTCCTTTGGCGCATTTCGGCTGCCGATGAGGAGCGGCTCGACCGCTACGAGGGATTCCCATCCTTCTACTACAAGCGCACCCTCCAAGCCGTGAAAACCGATGAGCATGGCATCCGCACAGGGCTCACTCGCGGCATGGCCTACATCATGCACGAGGAGCGGAAACTCGGAACGCCATCCCTGCATTACCTCCGCATCCTCGAAGAGGCTTACAAGGAATTTGGCTTTGACGAGGAAATCCTCGGCGATGCCTACGATTACAGTCAGCCGCAAGAAAAAGATTTGCCCTGCCTTTGGTAACAGCTATACATTTCACCGAGAGCCGCCTACGGGCGGTTTTCTTGTTCATATACACTTTGAAGGGAGGTGATTTGCTTGCGGAAATTGACCGATTACACGCCGACAAAACTCATGGCGAAGGATTCCCACTACGATGCCAATGCCGCCGATTATGCAGTGGGCTTCATCGAGTGTTTGTGCCATACCAAGGGGACATGGGCAGGAAAGTCCTTCGACCTCATTGACTGGCAGGAGCGGATAATCCGTGACCTTTTCGGCATCATCAAGAAAAACGGCTACCGTCAATTCAATACAGCCTATGTTGAAATTCCGAAAAAGCAAGGAAAGCAGTTAGCCTTGGACACCAAAATTCCTACGCCGGGCGGCTTTGCCACGATGGGAGACTTGCAAGTCGGCGATACCGTTTTCGATGAGAACGGTCATCCCTGCCGTGTGGTAGCCAAGAGCGAGGTTGACGATACAGAGCAAGCCTATCGGCTGACTTTCCGTGACGGCTCCTCCATTGTAGCCGGAGAACGGCATCTTTGGAATGTGGAATACATCGTGGGCAAGACCAAGCCTTTTCTGTGGACAACGGGCGAGATTTATCGGCGCACGATGAGACATAGGGAGCGGAACAAGCATGATGTGCATGAGGCACTTCGCTCCGTTATTCGCATTCCCGTTGGAAAGCCCCTTCAAACGGCAGAGCGTGATTTGCCGATAGATCCATACCTGTACGGATACTGGCTGGGGAACGGATGCGCCACCAAGCCGGAAATCACCGTGTGCGATGGAGATTTGCAGGCGGTTATGGCAAATATTCCGTATCGTGCATACAACACTATCTGTCAGCCGGGGAGTGTCCGTGTATATTATCACGAACTTCGGAAAATCCTCGTGCCGACCTTTCGTGATAAGGTTATCCCAGCGGCTTATCTTCGAGCCTCCGAAAATCAGCGGTGGGAGCTTTTGCAAGGGCTGATGGATTCCGATGGATGCATTGGCAGACGCAAGGCGCAAAGCGTTTATGTCAGCACCGTAAAGCAGCTTGCCGAAACTGTCAGGGAACTTTTATGGAGCCTTGGAATCAAGAACTCCATGACCGAATCTCCCTCGACACGCTACGGAGAGCCAACGGGTGAAACGCTTTATACCATTCGGTTTACCACTTTTACCGACCAACCAACATCAAAGCTGCATAGGAAAATCTGCCGGAAACGGGAGCGGGTAAAGAAAACTCGCTCCTGTTTTCATTATCTGGAAAATATCGAGCCGCTCTACGGGAAAATCCCAATGCAGTGCATTCAGGTGGACAGCACCAGCCATTGTTATTTGGCGGGAGAATCTTTCGTTCCGACTCATAATAGTGAGCTTGCCGCAGCAGTCGCTCTCCTGCTTTGTTGCGGAGATGGCGAGGAACGAGCTGAAGTGTACGGATGTGCGGCAGATCGCCAACAGGCAAGCATTGTCTTTGAGGTTGCCGCTGATATGGTGCGGATGTGTCCGGCACTCAATAAGCGGGTGAAAATCCTCGCATCCCAAAAGCGTATGGTGTATGCGCCCACCAACAGTTTCTACCAAGTCTTGTCCGCCGAGGCTTATTCCAAGCATGGCTTCAACATCCACGGCGTGGTGTTCGATGAGCTTCACACTCAGCCCAACAGGAAACTTTTCGATGTCATGACCAAAGGTTCCGGCGATGCCCGTATGCAACCGCTGTACTTCCTCATCACGACCGCCGGGACAGATACGCAGTCCATCTGCTACGAGACGCACCAGAAGGCTCTGGACATCTTGGAGGGACGAAAGCATGACCCAACCTTCTACCCGGTCATCTACGGTGCAAGTGCCGATGAGGATTGGACATCTCCCGCCGTGTGGAAGAAAGCGAATCCTTCCCTTGGAATCACCGTAGGTATTGACAAAGTACAGGCCGCTTGCGAGTCAGCCAAGCAAAATCCCGGCGAAGAAAACTCCTTCCGGCAGTTGAGGCTGAATCAATGGGTAAAGCAGAGCATAAGGTGGATGCCAATGAACAAGTGGGATGCCTGTGCCTTCAAGGTTGACGAAGATGACCTCGAAGGGCGTGTCTGCTACGGCGGCTTGGACTTATCCTCCACCACGGACATCACGGCTTTTGTCTTGGTGTTCCCGCCGATGGATGCCGATGACAAATATGCCGTTCTTCCTCATTTTTGGATTCCGGAGGACAACATCGACCTCCGTGTGCGCCGCGACCATGTTCCCTATGACCTTTGGGAGCGGCAAGGCTTTCTCCAAACCACGGAGGGGAATGTCGTTCACTATGGCTTCATCGAGAAATACATCGAGGGGCTGGGGGAGCGGTTCAACATCCGGGAGATTGCCTTTGACCGCTGGGGAGCAGTGCAGATGGTGCAAAACCTCGAAGGCATGGGCTTCACCGTTGTACCCTTTGGGCAGGGATTTGCGTCTATGTCACCACCCACCAAGGAATTGATGAAGTTGGTCTTGGAGCAGAAAATCGCTCATGGCGGCCATCCCGTTCTTCGATGGAACATGGACAACATCTGCATTCGCACCGACCCTGCTGGAAACATCAAAGCAGACAAAGCGAAATCCACCGAGAAGATTGACGGAGCGATTGCCCTCATCATGGCGCTTGACCGTGCGATTCGATGCGGGAATGTGAACGGGGAAAGTGTGTATGAGAGCCGGGGATTACTGGTGTTTTAGGGCTGAACCATTCCCGTCTGGATAAGGATGCCGAGAATGTCCGGGCAGCCAATATCCGAGATAAACTTCCCGTTTCTCAACTCGTAGAAGTTCATGCAACGAACTTTGAAGGATTTATTCGTGGCGGGATGCCCCATGAAATTTCCATCATGTGTTCCCGTACAAGTCCAGCAAACTGCAATCTTATTCTGCTCTGCAACGCAATCCTCCAAGTGCCATTGAACATCAGAAAATGCCGAGCGCATCATGTGAACAATAGCAAGGTAGCCTTTCGGGCCTTTGAGCGGCTCCGGCTGTGTCGGAGCATAAAAAATGGCATCCTCGGCAATAAGTTCTGCCGCCAATGCTTCATCGGCGGTGTTAATCATGGTTTCGAATTTTGCAATCAATTCTCGTGCAGTAGACATAAAAAAACCTTCCTTTCAATGAGCTTGTATACACGATTTATTTCCACACATGGCCTTGCTATTTCTCCGATAGTACGGGAATATGTGACTGCCGAAAGGGAAAACACAGCGACAACGAAACGGAGGAAAAGAAAATGACCAAGAAGGAAATCGCCGAGATTATCGAGAGCAAGGCAGCCGAGTACGGATTCGAGATTGAAAGATATCCGGTGGGCTGGGCAACCCGCCAAACCGGGGAAAGCTACATCCGCATCGACATCAACGAAAAGGAGAACGAAGAAAAGAGTGATTGGGATGCCCACAAGATTTGCCTCGACCTCAAAGCCGAGGGAAGCATTTGCAAAATGGGCGGACGCAACACGCCGGAGGAACTTTTGAAAGCCGCCGAGGAGATTGCAAAGGGCGCAAAATTCGCCGCCGAAATCAACGGCATGGAGCTTTCCTACGAGAGAACCTTCTAAGCCGAAACCAAAGCACGGAGCACCGCTCGAAAGGGCGGTGCTTTTACGTGATACTTTATTCACAACTTATGAAGTATGGGCAGATATTTTCAAAATGACCATCTTTCATTCTGAAGCCTTTCGGAATAGTACCCAGCTGTTTGAATCCCAAGCGCTCGTAGAGGTGACGGGCATGAGTGTTTGTTTCAACTACCGCATTGAATTGCAATATGGCGAAGCCATTTTCCTTAGCTTGTAGGATGCAGTCTTTTACAAGTGCTTCACCGATATGTTTCCCACGACAGGACGAACTTACTGCATAACTGGCATTGCAGATATGACCGCATCGACCAACATTGTTCGGATGGAGAATGTAAAGCCCGACAATGCTAAAATCATCATCTTCAGCAACACCGGTATAGCTTTGTGCAGCGAAGAATTTAGAACCTGTATCTAAAGTAAGCAGATCTTCCTGCGGAAAGGCAATCCCTTCTTCAACGATTTCGTTCCAAATGTTTATCATAGCCGATAAATCTTTTTCTTCATAATGTCTGATTCTCATAAATTTATCCTTTCTAAACTAAAATCAAGGAGCGTGATACTCATGGGAATTTTCAGTTGGCTTTTCCGCTCACGGGACAAGCCCCAAAACAGCTACCACTTCAGCGGCTGGCCTTTCGTGTTCGGCAAATCTGCCGCCGGAACGAAGGTCAACGAGTTCACGGCCATGCAGACCACAGCGGTTTACGCTTGCGTCCGCATCTTGGCAGAGTCCATCGCCGGGCTTCCGCTTCATTTGTATGAATATCGAGGGAACGGGAAAGAGCGTGTGCCGGAGCATCCGCTCTATTTTATTCTCCACGATTCGCCCAACCCCGAAATGACCTCCTTCATATTTCGAGAGACGGCTATGATTCACCTTCTCCTGTGGGGAAATTCTTTTTCGCAAATCATCCGGGACGGCATGAGGCGTGTGGTGGGGCTGTATCCGCTCCTTCCCAACCGCATGAGCGTTGACCGGGATGAGCATGGGGAGTTGGTCTATACCTACACGCCCATGTCGGGCAGCAACCCCAACCTCAAGAGCGGCCAGTCCATCAAGTTGCGCCGGGAGGATGTCCTGCACATTCCGGGGCTGGGCTTTGACGGCCTTGTCGGATATTCACCGATTGCTATGGCAAGGAATGCCGTGGGCATGACTTTGGCTTGCGAGGAGTACGGCTCCTCCTTCTTTGCCAACGGCGCACGTCCCGGCGGTGTCCTGAAACATCCGGGAGTCCTCAAAGACCCATCGAAGCTACGGGAAAGCTGGCAAGCCGTCTATGGAGGTACAGCCAACACGGGCAAGGTCGTGGTCTTAGAGGAAGGGGTTGATTACCAACAAATCTCCATCCCACCGGAGGAGGCGCAGTTCCTCGAAACGAGGAAGTTCCAGATTGATGAGATTGCGCGGCTCTACCGAGTGCCGCCACATATGATCGGCGACCTTGAGAAGTCCTCCTTCAACAATATCGAGCAGCAGTCCCTCGAATATGTGAAGTACACCCTCAACCCGTGGGTGGTACGGTGGGAGCAGTCTTTGCAGAAGGCTCTGCTCCTGCCATCGGAGCAGAAACGCTACTTCATCAAGTTCAATGTGGACGGCTTGCTCCGTGGGGACTACCAAAGTCGTATGGCGGGATATGCCGTGGGATGCCAAAACGGGTGGCTATCGGCGAATGACATCCGGGAGATGGAGAACATGAACCCAATCCCCGATGAGGAGGGTGGGAATCTCTATCTCATCAACGGAAATCTTTGTAAGCTCCGGGATGCGGGGCTGTTTGGCAAGCAGAATGGAGGGAACAACACGGATGAAAAAGCGTAAATTTTGGAACTGGGTGCGGGATTCCGATACGGGAGAACGCACCCTTGTATTGAACGGCACGATTGCCGAGGATTCTTGGTTTGGTGATGAAGTCACTCCGGCTATCTTCCGGGACGAACTCACCAAGGGCGAGGGAGACATTATCGTATGGATCAACTCCCTTGGCGGCGATGTGTATGCAGCGGCGCAAATCTACAATATGCTCATGGACTACAAGGGCAAGGTCACCGTCCGCATTGACGGCATTGCCGCATCGGCGGCATCCATGGTTGCTATGGCAGGAGAGCCTGTGGAGATGTCCCCCGTGGGGATGTTCATGATCCACAACCCCGCCACCGTAGCCATTGGCGACAAAAAGGAAATGCAAGCCGCCATCGAAATGCTGGGCGAGGTGAAGGAAGGCATCATCAATGCCTACGAACTCAAAACAGGATTATCCCATGATGTGTTGTCCGACTACATGGATGCCGAAACGTGGTTCAATGCAAAGAAAGCCTTGGAGCTTGGTTTTGTGGACAAGATACTCTTCGCCAATGATGAAGAGGAGAAAGCGATGGAGGCTGTGGAGGGAATGGTTTTTTCCCAGAGAGCCGTCACCAATTCGCTCCTCGATAAAATCAAGGCACAGTCGAAACGGTATGTACAGCCCGTAAAACCGGATGTGCCGGACAACCGTGTATCCGCAGACGCTCTTATGAGCCGTCTTAACCTTATTGTTCACTGATTGGAGGAATTTTTTATGGCAACGATTATGGATCTTCGTGAAAAGCGGGCAAAACTCTGGGAGGGAGCCAAGGCTTTCCTCGACAGCCACCGGGACAAGGAGGGGAAACTCTCTGCCGAGGACGCTGCCGCCTACGACAAGATGGAGGCCGATGTGGTGGCTCTGGGGAAAGACATCGAGCGCATGGAGCGTCAGGCCGCCATTGATGCGGAACTGGCGAAACCGACCACGGAGCCTATCGTCAATACGCCCCAGGCAACCGTGCCGGAGAAAAAGGGACGCGCCAGCGATGACTATCGCAAGGCCATGCTCTCCGCAATCCGCTCCAACTTCCGCAATGTGTCCAATGTCCTGCAGGAAGGGGTGGACGCAGACGGCGGCTACCTGGTGCCGGAGGAGTACGACAGCCGCCTCATTGATGTGCTGAACGAGGAGAACATAATGCGGAGCCTCGGCACGAAACTCACCACCAGCGGCGAGCGGAAAATCAACATCGCCGCCACCAAGCCTGCGGCATCGTGGATTGAGGAAGGTGGCGCACTCACTTTCGGTGACGCAACCTTCGACCAGATTATCCTTGATGCCAACAAGCTCCATGTGGCCATCAAGATTACCGAGGAATTGCTCTATGACAATGCCTTCCATCTCGAAAGCTACATCATCGAGCAGTTCGGCAAGGCTCTCTCCAATGCGGAGGAGGATGCATTCCTCAACGGTGACGGGAGCCACAAGCCCCTCGGTCTGTTTGTGAAGGTGGTGGACAGCACCACGGGAGCCATGAAGAACAGCACCTATTCCACGGAGGTTTCCACTAAGACCGGGAATGTCCCAGACCTCAAGACGGACGATATCCTCTCCCTTATCTACTCCCTCAAGCGTCCCTACCGCAAGAACGCCAGTTTCATCATGAACGACAAGACACTGGCGGCAATCCGCAAGCTGAAGGACGGGAATCAGGCGTACATCTGGCAGCCGTCCTATCAGGCGGGAGAGCCGGATCGCCTGTGCGGGTATGCCGTCCATACTTCGGCTTTCTGCCCGGAGATGCCCACGGCGCAGCCCACCAAGGCGCAGGGTGACAAGGGCTTCATCGCTTTCGGCGATTACAGCTACTACAACATCGGCGACCGTGGCACTCGCTCCATTCAGGAACTCCGTGAACTTTTCGCTGGGAACGGCATGATTGCCTACGTCATGAAGGAGCGTGTGGACGGCAAGCTGGTGCTGCCGGAGGCGGTGCAGATTCTCTACGCCAAAGCCGCGACTGCTTGACCTTTTCGAGTGTATCTATGGGGAGATGCCCTTTGGGGTGTCTCCCTATTTGATTGGGGTGATTCCATTGATTGTGGGCTTGCCGAAAGCCAAGGAATATCTCCGCATCGACACCGATGCCGAGGACGATATTGTCCGCAAACTGCTCCGAGCGGCAGAGCAAATCTGCATGGATGTAGCGAGGATGGATGAAGACGAGTTCAAGGCTTGCGGAGCTATCGCCAAAACCGCCGTCCTCTATGCCTTGGCATATTTCTACGAACACCGGGACGAGGCAGACCATAAGGCATTGACTCTGACGCTCCGAGCCTTGCTCATGGGTGTCCGCAAGGAGGGATTCTGAATGTATATCAGTTTGAACGAACTGCGGCAACGGGTGACAATCCTGCGCCCCGTGACCGTGGAGGACGGGGCGGGAAACCTTATCCGGCAGGGAGAGGAAGAAGTCTGCACCGTCTGGGCGAAGGTGTTTCCCTATGCCGCCAAAATCTCCGATGGCTATGCGGAGAAAGTGGACGAGGTGAACTACCGCATCATCATACGCTACCGTTCTGACATCGAATTGACGGACGAAATCCAATGGCGCAGCCGAAGATTTGTGCAGACCGCTCCTGCCTACGATGTCCGCTCCAATCGGCAGTATCTCGTGATGGAAGTCCGGGAGTTGATTGAAGATGGCGAAACGGTTTGATTCTGCCGAGACAATCCTCAAGGAACTGGGAACGGCGGCAGAAAATGCCGCCATCGCCGCTCTTGCCGAAGGTGCGGAGATGGTGATGAAGGAAGCCAAGGAGCGGTGTCCCGTGTATGAGGGTGACGACTACCGAGTGGTCAAGGGGGCGCTCCGGGATTCCATTCATGCCGAAAAGCAGAAAGGCGGCAAGGAATATCGGATTGTTGCGGACGCACAGGCGCAGGATGGCTTGTACTACGGCAAGATTGTGGAGTTCAGTCCGAAAATCAACAAGCCATTCCTTTACCCTGCGATGGATGCCAAGCGGGAGACTGTGAAGAAGAAAATCATCGAAGCTGTCAGGGAGGCGATTCGTAAAAAATGAACATCAAGGAAAAAGTCTATCAGGCACTCATGTCCTCGCCGGAGTTGAAGGCTCTGTTGGTGAAGGACAGGAAAGGCCGCTGTATCTATCCGGGGGTAAGTCCCAATGCCGGGAGTTACCCCATCCTCGTCTACAACACCATCTCCGATGTTCCGGCTCTTGTTGCCGACGGGGAGGAAATGGAGCGGCGCGTCACGGTGCGGATTCACATTCTGACCAAGGACGGGCATTACGGCGGGATTTACCGGGAAGTTCAGCAAGTCATGCTCGGCTTGGGCTTCATGCGGAGCCAAACAATGGATCTGGTCGAGAACGGCCTGTTTATTTTATGTATTGACTACAAAATCGGAACGGGGGTTGATTTCTAATGGCAAAACCGGCAAGCAATCTGGTAAGCGGACAGTTTATCAATATTCAGAAACTTCATGTGGCAAAACTTCTGACGGATGTGGCAGGAGGAACGGCTACTTACGAGGAGCCTATCGACCTTGGCAAAGTTCTCCGCAGCGTGGACATCAAGCCATCCACCAGCACGGCGGATTTGTACGCCGACGGGCAGTCCATCGACAGCGCATCCAACACGGCATCCTACGAGTTGACATTTGACACGGCGGCTCTGCCTTTGGAGTACATCGCCTATCTCTTGGGGCATAGTTTCGAGAACGGCCAAATGGTGGCTCACAAGGATGATGTGGCACCTTACTTCGGGGTGATGTTCCAGAGCGACAAGCGCAACGGCGGAACGAGGTTCATCAAGTTTTTCAAAATCGTATTCTCTGAACCCTCCGTTAATGGCGCAACCAAGGAGGAGAACATTTCCTACCAAACGCCCACTATCACGGCGAAAGCAATCTACCGTCTCTCGGACGGCAAGTCCTACGCCTATGCCGATACCGAGAGCGGCTACGAAAACACCGATGACGCATGGTATTCCAACGTCTGATGGGAGGGATAGCATATGGAAGATATACAGCCGGTCAATCCGCAGATTATTATCGGCGGCAAGGCGGTGAAACCTGCCTCGCCAAAAATGAAGGTGTGGCGGGAGTTTCTTGCCTTCTTCGACCAAGACAAGGGGCAGATGCCCATTGACGATTTTCTCGACGCTCATGTGCGGTTAATTGTCCTCGCTTTCGGCAAGCCGGAAGTCACCAAAGAGACTGTGGAAGATTCCCTTGAAATCTGCGAGGTTGTCCCCTTTACGAGAGAGCTTTTCCGTTGGCTCCAGTCCCAGACCTTCGCCAAACTGGTGAAACTCCCAAACGCCCCAGCGGGGACGGAGCAGTAAACCTGTCCCCATATCAGAATATCCTGCTCTATTATGAGCGGCTCCAACAGGCATACGGCTGGACAATGTGGGAGATTGACGAGCATGAAATCAGTTTTCTTCTCGACCAGCTTGTGGTAGTTGCTCTGATGGACGGAGAGAAATCCAAGAAATACATTGATGACGTGATGTAGGAGGTGTGGCATGGCAAAGCGCGGACAGCAGATTGACGAACTGTATATCAGCCTTGGCTTGGACATTGCCCGCCTCCAGTTGGATTTCGACACGGCGGGAAAGACCGTATCGCAGGCTGTGGCGCGGCTCGGCAGCAAGGCAAACCAAATCAAGCTGAAGATGGACGTTGACCTTGCCAAGCTGGAAGGTGTCGGCTCGGAACTGGATAAAATCAAGGTCAAGCACCAAGCCATCAATCAGCAACTGGACATACAGCGGAAGAAGGAGGAAATCCTCGCTGCCGTCCTCCGGGATGCCCAAAAGACATCCGGCAAGGACAGCGATGCCGCTCATCGAGCGGAAACCAATCTGCTCAAACAGCAGAGAATTGTGGCACAGACTGAGGCGGAAGTCCGCAAGCTCAATGCGGATATGCAGAAACTCGGCGGCACAATCACCCAGACCACGGCAAAAGCCGGAAGTTTCGGCGCGACCATGACCGCCGGACTTGCCAAGGCTCGGAGTGGCGTATCGAGTCTCACAGGAGGTTTCTCCCTCTTGTCTGCCAAGGCTGCGGCGGCAATGGCGATCCTCTCCACCGGGGCAGGACTGTTCTCCCTTACCAAAAGCGCGATGGAAGCCGGGGAGAATGTCTACCGACTCACCAAACGGCTCCATACTTCGGCGGCAGAGGCAGGGCAACTGAACCGCACCTTCCAATTGGCGGGCATGGACGTTATGACCGTTATCCCGCTCATCGCAAGGCTGGACAAGCAAGTGGAACTTGCCGGGGAGTCAGGCAACGAAACCACCAAGGCCATGGAGCGTTTCGGCATATCCATTCAGGATTCGGCAGGAAACCTTCTGCCCCTCAATGAGCAGTTGGCGCAGTTAGCCAAGGGCTACCAGTACGCCACGGAGATGGGACAGGAAGAAGCATATACAGCGGAAATCCTCGGTGCAAGGGGCGCAGCTCTCATCCCCCTCCTGGAGCAGTACGAGGATCTGATGAAAATTTCCGCCAGCGTCAAGACCACCGGGCTGATGAATCCCGAAGATGCCCATAAGACATGGCTTCAGTGGAAAATGATGGAAATGGAGCTTGGCCAGTTGAAGTCAGCCTTTGGGACAGCTCTCCTTCCTCTCGCCACGGAACTCATGCCCAGCGTCACAGACTCCTTCCGGGAAATGGTGAAGGTTATCGGGGAAAACAAGGAGACCATCAAGGATGCCGTAAAGGGCTGGGGTTCTGCCCTCAAGACTGTAGCGGAACTTTTGGTGTTCATCGGAGAGCAGCTTCATGTGGTATCGGAGCGGGCGCAAGCCAACAAATGGCTCATCGACAACCACCCTGCGGCATCTCCCCTAATTGCTGTGCCTATCCTTGGCGGTGCAGTCCTCGACCAGATGTATGGCGATGAGTACAAGGCTTATCTCGAAGAGCAAAAAGCCCTGCAGGAAAAAGCCAAAGCGGAGCAAGAAGCCGCTGCCGAGGCGGAGAAGAACAAGCACGCCCAATTCGAGAACGCTACAGCCGCCAAACGGAGAGCCGAAGCGGAAAAACAGGCCGCCAAGGCTACCGAGGAAGCGACCAAGGCCAACAAGCAGCTCACGGATTCCCTCTACGACCTTACCCACACCGAATTGGAGAAGTCCCTTCACGACATCACCAAGGAAATCGAGCAGTTCAAGGAAAAGGGCGCGAATGTAGATTTACTGGACGAATACAAATTAGCGAGGCAGGCAAAAGTTTATGAGGATTTTCAAAGAAACGTGGTGGACAGCACTCAGGCTGTTTATCGCACGGAACTTCAGAATCAGCTGGCCAATATCGACCGCGAGGCCGCTGCCTATCGCCAGAAGGGACTGGATGAGGTATCGGCTATCGAGTGGGCTGAGAAAAGCAAAGCCAAGGTTATGGAGCAATGGGAAAATGAGGTTGCATCAAAAATCAATTCCGTGTGGAAAACGGAGCTTCAGAACCGCTTGGATGATATCGAGCGGGAGAAACAGGCTTGGATTCAAAAAGGGCTGGATGAAGTCAAGGCGACGCAATGGGCAGAGAAAGAAAAACTCGATGCCAAAAGGAACGCCGCGCTCCAAGTCCTCCAAGCCCAGAAGGAAGAGTACAAAGCCTATCTCCAAGGCGGCGAGCGAGGACTCGCGGATTACTACAAACAAGCCCACGGCTTTACCATGGAAGATTTGCGGATGACACCGGAACAGCTTGTCGGATTCCAACAGGCGAGAAAGTCTATGCTCGAAAATCTTCTGCCCAACTTCCGCGACCCGGAAGTCATTGCCCAGGAGGAAGAATTTCGGCGGCAGAATTTCCGCGCGAGCATGGACGGCAGGGAATATACCTATGATGAACTCATGGGCAGCATGAACTCGGAACTCAAGGGCATCCGTCAGCAGATGGATAAACTTGGCTCCGCTCCCGTATCACAGGAGGGTATTGGCGGTTCTCAAGGTCAGCAAATCGCCGACAATCGGCAAGTGACCGTGCAAGTCAATATCGAGAACGCCGTGACGCAGGATAATGAGGGTATGCGGATGTTGGCGGATAATGTTGCCGACCGCATCAAACCAGCCATTGAAGGCGCATTGGGAGGTGGAGACAATTCATATTCAAGTTGGTGATGTACAGACCCTTGAAGTGGAGAACTGGCAGATTACGCCGGATGACCGCCAGCAGCAAGTGGAGATTGTCGGCGGCGTGGCTGTGCAGGATTTCGGTCATGTCGAGGAGGGAGATAAAGTCTCCTGCTCCATCACGGTCTTGACTGACGGATGGGAAACCATCAAGGGCTATTGGGACAGCAGGACTCCCGTGAGCATTTCCGATGAAGCGGGAGTGGTCTGGGAGAATATGCGGGTAGGGGTCAAATCCTACCAGTATGTTCCCCGTTTTCCGAAAGCAATCAAAGCGACACTTGAATTTTGGAGGTGCTGATTATGGCAAATCAACTTCACATCTATTACGGAAATCCTACGGCGGGAGGCGTGGACGGCACGGAGGCATCCTCCGGCACGGAGCTTTCCCCTATCTCCGTTACCCTCGATGCCAGCCGGTCTGAGGCGAAGGCTGTCAAATGTGCCGTTCGCTGCGACACAGGCTATTACATCGA
>Ga0256405_10006464_pt1 | contig 18704 bp, 22 predicted proteins | sample RumenRJG_02DNA_FD_189096 | JGI IMG/M metagenome (GOLD analysis project Ga0256405, IMG submission 189096) | Bovine rumen microbial communities from Lethbridge, Alberta, Canada - RJG_02 | ecosystem: Host-associated > Mammals > Digestive system > Stomach > Rumen | place: Canada: Alberta... | reverse complement strand
GCAAAGCTGACATCCCTTGCAACGCTCAGTATCCACCACAATGGCGCCTTTCATTTTTGCCATATTATCCTGTAATTAATGCATTAATTTCTAAATTGGCTGCAAAAGTAATATAAATATGGCAAATCGCAAAAGAAAAACGCCATTTTCTTTCAAATTATTATGAAAACCTACCTTTTCCTCAACAATTCCACGATCTCAAATGGCGCCTCACCACTTCAGCCACATTCATCAAAATACCTTCCAGCACACCAGCACTGATAGTCATTCCTCTGGTAGCCTCCTCAGCAATCTGACGACTCTCAATGGTCTGATAATGCACAGCCACTGCCTTATATTTGCCGTATGTAGGTAAAGTCGGCTTAGTTTCTTTCTTTATTCTGTATCTCATAGATGTTCAAACATTGGGTACAAAGGTACGAATAAAGAAAGAAAAAACCAAATATCAAGGCTTTTTTCTGAAGAATTACCGCACGTTTATCTTCTTACCAGTTCTATCATAGGTAGAGATAAACGAGCCATTTTTGGCAGTGAAGGTATTACCTGCTACTGAAAGGATTTCACCAATATTAGATACAGACAAGGTATTTACAGAACGGCAGTTTGCATCATAGATCACATAGAAACTGCCACGGTGAACAATAAAGAATTTCGAACTATATCCCACGACATCTCCAAATCGTGAACGCACATCTGTATAATAGACATTTCCACTCTCGTCGTAGATATGAATCCAAGTCGAAGTCATCTCGATATACGAGATTGACTTCGACTCAGAGGATTGTGCTCTAACTGAAACCGAGAGCAACAAAACTATACTACAGATTATAAACCTGAGCATCAATAATCGTATTATCTTTCTCGATCTCTATCGAACATGATGTTATATGGTAAATCACTATCAGAAGACTCATCGGATACTATAACAATAGGATAATTACTATTAGAATGCTTATAAGTTATAAACGAATTACCACTTGAGAAATTAGAATTATCCGTCACATTATACCCTAAGTACTCTATACTATTCTTCATTTCTCTAAATAGTCCTTTGTCAAACACAGTAATCTTTGTTGTAAAATGCGATCTTGAAACATAAAAAATACAACATTTTTTCTTGTCACTTTGCAAATTTACTTTCTCATTATCATAGGTACAATTCCGTGTCCATAATTGGTTAATATCATCTGATGAGGACTTCTTAAAGCCCAATGGCTTCAGAATTTCTTCTGCATTATGAGGATTATGCTGTAGTCTTTTACCAAAATCAACAAGAGTGCTTGCATCAAGTTCTATATTTGCGGTACTATTTTCCAGATCTTTTTCCATATCCGATGAAATTTTGCTAAACTCATCTTTTAACTGTTCTTCAATGCTTTTGTCTGAAAGTTCGTCAATGTTCGTATCTGAACGTTCCTTACCACTGCTCTTTTCTTCAATTAAAGGTTTAGTATTATTGCTTATAATTTCTTTACTCTCGGGATTTTCTGGAGATAAAATAGAAAAAATAACACTACCAACTGAAAATGCAAGAATAGCAAATGCTACGGCTATAACCCTATATGCATTTGTTCTATATTTTTTTGACTGATCTGTTTTGTCACAATACTCAGCGATAATGTTCTCATCCTTTATTTTTGCAAAACGGCATGCATAACTCTTGAGTTTTTCTTTCTCGGCCTCAGCAATATTATACTCAGAGGCCAATCTATTATAAAGATTCTTTTCTTCTTCAGAAACTTGTTTGTCTACAGCCATGCACTGCCATGCAAACGAAAGAGTCTTCTTTGTAGAAAACAATAGTTTTATATGCTTTCTGAGTTCTTCATATGGCATACTGCTATTAAAAGAATTCAGTTTCTCAGTGAATTTTGTTCTCGAAGAATCACTAAGATTTAATTCATTAATAATGAGAGTCAATAATCTTGATTCTTCTTTCGTTTTACCATCACATTGGAATATGTATGCAGCTAGCATCGCAAATTGCTTCATACGTACTCTTTCTGTTAATGCCAATTTAATACGTTCAAAAGTAGTTTGACTATATGCCTTAATCTCTGTAGGAACCTGATCGTAAGAAACAACGTGATTGTCACCACTTACATATAAAACATAATTCTGCCCATTTGTTGTGTATTCTATCTTTGTCATAGGAATAGCCTGAGCAGTGAGACTTCTTGAATATGGCTTATCATTTGAACGAACTGGTGTTCTCAGCTCATTGTTGGCTTCATATGCAGAAACGTATCCATCAACCGTGTTTGATGATTCACCCATGAAGTCTTTACATGTCTTAATTGCCTCTGCTGTTTTATCAAATTCTAATTGATTTGCAGCCTTCCACTTCATGTAGATACCTTCAAAAATAGTCTTTCCAGTTGAAGAACTTATTGCTTCTTTAATAGGATTCTCACTTACGTAAGTCCAGTTCTTTGCATATAACGTAGTCTCACATTTTATAAAAGTCTGATACCATCCAGAGCCTTTACACCTTTTACATGTCACTTTACCTGTACCAGAACAATTCGGACATTTTCCAGACCCACTGCAATGTTTACATGTCAATTTGCCAGATCCATTACATTTTGTGCATTTCCCAGAGCCACTACACTGTTTACATATAATTTCACCTGATCCGTGACATTTTTTACATTCTAATTGTCCTGAGCCGTTACACTTTTTACATTTACCTGTACCACCGCCAAAGAAGCCAGAACAGTCTGGACATTTAACATAGCCAGTACCACGACATTCCGTACATGTATCATAATGATATTCACTTTCCCATGAACGCCTAACTTTTACAGTCCCTTGTCCTCCACATTTCTTGCATCTTATTTGACCTGATCCGCCGCATTTTCTACAAGTTCCAGATCCGCCACAGTTATTACATCTTGTACTTCCTTGCCCATGACAATCATGGCAGGTATCTTTACCATGTCCATGACAGTGGTGGCAATCGCCACTACCATGACAATCATCACAATCTACTTCACCCTGCCCACCACATTTCTGGCAGTTTCCACGTCCATGACATTCCTCACAATCCTGAAGCGGGTCGCATTCGTGGGTTTCTACCGAACCTAAAAGAATATCAACATTCTTTTTGATCTCTTTTACTTTTTTCTTTTCCATAATTAATCGCAATTATTCAACAGGTGTTGAGTGATTTAACAAGTGCTCAAAATCATAATCGTATGGTTCAAGAGAACTACCATCGTTTTGTAAGTAATTAAATGGCGCTTCTGCATGTGATGTTTCCACACTGATAAACTGATCAGATTCTTTAGCTCTCAATATATATCCAGGGGTTACTGACTGAATATCTGCAAAAACCCCTAAATTTGTTACACCTCCAAGCTCGGGACTAACTTCATTCAAAAAATCGATAAAATCCTCAGGTGATACCGATTGGTAATTGAATGGTAGATCTTTAAACTCTTTTGTTTTCATAATTCGATATGTTTAATTTGTTACGCTTTTATCTATTTTATTTCATTGATTTAATTAGTTCGATAATTTCTTTCTGATTGGTTACAAATTCCACAAAGGATTTATAATCAACAGAAAGCCCCATCATTCTTTGAATTCTTTGAAGATTTTTTAGACATAATTTGTCTTCATCTTCTCCAATTTCTTTTGAACATAATTCTTCAAAGCTCCCAACTTTCTTAACATTAGGGATCCAATTGTAAATTTTGACAGACAATTGAGTCAGGCTCTCATTCATATGTTGTAATTCATCTGCAATATCCAAGTTGCCAATAACCTCAATCATATCTTTTACACGATCATTTTTCATTTGGACCACTCGGCCTGATAAACCTAGTTTTGCCATAGTTCTTTTTATTTAATATGTTTTGTTACATCAGGAAATACACCATCATCAATTGCTTTATTAATTTTCTCTATTGCTGATTCCTTTTCTTTCCAAGAGTATTTCATCTCATGTCTTTTATAAATAGGAGATAAATGAGGTCTGGGCATTAAGCGTTAATGCACAAACAAAAGTAATGAAACTGATAAATAGTCTTTTCATAATCAATAGCATTTTAGAGAATTAACATAATATGCAATACATAGATAGACACAGAGAATAAGACCATTTACTATGAGGTAATATGGCATCTTAACAATAGTCGCTGCAAATGCAAAATGGCTAATTAACATCACTGTAAATGCAGACAATGAAAGAACTCGAATATTAACGGAAATCTTACCATTATCATATCCTATACCAATTGCGGGTAGCAAAGTTACAATAAAGCAAACTGCTGAGACTATACCAGCGACACCAGCATTTGGGTCAATGTCTGCAACAGAATAGACTGCATAGCCAAGTAATGCAGATATTATAACTGCTAAGAAAGAAGGTACAAAATTCAGTTTCATACGTTCAAAGGTGGAAGAGTTAATGCAATTACTTTCAAAATAGCAGGAATCTCTTCGATGGGTTTCCATGAAGACATGCCTGGTACCCAAGCGAGCGTATCTTTATTGACCTTTTTTTGAGAGATCAGTTGAGACAACTCGCTGTCATTCAAAGGGCCTATAGCCTTCGCATCTAAAGCTACATAATAAATGCCTTGATTATTCTGAGGCATAGATTGCATAGAACCTGGTACGTACATAGAGCGCATGCTTTGATTCATAACATTAATCATTTGCTGGGCGACTCCCATACCTAGACCAAACTCAATGAGCCGATCCATTGAGAAGAAACTACTATCATCCATAAGCTATATATTTTAATTATTGTACTGGTGGTGGCGGAGGGCCCATTGTTGTTGGAGGCGGTGGTGGAGTCTGACTACTTTTCTTTGGGAAAAACTCTTCCATTTCAGGCACATCCTTAGCCGCTTGCCATTGCGCCATACCCTCTTTCCATACTAAAGTATCCATATTAACCATATCATTATCAACAAGACGTTTGAATTGGATTTTGTCATATGGACCATATTGTTTGTTATCAATAAGTGCATAGAATGAAAAAGAAGGTGGAGGTGGTGGCGTTGGTTTAGCGGACGGGGACACCTCAGAAGGAGATTCCACAGTAGAAGCCGCTACAGAAGTATGCTCAGGTTTGGGCTCCTTGGATTTGGGCTTGGGCGAAGATGAGAATGCCGATATGAAAGATCCCAAAATATCAGAATCCTCCTCATCAGAATCTTCTTCCTCATCCTCATCTACGTCATCGTCTTCATCCTCATCTTCTTCATCTTCAAGATCTTCGTCTTCATCCTCATCTTCTTCATCTTCCCAATCTTCGTCCTTCAATGCTTTGATTAGGTTCTGAGGATTTTTTTGCCCCAACTCAATTAAATCGCGTATTTCTCTAACCTCATCGTTGGTAAAACCAGAAATAGCATCGATTTTTGAGAACTTGCCACCATAAATCTTGATGGATCCAAATCCAATAAACGGAGTGCTTATTGAAATGTCCTTGATTTCTGAGAAAGGCACAAAGAATTCCGTTCCATTAAAAACACCTTGTTGGATATACTTTACTCCATTTTCATGAATTTCAATTCTAGGAGGAAATAGTTTATTATTCCCTTTTCCTAAAGGATTTGCCTTAAATTCTTTCATAACTCAAAAATATTTAAATTACACATTTGGAACTGGTGGAGGCGGTGGTGGGGTCATATTACTAAATAATCCAGATAATTCCTGGATATTTCCTGCTATATCCCAATTTGCCATTCCAGGCTTCCACACATACGTTTGTTGTGTCAACTGTCCGTTTTGTACCAATTGCTGAAGTTGAGGTGTTTGGTAAGGTCCTGCTTGCTGACCATTTATCAGAACATGATATTGAACTTGGGGTACTGGAGGAGGCGTGTTCATCCCACCTTGCATTTGTTGACCTAAGTTGTTCATCATGCCAGCCATTTGCTGTCCCATAGCGCCACCTACCATCATGCCCGTCATCATTCCTGCAGGATTCATACCGCCGCCACCAGAGCCTCCTCCCATATTCATCGAGCCCATTTGGCCAAGATTCTGTGCACCAGTCTTTAAGACATCTGCCTGCACATCAATAGAATGGGCACCAATAAAGTTGGTTTCTGTCTGAAGTCTCTGTGCTCTCTGAGCCTCTTCACGCTGAACACGAAGCGTTTCTTCCATATTCTCTGCATTGATTCGCTGGGTATCTTGCAGATTCTTGATATTCACCTCGGCCTGAGCTTGCATGGTGTCAGACGCTATATCAATTGTCAGTTTCTGTAGCTTCCTATAATTTGGAGAGTCTTTGTCAATATTAAGTCCTTCAATATCTATCGCTTTCAGGTTGACACCAAAATCACTCTCAAGCCTTGATTTCAAATCACTTTCAATCTTGTCATTAATAGCTGGTCGTGCAATATCTATCTGTACTATCGGAACACATTTCTCTTTTATTACACTTAAAACTGTCGGCCTTATTATTCTCGACAAAGCAGCTTTTATCTGATTGCGGAAATTATCCAACTCAAAATTAACAAGTCGATTCAGTTTGATAAAACCGCGATAGTCAGTAATATTAAAGGTAATTGTTCCTGTAACAGCTAAGGGGATAGGTAAATCTGCAAAATTAGGACGAGGATCAAACACATCAAAATAAGGTATTCCGAAATTAATTTGATTGTTTTTCTGGAGATTTATAAAGTAAACTTCTGCTTGGAAAGGTGAACTCCCTCCCCATGCTGTTCCTACGAGATTGGCAAGGACAGGGAAGTTTGCAGTTTTCAGAACATCATCATAAGGGCCTACGATATAATCAGGCTCAGCGCCTCCTTTTTGATTATAAACAAACACAGCTACTTCGCCATCTTTAACTCGCAGGCTACTGCCATAGCGTATAGAATTCTCTCGCGATGTAGAGTTGACAGCTTGTCCCTCAGGTCGCCACTTCCACACCAAATATTCTTCTTGATCGCAGCGGATTACATTCATCAGTCCGCCGCTATTTCCTTTTCCAAATATTCCCATAATCAGTTTTCTATGTTATCGTCAGGATCATATATTTGTTTTGGGGCATGCATACTTGCTTCCAAGCCATCATAAAAGGAGTCACTATTTTCCCCAGGAAATAGTTCCTTATAAACGGCATAGATTTGACTAGCATATGCTCTTTTCTTCATGAGATATGGAGCAATAATCCCTTCGGGGCTTATGCTAAGAAAAGGACCTCCATTAACTTCCTCATCTATGTCTCTATTAGGGCAATTGATTTTTTTCCAAGTAATTGATAGCAACTTATGCTCAACCTCTTTATAGTTCTCTGCATTTGGTACCGGGAGCTTATCAATCAATGCACATAAGCTATCGCATTGCTCTTGCCCCTGTTTGATAGCTAATTCTTTTGCTGAGTTATCTCTATATGAACTGATACCAAACCATAATACTATAACAAGTACAATAGCCCCGATCGCACTAACGATTGTTAAAATCCTCTTTCTCTTTTGTCTCTTAAAATTCTCATATCTTTCAATATCTGCAGCTAATAGCTTATCGTCGCCCATTGAATATTTGGCTTTCAATATAATCTGCTCACACAAAGATTGCCAAGCCCCTGCCAAAAAATTGTTTCCTGTAGCATTAGATAAAGCCCAGTGAAACAGCTCTACTATATCTTCTTTTGACGTTGGTACGGGATAATTCTTAATTATTGTACGTCTGTCTGTGTCATACTTTGCATTGTTCAATCTATTAGCTAGTTCTTGAACTGCTTTTGAAACATCAGAATTACGGAACTCATATCCACAGCTTGGGCAAGAAACCGACATTGCCGGAATAACCTCCCCACAGTTAGGACATTTCTTGACTTTCTTCACTGCACTTTCTTGTTGAATTCTCAGCTTGTCAATTTCAGCATCAAGCATTAAATCCACTTCATCGGGATCAACTCCTTCAAGCAAAGCACGTTTACGAATTACGGATCTCTCCTTGTCCGTCAAGACTCCATCAACTAATGAAGCCTCAATCAATTTGTTTAATTCTTCTGAGAACATAGTTGTATTTGTTTAAATAAGGTTCTTTTTCAATTTCCTATCTATAAAATCTAACAGTTCATGCGCATGCTGTTGATTTGCATTATGAATAAGGTTTATATAGACTTCCTTCTCTTTGTGAAGCCAAACTAATGAAGATGTATGGATTCGCATCTTGTTTCCATAATACTCTAATGGAAATGGAACACGTCCATCGCTTCTACTGGCAGATATACAAAAAGCTGGAGTATACTCCAGCAAATAGTTAATATTTTTAGATAATGGTTTCACGGCGGATCCTGGCTGATAAAAGAATAATCTATTATTGTCCAATTCACCATCGAAAAAAGAAATATTCGCTTGAGTATCCTCTAAAGTATCACCATAGGTAGAAAGGTATATATAATTATTGGAATACTTAACAATAATACGAAATTCCTTGCGCTTAGCAAAAAATGAGGATAACTGCACAGGAATTTTATTTGTGTTTGGATCCCTGAACATTTCTTCAAGTAGCATCCTCAAAGTTGTTGTTTTTCCAGAATTTTCTGTTCCCCTTAAAACAACAAGTGCTTTTAACTCTAATACATTCTTTAATGCTGACGGCATAATGATTTCTCCCAGCCTCCCCTGTGCCTCGGAAGTATTTGTTTTATGTTAGTATACATAGAAGCGTGGCACTGATATGTTCTATATCTCCTGTTGAAGGCCCTAGGAAAACCCAAAATCCAAGATACAGTAATAGCAGTCCACGCATTACGTGGAAGCTAATTACGCTGTCGTCTGGATTTTATTGTGAAAGTTTCCTAGGCTTTACAACAGTCAGACAAGCATAACGCTCCGTTAATTCCCACAATGTCTTGGAAGCGATTATGTCGCTATCCGATGGCAAATGTAGGAAAAAATGCGCGAACTGCCAAATTTTTTATTTACTTTTTTACTCATTGTCTCAGAATTTATTAGAATCTGGTACAAAGATATGAAAAATGGATGATAAGTCAATCATCCATTTCATCCATATACAAAAAGCAGCAATATGCTATAACATGCAGAAATCATTCACTCTTCCTCATTATTTGACAATTCCTTAATAAGAATCATCGAAAGACTATCTATCTGAGAGAAAATATAATCTTTGCTTATATGGGGGTATTTCACGGAAAGATTTTTGGTGGAAGTCATATTGAGTTCGCGTAGAAAGATACCTGCGGAATAGATGGAACTGCGAGCACGACGTAAAGAGTCTTTGTAAGGATCAAGAGTTTCAGCAAGGTTTTTCTCTACTTCCTTTTGAATATCTGCCATCAATTGATCATTGTGATTATCAGTATTCTTGTTGCTGATGGCACCTTGCCTTTCAACTGATGTAGAAGGTTTTGAGTTATCTTCTAAGATGACTGGTTTTATAGTGTCTTGAGGAAGCGTGTCCTCTATCATGGCAGGGCTATCTTTTGGTACTATTTGCGACTGCGGTTTCTGATAAAGCCACAAGCCGCCAACCAACATTATGCCAAGAATCGCCAATTTCAACCAAGGCCATCTCCTTCTCTCTGAGGGAAGACAAGCCTTTATCTCTTCTGTAGATTGAAAGCGCTCTGCTGGCAATTCCTTCAAGCATCGCTCCTTTACCTTATTATATATAGAAGGCAATGGAAGCGTATCAAGAATCTTGCCGATGGCATAAATATCAGTAATGACATCAACTTTCGAAACACCAGCAAGTTGTTCTGGGGCGGCATACTTATCCGTGCGCCCCATCGTGTCTGTATAGGTATCGGTATAGCAGTAGCCCAGATCCGCCAGTTTTACGTCATGTCCGATGCGTGTCATCAGGATGTTACTGGGTTTCAGATCGAGGTGGATCACCTGATGCTGATGCAGATAACCCACAACATCTAAAAGCTGAGTGAGAAAACGGCTCGTGTTTTTGCGTGACTTGAAGTAATCCGGATGATCAGCTACGAAAGCCCCAAGCGTCAAGCCATCCACATATTCCGTTAGCAGATAGTCATCACCTTTTGACACATAGTGTACCAGATGGGGATGATCAAGACGATAGCCCGTTTCAAACTCCTTTTGCAAGGCTGATACGTATCTGGGATCAGTGCGAAGTTCGGGTTTCAGCCGTTTCATAAAGTGAAGTTTGCCATATAGCTTCACTCGATAACAGTCACAGGTGGAACCACCAAATGGCAGTAATTCCGCATCAGGGAAACTTAGCTGAACATCTGAGAACTCCGACGTATCCATAGGTTATAGGATCTTGAAACTGATACCTTGTGCCTTGCCGGCTGTGAATGATCCGAGGTCTGCCCCATCTCGCCTAACATGACTAACTAGAAGTGGGTAACCTTTCACGATATGGGAAATCTCAAGTTCGTCACCTTCCTGAAGTTTACTGTTCCGACTCTCCCTTACCACAAACTGCTCATCTCCGCAATACTCCAGTTCTATCTGGCGATCTGGCAGATAGCTGATCTGAATATGTTGACCATTCACAAGATTACTCACTCTGATTTCATCCTCTGCAGCACTAAAGGAGGAGTTGCTCTTATCATCGAAGCATTTCAGCAGATCCCAGTTCTCAAAGTCCAGATATCGGGCAATGATATCAAGCGTTGAGGGTCGTGGCTCTCGTTCATCATCGATAAAGCCCAAAAGTCGTTTCAGGGTATTCACACCAATATGCTCTCCTGTCACTGATTCAATATCGAGTGCCAGGTATTCACAATCAGAAGACAATCTCAATTCACGCTTTACCTTCTGCTGCAAAAGTTCCGTTATATAAGGAGAAAACTTCATCGTGACTCTTTTTTTTGCAAAGGTAGGTATTTTTTGGGGAATAAGGCCAAAAAAGGGGCTGAAAATTTTGATTTTTGCCAGATTTACGATATCTTTGCACCGTTAACGTAATTATTCACTTAAATTGATATGCTTATGAAAAAGAAAAAAGCTAAAAAATGTGAGTTTTCGTGCAAAATGCTTGCAAGTGTGGAATCTTTTAACTACTTTTGCCGATGAGTACGAGACGTGAAAGGGCTAAAGCCCCAGTATCGCAGCTGAATAAACAGCTGACAAAAGCAGAAATGATCGAGAATCTTCGCAAAATTCGCAGCAGAAAGAACCTGCATACTGCAGAGATTTATATCGACATCGCAAAATTAGTCTTTGGAGGTATGGTGATTGGTAGCCTCTTTGGTGAAAAAGAGTATTCTATCTATCTAACGATGGGAGGAATCATCATTTCACTGACTCTTTTGGGAATTGGTAACGTATATTTTAATAAAGGAAATAAAGACATATAAATATGGAACTGATTATTCTTTTTATTATAGTGGGAATTATTGGCGTGGCATATTTTATTTATGACATGCACAACCAGAAGAAAATGGAGCAAGGTTATTGATTGCTCCCAAGGTGTCTTTATCGACACTATTCATCTAAGAGTTGCTTCGGCAACTCTTTTTTTATTGCAAAAAGTAACTAAACGCAGTTCAATTAGTTACTTTTTGGTTGATAAAACGTAATGAAATGGATGACGAAAAGTAATAAATTGGCAGTAAGTGCATTAGAATGACGCAATATGAAGGTATTAATGGCTCGCAAGGGAGATCACTAAGATAGACATACGGCATCGCAAGATGTTTCCTTAATAGAAGCTGCTAAATTCTCTAGAGAATTTTGGTGTTTGATAGGCTCTCGCAAGAAGAGATATTAAGGATAAGGAATAAATTCTCTAGAGAATTTATTAAGGAGATAAGGAGAGAAAGATTGCGAGAAAGAAGCAACGGATCTGCGAACTTACTGGGGAACCATGGTTTGCGTGCTTATTGCGTACTGAAAGCCTATAAAGAAGAATCTGCATACACTAAATACGAACTGCTTACACTGATAAACCATACTGATTATCAACTAATTAAGTATTTAGTGTATGCAGTGTATGCAAAATAATCAAAAAAATAATATTGAGAATCACTATTCTGGCTCAATCATGTGACGATATTTGAGTCTGGGCTTTACCTTTATCTTTTGCATCTCGGCGGTGTTGGTGAAGGAGAACTCCAGCATCAAGTCTGTCATATTGCCTTTCAAGGTGACAAGACCTTCTGCAAGGGCACCGTCACTTTCCATGGAAACCAAGAGGTTCTCCAGGCTTATGTTCCTGTATTCTACACTTCTGATATCAGCCCCCACCTCTCCGATAGGCAGTTTGCCACCTTTCACCTTACGCATCTCGGCTGTTCGCTGCTTCGAATAATCTATCTTGAATGTGGCAGAACAGTCGATATTGCCAAGATTCTTCATATTGAAAAGGTCGCCCAGATGCAGTGCGTTGGTGCTGGCACGTCCCGTCAGATACTTGGTGCTTTCGTCAAGTTGGAACTCGAAGTCCACATCACCCTTCTCCGTATTCATCAAGCCCCTGAACTGCTCTTCCCGCCACAAGATATCGAAACTGCCATGATATTTGACGACGCCCAAGGCGTAGATCTGATACATCATGTACTTCTTAACAGTAAACTGGTTGATGATCTTATCCTTGATACCAGGCTTTGCCACCATATCATGCACCTCGAAATGGAGCGTGAGGTCACGTGCTTTTGTGAAGTTGCGCATGATACCTGTGGCATTGATTGTCAGGAGTTGATCGTCTGTATTGACATGGATTCCTCGGAAGGTCATCTCATGGGCAGAGCCATCCACATTGACCCTAAGGTTCAGAGGAATGGAGAAGCGACTCAATGCAGGCGAAAAGGGTTTGGCGATGTCTTTCAACATGACACGAGCCGTGATGCTATCAGCCCGATAATATAAAGATTTTTGGCTTGCTTTGTCAGGTAGCATGATATCTGCCTGAGGGATATCAATACGTGTCGTGATCTGTTGGACCACAACATCAGAGAGATGAATATGCTTATCGCTATAGAGGATATCAGCCCTGACATCGTTCAGGTCGATGCCTGCTATCGTATCCTGGATACAACATTTGGTCAGTCTGGCACGTACCGTATCCTTATCAGCACGAAGGATATCGAAGCCCATATCAGCCATCAAATCCAGATGTCCCTCATCAAAGGCGCCTCGATGGGGTTTGTTATGGTTACGACGTGGTTTGTGGTTATCAGTCTTGAAGTTCAAGCCCTTGATTTCCAAGTGTCTATTATCGCGCCAGTCGCTATAGGCCGCCTGTGCCAGATAGTAATCCTTATCATTATACCTGACATGCAGTTGTTCAAACTTAGCATATTGCAAGGCGAGTTGGAAGACTTTGTTTTTGGGTTGCTTCTTCTTTTTTTGATTCCCTTTCTTGGCGGAATCCAACAAGAACTGATAGTTGGCAGGCCCATCTTCTGGTTTGATGATGAGCAGGTCGATACCACTCAACCTACATTCTTTCAAGGCGACACGCCCGCTCAGCAAAGGCAACAGACGGAAATCGCCAAAGATCTCCTTCACACGAACCAAATCCCGCTGCTGTTGGTCTTTCAGGCTCACGCCATAGGCAGTAACATGCTGCCCCAAAAGATTGATGCCGATACCCTCGATCTGAACTTCCGTATTCAGTTCCTTTTCAAGCGCATCGGTAGCCATACTGATGAGTCTGTTCTGCACATACCCACTGTTGCAGATGATTGTCGCCAACAGAATGATAGCGGCAATGGCAACAGCCACTATGAGCATCACACGTCTCATCTTTCCCATAAGTGATCAGGGATTATACATATCCTTGCAATAGAAAGCCATGATGTCATCAAGCATACGCTTGGCCTCGACAGCAGGACTGTCAGGGTCAAGCGCAATAGCCTGGATATAGCAGTTGATGGCCTCGTGCCATTTAGACTCTTTCCGAAAGGCGTTACCTTGTTCGTACCACTCTTGAGCCGTCATTTATAATACTCTTTTTTACCAGCAGCGAGGGTATTCTTCATCAGTGAGCAAATGGTCATCGGCCCTACTCCACCAGGAACGGGGGTGATGAACGAGCACTTCGGAGCCACCTCGTCGAACTTCACATCACCATTCAGACGGAAGCCGCTCTTCTTCGATGCATCAGGTACACGGGTGGTACCTACATCCACGATCACAGCACCCTCTTTCACCATATCAGCCGTTACGAAGTCAGGCTGTCCGATGGCAGCGATGATAATATCGGCTGCACGACATTCCTCCTTCAGGGTCTTTGAACGAGAGTGACAAACCGTTACTGTGGCATCACCATACTGTTTCTGCATCATCAATTGAGCCATTGGTTTACCAACGATATTGGATCGACCCAGGATGACGCACTTCTTACCACTGGTCTCGATGTTATAACGCTTCAGAAGCGTGATGATACCAAGTGGTGTAGCAGAGATGAAACAAGGCAGACCAATCGCCATACGACCCACGTTGATGGGATGGAAGCCATCGACATCCTTACGGTAGTCAATCGCCTCGATGATCTTCTGTTCGTCGATATGTTTCGGCAAGGGCAACTGCACGATGAAGCCATCGACATCGTCATCCTTATTCAACTGATCGACACATGCCAGCAGTTCTGCCTCTGTGATGTCAGCCTCAAAACGAATCAGCGTCGATTTGAAACCACAGGCCTCACAGGCCAACACCTTATTCTTTACATACGTCTCTGAGCCACCATCGTGACCTACGAGCACTGCAGCCAAATGGGGCTGCTTGCCACCACGGGCCACTATCTCTTTTACCTCTTCAGCAATCTCAGCCTTGATGGCTGCTGCTGTTGCTTTTCCGTCTATCAGTTGCACCTTTTTTACCTTTTTATTTTTTTACCTTTTTACCCTTCCTTTATCCACTGCCATTCGTCCTGGGCCTTCTTGACATCCAGGTTCATCAAGGCATCGACATCAGCTGTCTTCATACCGATATAGACAGCCACTTCCTTCAGTGCCTCAACCTCTTTGTCTGTGACATTGTGGTCTGACTTCACGATCAGTGCCAACATACTCAGCATCTGATAACGGAGATCCTCGCTCAGCGAACCTGCAATCTGACTACCACAATCGCCTATCAACTGCAAGAAAGCCATCGGCTTACGGGCTTCCAGTTCATCATGCTTGGCAATCAGTTTCTTCACCACGTCCATACCCTCTACCTTGGCTTCTTCACCAAAGGTATCGCCCAGGAACTTACCCAGGAACTCATACTCCTCAGGCTCCACCTTACCATCAGCGATGACGATATGAGAAGCCATCACCAGCATGGAAAAGAGGAAACTATTACGGAGATTCTCCCTAACAGGTGAATTTACATTGAATGTTTTGCGGAACTCATCCGTAATCACGACATTCTCTGCAGAAAGCTTCGTCTCTTGCTTCTCTGCCACCTCTTCTGTGAGTTCTTTCAGCGGACCTTCATCGAAGAGTCCCTTGAGACTGCTGATCCATTTTCCGATTGCCATATTTCAAAACTTTAAAGTATTAACTCTCAATTAAAATTTAGGCATGCCACCCTTCATGGCTTTCATGGCATTAGCCATCTGCGCCATCTTCGAGGAGTTCATACCTGTCACCATACGCATCATCTTACGGGTCTGGTCAAACTGTTTCATCAGACGATTCACGTCCTCCAGTTTTGTACCAGAACCAGCAGCAATACGCTTACGGCGACTCTGGTTGATGATATCCGGATTCTGACGCTCCTTCGGTGTCATCGAGTTAATGATGGCCTCAATACCCTTGAAAGCGTCATCGTCGATATCGAGATCCTTGATCTGCTTGCCTACACCAGGAATCATCGCAGCCAGATCCTTGATGTTACCCATCTTCTTGATCTGCTGGATCTGTCCCATAAAGTCTTCGAAGTCGAACTTGTTCTTGCGGATCTTCTTCTCCAACTTCTTGGCCTCTTCCTCATCGAACTGCTGCTGGGCACGCTCCACCAAAGAGACGATATCACCCATACCGAGGATACGGTCTGCCATACGGTCAGGATGGAACACATCGATAGCTTCCATCTTCTCACCTGTACCCACGAACTTGATGGGCTTCGTCACAACGGTACGGATACTCAGGGCAGCACCACCACGGGTATCACCATCGAGTTTGGTCAGTACCACACCGTCGAAATCGAGTCGATCATTGAACTCCTTAGCGGTATTCACGGCATCCTGACCCGTCATTGAATCCACCACAAAGAGTGTCTCATTGGGATTGATGGCCTTCTTCAGCGTCTCAATCTCATTCATCATCTCCTCATCAACAGCCAGACGACCTGCGGTATCCACAATCACCACATCATAGGCTTTGGCTTTGGCCTCCTGGATGGCATGGTTAGCGATCTCCACCACATTCTTATTCTCCGGCTCGGTATAGACGGGTACACCCACACTCTCACCTACCACCTTCAACTGTTCGATAGCAGCAGGACGATACACGTCACAGGCCACGAGCAAAGGCTTCTTGTGGTTACGGGTCTTGAGCAGGTTGGCGAGTTTTCCACTGAAGGTAGTCTTACCAGAACCCTGCAGACCAGACATCAAGATGATGGCAGGTGCACCAGGACGACCCTCGACTTTCAGTTCGGCAGCCTTGCCACCCATCAGCTCTGCGAGTTCGTCGTGTACAATCTTCACCATCAACTGACTCGGCTTGACGGCAGTGAGCACGTTCATACCCATTGCCTTCTGCTTCACCGTATCCGTGAATTGCTTAGCCACTTTAAAGTTCACGTCGGCATCAAGCAGTGCACGACGCACATCCTTCAACGTCTCAGCAACGTTGATCTCCGTAATCTTTCCCTCACCTTTCAGTATCTTAAAGGATCTCTCTAACCTATCAGATAAATTCTCAAACATCTATTTTTACCTTTTTACTTTTTTACCTCTATTCCACAACGATGCCCTGTTCCTCGCAGAGTTTCAGACTCATCTCCTTCAGCTTAAACTTCTGGATCTTACCAGAGCCTGTCAGCGGGAACTGATCGATAAAGAACACATACTTCGGAATCTTATAGCGGGCAATCTTTCCACGACAGAACAGCTGTACATCTTCCGGTGTCATCTGGACTCCCTCTTCAAGGATGATGAAAGCACCAACGGCCTCACCATATTTCTTTGAAGGAACTGCTGCCACCTGGACATCACGAATACCAGGCATGTGGTAGAGGAACTCCTCGATCTCACGCGGATAGATGTTCTCACCACCACGGATGATCATATCCTTGATACGGCCTGTGATCTTATAGAAGCCCTGTTCATCCTTTACACCTAAGTCACCTGAGTGCAGATAACCGTTCTTGTCGATCACCTCAGCCGTAGCCTCAGGATTCTTATAGTAACCCTTCATCACGTTGAAGCCCTTACAGCACATCTCACCCTGCACACCAACGGGACACTCCTCGCCCGTCTCAGGATCGAGCACTTTCACATCGACAAACGGATAATCGCGACCTACGGTGGTACAGCGCTGCTCGAACGTATCGTTCAGACAGGTCTGGGTCATACCAGGTGACGACTCCGTGAGTCCATACACACTGGTGATGGTCATATACATCTTCTCTGACACCTGCTTCATCAGTTCGATCGGACAGAGCGAACCAGCCATGATACCGGTACGCAGACAGGTCAGGTCGAACATATCAAACATCGGGTGGTTCAGTTCAGCGATAAACATCGTGGGCACACCATAAACGGCGGTACATCTTTCCTTATGGATAGAAGCCAGCACCACGAGGGGGTCAAACTTCTCTACCATCACCTCCGTACAGCCGTGCGTCAGACAGTTCATCGTAGCCAGCACCACACCGAAGCAGTGGAACAGCGGCACACACACGCAGAGCTTATCATCCTGCGTAAAGCCCATGTTCTCACCCGTGAAGTAACCATCGTTCGAGATACCGAAGTGCGTCAGCATCACACCCTTGGGGAAACCTGTGGTACCACTGGTGTATTGCATGTTGCACACATCGTAGCAGCTCACCTGCTTCTTCATCTCGTTCAGCGTCTCGTCCTCGATGTTCTGACCCAGCAGCAGCAGCTCAGCGGTATTGTACATACCACGATACTTCTCCATACCGATGAACACCACGTTCTTCATGTAGGGGAATCGTTCACTGTTCAGATGACCACGCTCACAGTTCTTCAACTCAGGCAGCATGGTGTAAGTCATATCGACATAGTTACAGTCCCATGTACCATCGGTGATACAGAGCACCTCCATATCAGAGTCCTTACACAGGTACTCCAGCTCGTTCTGCTTATAGTTCGTGTTCACCGTCACCAGTACGGCACCGATCTTGGCAGTGGCGTAAAGGAATGTCAACCAATCAGGCACATTCGTCGCCCAGATACCCACATTAGAACCTTTCTTCACACCGATGCTGATCAAACCCTTGGCGAGGTTATCCACACGCTCATTGAATTTGCTCCAGGTGAAGCGCAGGTCACGGTCGCTATAAACGATGTACTCTTTATCTGGTGTCTTCTCAGCCCAATATTCGAGCCATTCTCCCAAGGTTCGTTCCCACAGCTTATAGCCCTCTGAGCCAGTCTCAGCTGGATAGGTTCTGTCTGGCAGTGGTCTGCCTGCCATATCTAATCTCACGTTGCTCATAATTAGAAGGGGATATAAATGAGTGCAAGAATTTTAGCAGATTTGCCAGGGGCGCCATGCAGGTGATGCTTCACGATAGAATCGTAATAGATGCTGTCGCCTTCCTTCAGCGAGTAACGCTCCTTTCCGTACTCCACCTCAATCTCACCCTCCATCACATAGA
>Ga0256405_10006463_pt1 | contig 18707 bp, 15 predicted proteins | sample RumenRJG_02DNA_FD_189096 | JGI IMG/M metagenome (GOLD analysis project Ga0256405, IMG submission 189096) | Bovine rumen microbial communities from Lethbridge, Alberta, Canada - RJG_02 | ecosystem: Host-associated > Mammals > Digestive system > Stomach > Rumen | place: Canada: Alberta... | reverse complement strand
TACGCCGCCGTTCTGCGCCGCGATGCAGACGGCGCTCTGCACCAGACTCCTGACCGGACGGCCGCTGGAGACCGGCCGCCTGTATATGGCGGACCTTCTGGACATGGAACTGGAGAGCCTGTTTTGACAGAGGGCAGCATGGACGACCAAATCCAAAAACTGTATGTGGAGGCTTCCTCCCGCTGTAATCTTCGGTGCAAGATGTGTTTCCGGCACAGCTGGGTCGGCGAGCGCTTCGGCGATCTCGACCCGGCGGCGTTTGCGCGCCTGATGGACGATCCTGTTCTGCGGAATACCCGGACCGTCTTTTTCGGCGGTATGGGGGAACCTCTGGCGCATCCGTCGCTCACGGAAATGGCGGCGCTTGCCTCTGCGCACGGGAAAAACGTCGAACTGGTCACGAACGGAACACTGCTGACGCGGGAGAGAGCCGGGGATCTGCTGAAGGCGGGCGTCTCGCGGATCTGGGTCTCCATCGACGAGCTGTACGAAAACTACGGAAAGATCCAGGTCGGCAGTGATTTCGGCCTGGTTCTCGGAAATCTGGAGGCTTTCAACGAACTCCGGAGCGGATCGGACGTCCGTCTCGGCATGACGGCCGTCATCATGCGCGACAACATTGCCAGCCTCCGCCGTATCCGGGAATTTGCCGAGCGCTTCGGGGCCGATGATCTGAATCTGAGCCATCTCATTCCCAACCGCCCGGAAGATATCGAACAGGCGCTCTGGCCCATGTGCGATGTGGCGGCCATCAAGGCCGTTACCGACAAGATTGGCTATACCTGGCGCTTCGAGGGCTTTGACATGGGGACAGAGATCCCCATGTTCAAATTCTCAAGGCGTTACAAAGATCTGCTCTTTCCGGATGAGGAGAGCCTGCAGGAGGCGGAGCTGTTCTCCTGGAAGGGAAAGCCCGTCACCCGGCGTACCAACTGGTGCCGGTTCATTGAGGAAGGTCACTGCTTCATTCGCTGGGACGGGGACGTCTCTCCCTGTATGGGCCTGCTCCACACGGCGGACACCTACCTTGGTGACCACAAACGCCGCCTTCGGCATCACTCCTTTGGAACTATTTACGGACAAGGTCTCGGCGAGATCTGGGAGGGCGAAGAATACCGGTCCTTCCGTCAGCGCGTACATGAATTCAAGTATGCGCCCTGCCTGTTCTGCGGCGGCTGCGAGCTGCTGGAAGAAAACGAAACGGACTGCATCGGTTCCGCCGCGCCGACCTGCGGCGGCTGTCTCTGGGGCCAGGGTTTCGCCGTGTGCCCGTAGGGCTTCCTGTGCAATAAAAAAAGTGGCTGCCTTTTGAGACAGCCACTTTTTTATCGGGTGCGCCGCCAGGGACGCATTTTGTTTCTGCTTTCAGATCCGGCCTGCCGGAAAAGTGTTCGCGGTCAGGCGATTCCGGAAGTGCGCGGGGGAGATCAGTAACCGAAGTAGAAGCGGAAGAAGTCCTCCATCGGATTGTCGCTCCAGCCCTGGATGCCCTGCTCGGGCTGCTGGGGAGCCTGCTCTTCTTCAGCTGCTTCGGCTTCTTCCTCATCCTTCAGCGCGGATTCGGTCTTGGAGCCGATCTCGACGTCCAGCGTGATCTCCTGGCCCTGACGATAGATGTAGAAGGTCAGCACGTCGCCCGGATCAGACTTGGAAATGACCTGAACCAGATCGTTGGAGTCATTGATGTCGGTATCGCCGACCTTGACGATGACATCGTGGTTCTTGAGCCCGGCCTTGTCGGCGGGCGCGTCCGCCGTGACATCCTGGACCACGGCGCCGGCCTTGATGCCGATGATTTTAGCGGTCTCTTCAGACAGCGGAGACACGGAAATGCCGATGTAAGGCTTCAGGACATAACCGTTTTCAATGATGCTGGTGACGATACGCTTGACACTGTTGATGGGGATGGCGAAACCGATGTTGTCAATCTCCGCCTCGCTGCTCATGCCGGAAGAAGAGTACTTGGCATTGGTGATGCCGATAACCTCGCCGCGGGTGTTGAAGAGGGCGCCGCCGGAGTTGCCGGAGTTGATGGCACAGTCGGTCTGGATGAGGCTCATGGTGGTGCCGGCCTCGGTCTGAACATTCCGGCTCAGGGCGCTGACAATACCGCCGGTCAGGGAGAAGGTCAGCTCGCCGAGGGGGTTGCCGATGGCGTAGACGCTTTCGCCGACGCGCAGCGTGTCGGAATCGCCCAGGGTAACCGGCTTCAGATTCTCCGCGTCAATCTTGATGACGGCGATGTCGTTGCTTGCATCATAACCGATGACCTTTGCATCGTAGGTGTTGTGATCATAGGTCGCGACCGTGACGGCCTTGGAACCGTTGATGACGTGGTAGTTGGTGAGAATATAGCCGTCGCTGGTGATGATGAAACCCGAGCCGGAGGCTTGGTAGGTGTAACCGTAACCGTAGCGGCTGGAGGTTTCACCGCTGATGGTGATGCCGACGGTGGAGTTGACGTTCTGCTCATAGAGATCTGCCGGGGAGAGCTCCGCAGTCTCAGCGAAGGCGGTCTGGTTCCCGCCGCCGATGGCGACACAGCCCGCAATCAGGCAGGCGAGAAGGACAAGACACAGGGTCTTCTGAAGGAAAGGATGGGAAGAAATCGTGGATGCTTTCATGGATCGGAAACCTCTTTTCGTTTGATATTTAAAAAAGATATCTTTTTGCTTCAGGTCTTTGTTTTCCTGTTGTGTATATTGAACCATAAAAAAATGACAAAATATGTACTGAAATTTGAATAATTTAACAAACAAATTTGAACTGTTTTTGTCATGCCAAAACTGCATGACTTGCAATTGATACGGCTTAACGGAAATGATTGCCCAGGGAGGTATATCTCCCGCCGTCGGCGGGGAGCTATACCGGCATTGCATTTCGGAAAAGGGTACGGCAGAATGCAAAGGGAAGCGGCACGGACGGAAGCCCGTACCGCTTCCGGAGAAGCAGAACAGGAAAAGCAGAAGGGAAAAGCGGATACGCAGGAATTAAAGCAGATCAATCAGACGATCGACTTCTTCCTCGGTGGTGGCCCAGCTGGTGACAAAGCGCATGGTGGTGTGTTCCGCGTCAGGCTTGTCCCAGAAACTCATCTCGACCTTCTCCGAGAGGGAGGCGAGTGTTGCCTCATCCAGCAGGACGAAGATCTGGTTGGTCGGGGCGTCAAAGGCAAGGGTGTAGCCCTTGTCGCGCAGCGCCTGGCGGATGCGCTCGGCCGCGGTGATGGCGGTGCGCCCGATCTCGCCGTAGAGATTGCCGGTGAAGAGCGTATCAAACTGCAGCCCCGCCACAAAACCCTTTGCAAGGACGGCGCCGTGCTGCTTGATGATGGAAAAGAAATCCGGGACCGTGTCGTGCTTCGGGAAAACCAGCGCTTCACCCAGAAGAGAGCCGCACTTGGTCCCGCCGATGTAGAACACGTCGCAGAGACGGGCAAGGTCCGGCAGGGTCACGTCGTTCTCCGGGCAGGCGAGGGAATAGGCCAGGCGGGCTCCGTCCACATAGAGGCAGAGGCCCTTTTCCCGGCAGACGGAACTGATGGCTTCCAGTTCGGCAAGAGAGTACAGCGTTCCGACCTCGGTCGGGAGAGAGAGGTACACCGCACCGGGCTTTACCACATGGGTGCGGTTGCCGTCGCTGTACCAGGTATCCCAGCAGGCGCGGATGTCAGAGGCGCTGAGCTTGCCGGCTTTTCCGGGCAGGGCGAGGACTTTGTGGCCGCCGCGTTCGATGGCGCCGGCTTCGTGGATACAGATGTGGCCCGTGTTTGCCGAGATCACACCCTCAAAGGGGCGCAGCACCGAGTCCAGCACCGCGGCGTTGGTCTGGGTCCCGCCGACAAGAAACCAGACATCCGCCTCCGGCGCCTTACAGGCCTCACGGATCTTTGCCCGGGCGGATTCGGAAAACGCGTCGTCGCCGTAGACCCCGGACTTCACCAGATTGTTTTCCAGCATGCGCCGGAGAATGGCGGGATGCGCGCCCTGGTTATAGTCACAGGCAAAATTCAGTCGTTCGCTCATAGGGAGGTCTCCTCTCAGATGGTTTGGGCTGCGAGCGGGTTTGTGATAATTCTGTACATATTATATCTATTTTTCTCCAAAGTACAACCGTTATTTCCGGCGCGGTCCGCAGCTGGACCGGTGCTGCCTGCTCCATTCGCAGCGCGGCATGAGACGGAACAGATGAATGGAATCTTTACAATTCCGGATTGACCGGGGACGGCGGCGGGCGTATAATTCCGGTATCTTCTTACGGGAGGTTCATCATGGCGAGAAACACCGACATCAACCTGCAAAAGCAGGTGATTTATTCCGTATATGTCCGGGCACATACCGAAGAGGGGACGTTCCTTTCCATCATTCCGGATCTGGACCGGATCAAAGCGCTGGGGACGGATATCATCTGGTTCATGCCGATTCACCCCATCGGCGTCGTGGGAAAGAAAGGCAGCCTCGGCTGCCCCTATGCAAACCGTGACTATCGCAGCGTGAACCCGGCCTACGGCACAATGGAAGACTTCAAAACTCTGGCGGAGGAAATCCACCGGCGCGGCATGAAGTGCATGATCGACGTGGTCTATAACCACACCTCGCCGGACGCGGTGCTGCTGCAGGAGCATCCGGAATTCTATTATCGCGACGAAAACGGCAATACCGGCAACAAGGTGGGCGACTGGGCCGACGTCATCGATCTGGACTATTCCGTTCCGGGACTGTGGGATTATCAGATCGAGTCGCTGTGCCAGTGGGCGCAGATTGTGGACGGATTCCGCTGCGATGTGGCATCCTTCGTCCCGGTCAGCTTCTGGAACATGGCACGCAGTTTCGTTGAGAAAGTGCGTCCCGGCTGCATCTGGCTGGGGGAGACGGTACACCAGAGCTTCGGAAACCTGGTCCGAAGAGAAGGCTTTGGCTGCTCGCGAGATACCGAAGCCTATGAGGCCTTTGACATGGAATATGAATATGACATCCGAGAGAGCTTCGACCGGTATCTGCGGGGTGAAGTGGTACTGAGCCACTGGCTGGACAACATGAACTTCCAGGAGGCCGTCTATCCGGCCAACTACAACAAACTGCGCTTTCTCGAAAACCATGACCAGCCGCGCATCTGTGCCTCCGTCCGCAGCGAGAGCGACCGGGACAACTACACGGCCATGCTTTTCTTCCTGAAGGGAACAACCCTGCTCTACGCGGGACAGGAGTTCAGCTGCGAACACACCCCGAGCCTCTTCGAGCGGGAGGTGTTTCCGCGGAATGGACGGGACATCAGCGCTTATCTCCGCCATCTCAGCGACCTGAAGCACACCGTGCTGGACGCCGATGACGCCTTTGAGGCGCGTGCGGACGACGGACACGACATCGCGGTGCTGCTGCGGCAGAATGAAAGAAAGAAAAAGATCGGGGTTTTCAGCCTGAAATCGGCCTGCGCCAGGGTGAAGGTGGATGCCCCGGACGGACGCTATGAAAACCTGATCGACGGAACGACGGTCACGGTCGAGGACGGTCAGCTGTACTGCGAAGGCAGACCGATTCTCTTTTGCTTTGACCGCTGACGGCCGGGAAGCACCCCCGAAGAATATAAAACATCATCAGGCGCCGATTTCCTTCGGCCTGTTCAGGCTGCGGAGGAGCGGCGCCTGATGTTTTCAAGCAAAGTTAAATTATTCTACCGCAAATTAGATATTTTTTACCGGAAGATATTGACAAAAGCGGTTAGAAAGTGTAAACTGCATAAACGTTAGAAAAACCTAATCTATTTTAAGCAATCATAAAGAAAGTTACATGGTTCGAAGGAGGACGCGGCATATGATGCCTCTGCTTCTTGCCGGTGTGGGCGAGGACAACATTATCCGGAAGGTCGGTGGAAACCAGGAGACGAAGAAACATCTGGAAGATCTGGGCTTTGTCGTCGGCGGAACGGTGACGGTTGTTTCCGAGATCAACGGAAACCTGATCGTGAAGGTCAAGGACTCCCGGGTGGCGATCAGCCGTGAGATGGCCGGGAAAATCATGATATAAAGGAGAGAAAAGGAATGAAGACCCTCAGAGAAACCAAAATCGGGGAGACCGTGAAGGTCGTAAAACTCCATGGAGAGGGCGCGGTCAAACGCCGTATCATGGACATGGGCATCACCAAAGGGACGGAAGTCTATGTCCGCAAGGTTGCCCCGCTGGGTGACCCTGTGGAACTCACGGTGCGCGGCTATGAACTGAGCCTGCGCAAGGCGGATGCCGAGATGATCGAAGTCGAAGCTGTCTGATAGAAGCAAAGGAGAAATGAGATGGAAAAACAGATCCGCATTGCCCTCGCGGGCAATCCGAACAGCGGCAAGACAACGCTGTTCAATGCCCTGACCGGCTCGAACCAGTTTGTCGGCAACTGGCCGGGCGTCACGGTTGAGAAGAAGGAAGGACGCCTGAAAAACCACAAAGACGTTATCGTAACAGACCTGCCGGGCATCTACTCTCTCTCGCCCTATACGCTGGAAGAGGTGGTTGCGCGCAATTATCTGATTGAGGAACGCCCCGATGTCATCCTGAACATCGTCGACGCGACGAACCTGGAACGCAACCTCTACCTGACCACCCAGCTGGTGGAAATCGGCATTCCGGTGGTGATTGCCCTGAACATGATGGACCTGGTCCGTCGGAAGGGCGACAGCATCAATGTCAAAGAGCTCAGCCGTCAGCTCGGCTGCAGGATCGTGGAAATCTCGGCGCTGAAGGGCGAGGGAACCGAAGCCGCCGCGGAGGCGGCCATCGCCGCCGCGGAAGGGACAAAGACCATTCCGCAGCATACCTTCTCCGGCGCGGTGGAGCACGCCCTTGCCCATATCGAAGAAGTCACGGTTCATTGCCTGCCGGAGGAACAGCAGAGATGGTACGCCATCAAGATCTTTGAACGCGATGCCAAGGTACAGGAAAAGCTGAAGCTTGATCAGAGCGTTCTGGATCATGTGGAAAAGGATATCGCGGCGGCCGAGAAAGAGCTGGACGACGACGCGGAGAGTATCATCACAAACGAGCGCTATGTCTGGATCGCCGGAGTCATAAAGGGCTGCTACAGAAAAGCGAACGCCGGAGGGCTCAGCACTTCGGACAAGATTGACCGGGTCGTCACAAACCGGATTCTCGGTCTGCCCATCTTCGCGGTGATCATGTACCTGGTCTACTGGATCGCCATGGGCCCCTTCGGAAGTTTCCTGACCGACTGGACCAACGACGTGCTGGGAAGCGAGTGGCTGACAGAGGGTTCCAGGGGCATTATGGAAAGCCTTGGCGCGGCCGACTGGCTGACCGGGCTGGTTTCCGACGGTATCTTTGCCGGCGTGGGAGCGGTGCTCGGCTTTGTCCCGCAGATGCTGGTGCTGTTTCTGATGCTTTGCATTCTGGAAGACTGCGGCTACATGGCGCGCATCGCCTTCATTATGGACCGGATCTTCCGCCGCTTCGGGCTTTCCGGCAAGAGCTTCATCCCGATGCTGGTGGGCATGGGCTGCGGCGTGCCGGGCGTCATGGCCTCCCGTACCATTGAAAACGAGCGTGACCGCCGCATGACGATCATGACGACCACGTTCATCCCCTGCGGCGCCAAGATGCCCATCATCGGCCTGATCGCGGGCGCCCTCTTCGGCAAGAGCGGTTTCGTTGCCACCAGCGCCTACTTCATCGGGATTGCGGCGATCATTGTCTCAGGCATTATGCTGAAGAAGACAAAGATGTTTGCCGGAGACCCGGCCCCCTTTGTCATGGAGCTGCCGATGTATCACGTGCCTTCGGTGGCCAACGTCCTGCGCGGCACCTGGGAACGCGGCTGGTCCTTCATCAAGCGCGCGGGAACCGTCATCCTGCTCAGTTCCATCGTGATCTGGTTCCTGTCCGGCTTCGGCACGGTGAACGGGAAGTTCGGCATGGTGAAAGACCTCTTCCAGGACGAGACGCTGGTGACCGACGAGTATGTCGTGAGCCTGGCCGAGAAGATGAACATTCCTGAAGAGGACGTCACCCCGATGGATGCCTCCATGCTGGCGAGTGTCGGCAATGCCGTATCGCCTGTGTTCCGACCGCTGGGCTTCGGTTCCTGGAAGCCGACCGTGGCGACCGTGACGGGACTTGTTGCAAAAGAAGAGGTTGTCGGAACCTTCGGTGTGCTGTATAATTATGACGATAAGAACGGCGAGGAGGAACTCGGAGAAGATGGCGAGCAGATCTGGGGACGTGTTGAGGAAGACTTCAACAGCTTCTCCGGCGGTCACGGCAAGCTTGCGGCATATGCCTTCATGATCTTTAACCTGCTCTGCGCGCCCTGCTTCGCGGCCATCGGCGCCATCAAGCGTGAGATGAACAGCCGCAGGTGGACCTGGTTCGCCATTGGGTATCAGTGCTTGTTCGCCTATGCGATCGGTCTTGCGGTCTTCCAGATCGGAAAGGTCTTCGCAGGCGGGATGAACGTCGTGGGCCTTGCGGCCGCGCTTGTCATTGTCGCGGCGATGTGCTGGCAGCTCTTCAAACCCTATCGCGAAGCGGATCAGCTGACCATTCAGTAAGAAACAGATACCCTTCCCCGCCGGCCCGGCGGGGAAGGGCAAAACCGGAATATAGAATTGCCCGGTGATTTGGAGAAAAGAGGAATCGCAATGTTTACGTGGCTTTCGGCTAACCTTGTCAATCTGGTGATCGTGGCGGTCCTGGTGCTGATCGTGGGCTTTGCGATCCGGAGCATGATCCGGGACCGAAAGGCCGGAAAATCCTCCTGCGGATGCAACTGCGCCTCCTGCGGCGCCTGCGGCAGCTGTGCGGGGAGCTGCGCATCTGGGTCTCCTGCTCCGGCCGGGACAAAGAAAGGAACACGGACATGATCAAGACGATCGTGAAGGTGGATGGAATGATGTGCGGCATGTGCGAAGCGCATGTGAATGATGCGGTCCGCAGAGCGATGCCGGTAAAGAAGGTCAGCTCTTCTCACGGAAAGGGCGAAACCGTGATTCTCAGCGAGGACACGCCGGATCCGCAGAAGATCCGGGACGCGATTGACCCTACGGGATACAAAGTAACGGATATTTCCAGCAGACCCTATGAAAAGAAAGGTCTTCATGCTCTCTTCGGCTGACGGAGGAGACCGGAAGACCGGAAGCTGAAACCTGCCTGAGCGGCAGGTTTTTTGTTTCCAGCGGATTTGATCGGAAGGAAATTAAGGTAAATCTAAAGATAATTTGTTAATGTTTCTTTCATCATGTCAGAAAACCTTGAAAAAGGAAAGGAAATACGGTAAAATCCAAGAATCTGACAGAAGAGAAAAGAAGGTGAATTCGCTGGAAACACACTATCGGCATGAATGGAAGCACGCAATCAATTATACGGATCTGCTGGTGATCCGGCAGCGCCTGCGGGCTGTCGCAAAACCGGACGAACATGCCCGGGACGGGCAGTATCTGATCCGGAGCCTTTATTTTGACAATGCCCGGGACAAGGCGCTGCGGGAGAAAATCGACGGTGTGAACATGCGGGAGAAATTCCGCATCCGCTATTACAACGGAGATACGGCGCTGATCCATCTGGAGAAAAAAAGCCGCCGCAACGGCCTCGGCACCAAGTACAGCGCGGTGCTCAGCGCGGAAGAGGTACAGAAGATTCTCGACGGGGATCTCGACTGGATGCGCAGCTGCGACCGGCCGCTGGTGCAGGAGCTTTACTGCAAGATGCGCAATCAGGGCCTGCGGCCGAAAACCATCGTCGATTATGTCAGAGAACCCTATGTGTTCCGACCGGGTAACGTTCGGGTGACGTTTGACTATGACATCAGGACCGCACTGTCCTGCAGGGATTATCTGAATCCGGATTGTGTCACCATCCCGGCGGGAGATGCCGGGATCATCCTGGAGGTCAAGTGGGACGAATTCCTCCCGGATATCATCCGCGAAGCGGTCTGGATGCCCGGCAGGCGGGAGACGGCGTTTTCCAAATATGCACAGTGCAGAATTTACGGCTGAGACCGATAAAGAAAAGGAGATCAAACGATGACATTCCAAGATGTGTTCAAGTCCAGCTTTCTGGAGAATGTGAGTGCAATCAGCATTCTGGATATGGGGCTGGCGCTGCTGCTGGCCTTCGGCCTGGGGCTGTTCATCTTCTTTGTTTATAAGAAGACCTATGCGGGCGTGATGTATTCCTCCAGCTTCGGCGTGACGCTGGTGGCGCTGACGATGATCACGACGCTGGTGATTCTCGCGGTCACCTCGAACGTGGTGCTCTCCCTCGGCATGGTGGGCGCGCTCTCCATCGTCCGTTTCCGTACGGCGATCAAGGAACCGCTGGACATCGCATTCCTGTTCTGGGCGATCGCCGCGGGCATTGTGCTGGCAGCGGGGATGATCCCACTGGCGGTGTTCGGAAGCCTGTTTATCGGGATCATCATCCTGATTTTTGCCAACCGCAGGGACATGACCAATCCCTTCATTGTGGTGCTGGAATGCGAAGGTCACGAGAGCGAGGAGAAGGCTTTGGATGCCCTCCGGCAGCACACCAGACGCTGCACGGTGAAGAGCAAGACCGCACGCAAGGGCGCGGTGGAGCTGAACCTCGAGGTGCGGCTGCGGGATACCAACACCGACTTTATCAATGAACTTTCAGAGATGGAGGGTGTGCGGTCTGCCGTGCTGGTCAGCTACAACGGGGACTATATGGGCTGAGGAGGTCCGGGATCATGTCAACACATCGATATTTTGATGCGATCTGTGTTGTCGTGCTCGCCCTGACGCTGCTGATCACGGTCCTGTTCATGAACGGAGAGGCCTACGGGATTCAGGTGATCGTGGATGAAGACGCGGAGGCCTACGGGCATGCCGTCCCCTTCACGGAAAACGATAAGAACGGAACCTGGGATACCTCACGTGCAACGCAGATCACGCTGAACGGAGATGAGGTGTCCGTCTTCGGAGGCGGCGCCTACGCCTTTGACGGCAATGTCATGATTACCGGAAAGGGAAAGTACGTGATTTCCGGCACTCTGGCCGACGGCAGCGTGATTGTGGATGCGGACAGCAGCGCCAAGATCTGGATCATGCTGGACGGCGTGGATATCACCTGCTCAACCGGGGCGTGCTTTGACGTGGAGCAGGCGGACAAAGTATTCCTGAGCCTGGCGGAGGGCAGTGAAAACCGGCTGACTACCCTGGGCTTCTCGGCGGAGAACCTGACGGCGGGCATGGACGGCGCGGTCTTCTCGCGGGATGACCTGACGATCAACGGGACGGGAAGCCTGACCGTCACGGCAGGGGAAGAGAGCGGGATCGTTTGTAACGACGAACTTATTTTCACCGGCGGGACAGTCACGGTGGATGCTGCGGCGGATGCGCTGCATGTCAACGACAACCTCCGTATCATGGAAGCAAAGCTGAACCTGAAGGCCGGAGACGACGGGATCTCGCTGACCGGACTCGAAAGCGAGCTGTACTGGGCGTCGGGAACGCTGACGGCCACGGCGTCGGGAGACGGCATCAACGCGGAAAACAACATCCGCATCCTGGATGGTTCTCTGACGCTGGAAGCCGGGGACGACGGCATCTCAGCCGGCGGCGTTACAGGGACGCTTGAGATTTCCGGCGGAAGCGTTCAAATCACAGCCGCGGATAAGGGAATCTCGTCGGAGAGCACCGTCACCATGACCGGAGGAACCGTCGAAATTGACGCGGAAGACGACGGCCTTTCTGCGGTGGGTCTGTTCCGGATGGAAGACGGAGCGCTTACCATTACAAGTCGGGACGACGGCATTCATTCGGATACGGCGGTGGAGATCGCCGGGGGAACGCTCCGGATCCCAAGCTGTTATGAGGGCATCGAAGCCGTCACGATCGACGTGAGCGGCGGAGAGATCACGATAGAACCCGAGGACGACGGACTGAACGCCAACGGCGGAGTGAACAGCTTCGGCGGTGGTGGTTTTGGCGGTTTTGGCGGCAGACCCGGCGGCATGCAGGGCGGACCCGGAACGGGAATGCCCGGACAGAGCGCTGAGGGTGAGAATGACGGATTCGAACCGCCGATGATGCCGAAGGGGAACGAAAACGAGAGACCCGAGCGGCCGATGATGCCGGACGAGGACGGAAATGCCAGTTCCGAGATGCCGGCGACGGGCGGTGCGGAAGAACAACGTGAACCCGGCACGGATGCCGCCGCGGGGGAAACCCCCGAGAGGCTGATGCAGGAGACCGCTTCGACAGAGACGACGGACGGCACGGAGACCTGGATTCATGTCAGCGGCGGCAGCATCACCGTTGTCAACAGCGTCGCCCGGGACGCGGACGGACTGGACTCCAACGGGGACATTATCATCTCCGGCGGCGTAGTCCGCGTGAGTCTGACCAACAGCGGCAGCAACAGCGCCCTGGATTATGCCAGCGAAAGCGGCGGCAAGATGGAGATCAGCGGCGGCGAGGTCATCGCCTGCGGAAGCTATGCCATGGCGGAGGGCTTTGATTCAAGCTCAAGTCAGTGCTCCATCCTGTACAACATCAAGCGCGGAGCGCCTGCGGGGACGACGGTGGCGCTGGAAGACAGCGAAGGAAACATTATTCTGAGCTATGAGGTTCCCTGCAGCTTCTCCTCCGTGGCGATCAGCTGCCCGGAGATGCAGATCGGAGAGACTTATCTTGTCGCCATCGGGGACAGCGTCGAGGAGATCACGCTCGATTCGGTCTCGGCCTCTTTCGGCGACGCCCAGAGCGAGGGCTTCGGCGGCCCGATGAACTGGGGACATATGCGCTTCCGGCCGGAATCCGAGCAGAACGGCAGTGATCCGACAGAGTCGGAGGAAGCTGACTCCGGGGAATAATACAGACACAGAACAGCAGGCCTTGGGGGATCTTCCCCAGGGCCTGTTTTCCAGGGAAATTCCGATTGACGCAGACATAGAGACAGACTATAATGACAAGGCTGTTTGCTCAATCACAATATCCGTGTTCAGAGATGGTCACGGGAAAGGAAATTATATGCCGATTACAACATCATATCTGGAAGGGCGCAGAATCGTGACCGACTTTGTCTCCCCGGTGGGGACGGAACTCTGCCCCATTGAACTCTCCGCCGGCCGTGTCCTGGCGGAGGATCTGATCGCAGCGCAGAATGTCCCGCCTTTTGACCGCTCCCCCTTCGACGGGTATGTGTTCCGGGCAGAGGACAGCCGGAGCGCTTCAAGGCAAACTCCGGTGACGCTGCGGATCCTGGAAGAAATCCCGGCATCCGGTGTGCCCCGCTTTTCGATCACATCCGGAACCGCCTCAAAAATCCTGACGGGTGCCCCCATCCCGGAAGGAGGAGACGCGGTTGTCCCGTTTGAGCATACCGAATTCACCCAAGAGACCGTAACGCTGTTTTCTGCTTATGCCTCGGGCACCAACATCGTGCGAGTCGGAGAGGATATCCGCAAGGGCAGCCTGCTCACGGAGAAGGGGACCCTGATTGACCCCGGTGTGATGGGGTCACTCGCGGCGCAGAACATCAGCAGACCGCTGGTCTATCGCCGGCCTCGCGTCGCGGTACTGGCTACCGGGAGCGAGCTGGTGGAGCTGGGGCACGACCTGGCGCCGGGAAAGATCCACGACAGCAACAGTTACAGCATGGCGGGAGCCATCCGGGATCAGGGCGCGGAACCGGTCTATTACCGCGCGGTAAGCGACAGCGTGGAGGCCATCGCCGAGGGACTGGAGAAGAGCCTGCGGGAATGCGACGCGGTGGTGACCACGGGCGGCGTCTCGGTCGGGGACTACGACCTGACGCCGGCCGCCATGGAGGCCATTGGGGCGGAGATTTTCTTCCGCAAGGTGGACCTGAAGCCCGGAATGGCCTGCGCCTACGGGCAGAAAAACGGGAAGCTGATCTGCGGGCTGTCGGGGAATCCGGCTTCCTCCATCACGAACTTCTATGCCATCGCCATGCCCGCGTTCCGGAAGCTCTGCGGCCTTGGGGACTATGAGATTCATGAATTCCCGATCCGGCTGGCGGAGCGCTTCGGAAAGGCGAGCCCGAACAACCGCATGCTGCGGGGCTTCCTGGAGCTGTCCGACGGAACGGTGAGGATGCGCCTTTCCAAGGGACAGGGGAACGTCATGATCAGCGGACTGATCGGCTGCGACGTGGCGGCGGTGATCCCCGCGGGAAGCGGACCGCTGGAAGCCGGAACGGAACTCAGAGGCTTCTTCCTTCGGTGAGGAAGGGGAAAAGCATGAAAAAGGCAGTGAGCGTGCTCGGCTTTTCCGGCTTTTCAGGCTCCGGGAAGACGACGCTGATCGAGAAGCTGATCCCCCTTCTGGAGCAGAAGGGCGTCCGGACCGCCGTCATCAAGCACGATGCCCACGGGCTGCGCTTTGACACAGAGGGGAAGGATTCCCGGCGCTTTGCGGCGGCGGGAACGGCCTGCTCCCTCGTGAACGGACCGTCGGAGAGCGCCATCTTTCTCCGGAACCCCCTGACCCTGGAGGAATCCGTCCGTGCCGCGGCGCTGCTCACGGATGCAAAGCTTGTCCTGATTGAGGGATATAAGCACAATTCCTATACTCGGATCGGCATCATGCGCCGGGAGACGGGGAAGGGTTTCCCGGACGCGGCAGAGCGTTTCGCGGCGCTGGTGACGGACGACGAGACGGTTGCGGCCGCGGTACCGGTGTTTCACCCGGACGACGCGGAGGGCCTTGCAGGCTTTATTCTGGAGAACCTGGAGGCGCTGGAAGTCCGGGTTTCGGATTAGAGCATTCAAATTTCTGTTGACAAGACGGAAAAACCTGTTATAATACAGCCAACAATTAAACACCTTATCAAGAGTGGTGGAGGGAACGGCCCTGTGAAGCCCGGCAACCTGCGGTGATGCGTAAGGTGCCAAGTCCGGCGGTGAGACGAAAGATGAGGCTTCTGACAGCGATCCTTTTTGCGCCCCGGATTTTCCGGGGCGTTTTTTGATGCCGCTCGGATGAGGAAGAAAGGAAAACGATATGAGCCATTATTACTTCACTTCAGAATCCGTCACCGAGGGACATCCCGATAAGATCTGCGACCAGATTTCGGACGCGGTGCTGGATGCCATCCTGGAACAGGACCCCAACGGCCGTGTGGCCTGCGAGACCACGGCATCCACCGGCCTCGTGCACATCATGGGCGAGATCAGCACCAACTGCTATGTGGATATCCAAAAGATCGCCCGCAGCGTAATCCGCGACATCGGCTACGACCGGGCCAAGTACGGTTTCGACTGCGACACCTGCGGCATCATCGTCAATATTGATGAGCAGTCCGGCGACATCGCCCTCGGCACCAACGACGAGGTCGGCGGAGCAGGGGACCAGGGCATGATGTTCGGCTATGCCTGCGATGAGACGCCGGAAAAGATGCCGCTTGCAATCTCCCTGGCGCATAAGCTGGCCAAGCGCCTGACGCAGGTCCGCAAGGAAGGGCTTGTGGACTACCTCCGGCCGGACGGAAAGACCCAGGTCACCATCGAGTATGACGAGGAGAGACGGCCGGTGCGCGTGGACACCGTCGTGATCTCTACCCAGCACGCCCCGGAGGCGGAGCTGGAGCAGATCCGCCGGGATATGATCGACCTGGTGATCAAACCCACGGTGCCGGAGAATCTGCTGGATGAGAAGACAAAGATCTATGTCAATCCGACCGGACGCTTCGTCATCGGCGGACCGCAGGGCGACTCAGGCCTCACGGGCAGAAAGATCATCGTCGACACCTATGGCGGCAGCGCCCCGCACGGCGGCGGCGCCTTTTCGGGCAAGGATCCGACCAAGGTGGACCGCAGCGCGGCCTATGCGGCGCGCTGGGCGGCCAAGAACGTGGTGGCGGCAGGCCTTGCAAAGCGCTGCCAGATTCAGCTGGCCTATGCCATCGGCGTGGCACAGCCGGTCAGCATCCTGGTGGAGACCTTCGGCACGGGCGTCGTCTCCGACGATGTGCTGAGCCGGGCGGTGGAGCAGGTCTTTGACTTCCGGCCCGCGGCCATTATCCGCGAGCTGGATCTGCGCAAGCCGATCTATCGGAATCTCGCCGCCTACGGCCACATGGGCCGTGAGGATCTTGGGGTCCGGTGGGAGGACTGCGACAAGGTCGATGAACTGAAAAAAGCCGTCTCAGCCGCCTGAGCAGGCAACCGAACAGAAGAGAAAAAGCGGAACCGCTTCGTCCTCAAAAACCGGGACGGAACGGTTCCGTTTTTTGAACAATCGGCATTGACTTCAACTTCTTCCTGCCGTAAAATAAAATCAGCATTTTGTCGAAAATCGAAACGCAGGAGGTTGAGTAAACATGTTAAAAGACTTCAAAGGCGCCAAAGATGAGGACAGTTCAGCGCTGAAGGCAGAGATCAAGGCGCTGAGGGAGAGACTGCTTGCGCAGCAGCAGCTGGTCCGCGACCAGAAGCTGCCGATCATCGTGCTGGTGGAAGGCTGGGCCGCCGCCGGCAAGGGCAGCCTGATCAACGAGCTGATCAGCGAGATCGATCCTCGCTTTTACAATGTCGTCTCCCCGGTGGTGCTGCCGGAGAAGGAAGAACGTTACCCCTTCCTCTATCAGTATGCCAAGGCCATCCCGGAGAACGGGAAGATCATGTTTTATGATTCCGGCTGGATGGAGGGGGCGGTGCGGAAGTTCCTCCGCCGTGACATCACCAAAAAACAGTATAAGGAACGCGTCCGCTCGGTCAACGAGTTTGAGCGTCAGCTGCGTGACGGTGGCTACCTGATCCTGAAGCTCTTTCTGCACATCGATCAGGACGAGCAGCGCAAACGGCTGAACGCCCTGCGGGAGAATTATGAAACCGAATGGCGGGTCACTGAGGACGACCTCTGGCAGCACCGGGAGTATAAGGTCTTCCGGGAGACCTATGACGAGTTCATGGAGCAGACCGGAAAGACCGTCAAATGGCATGTCTTGGACGGAGACAAGAAACGCCAGGCTGCCCGGGATGCGCTGAAGCTGCTGGTGGAGATGATTGACAAGGGCCTGGAGGAGGGCAGATATGTCGGCAAGCCCTTCAGCGAGAAGTTCCCGCTTCTGAAGATGCAGAAACTCTCCGAGGTGGACCTCTCTCCGGCCCTGGACGATGAAGAATACCGCAAGGAGCTCAAAAAGCTGCAGAAGCGGCTGGGAGAGCTGCACAACACGATCTACCGCAAGAAGATCCCCGTGATCCTCTGCTATGAGGGCTGGGACGCGGCAGGCAAGGGCGGCAACATCCGACGCATCGCCCGCCCGCTGGATCCGCGCGGCTTCGACGTGATGCCCATCGCTTCTCCGGAGCCCCATGAACTGAACCGCCAGTATCTCTGGCGCTTCTGGACGAGACTGCCGAGAAGCGGGCATGTCTGCATCTTTGACCGGACCTGGTACGGCCGTGTGATGGTGGAGCGGCTGGAAGGCTTCTGCAGCGAGGATGACTGGAAGCGCGCGTTCAACGAAATGAATGAATTTGAGCGTCAGCTCACCGACTGGGGCGCCGTCGTCATCAAATTCTGGATTCACATCGATCAGGACACCCAGCTGGCCCGCTTCAATGACCGGCAGAACACGCCGGAAAAACAGTGGAAGCTCACGGAAGAGGACTGGCGCAACCGCGAAAAGTGGCCGCAGTATGAAGAGGCCATCGACGAGATGCTCCAGAAGACCAGCACGGAGAACGCCCCCTGGTATATCATTGAATCCAACGATAAGAAATATGCCCGCATCAAGACCCTGAAGATCGTCATCAAGGCCCTGGAAAAGGCCTGCGAGGGACAGTTGTAAGGAATGTTCAATGTTCAATGTGAAATGAGAAATTATCGATGAGCGGAGTGGAGTGAATCAAATTGGCTGCGAAAGATAAAGCCGTTGTAACGCAGGAACTGACGAAAAAGGAAGAGAGCCTGTATATCAACCGCGAGCTCAGCTGGCTGAGCTTCAATGAACGCGTGCTGCTGGAAGCGGCGGACACAACGGTGCCACTGCTGGAACGGCTGAAGTTCCTGATGATCTACCAGTCGAACCTGGAGGAGTTTTACCGGGTGCGTATCGGCATCCTGACGCACCGGGCCATCCTGACGCCGGATAAGAGAGATCCGGTTTCGGGGATGATCGCCGAGGAAACCATCCAGGAAGTGCTGCGCATCACGAGAGAGCAGCTGAGCCTGATGGAGAGCATCTGGAAAGCGATCCGCAGCGAGCTGAAACGCAACGGCGTCGAGGTCCTGAACTTCAACAAGATCAACAAGGTCGATGAGCTCATGAGCAAGAAGCTTTTCGGCGACATCAAGAACCTGCTCTTTCCGAAAATCATCGACCCGAATCAGGCGCTGCCGTTTTTCTGGGGAGAGGAGAGCTATGTGGTGGCCTTCCTCGGGCGGAGCACGATTCAGAAGCTTGCGATCATCCCGATGCACCGTGTCCCGCCGTATCTCAGCTTCGAGATCGACGGCGTGCAGAAGATCGTCCTCACGGATCAGCTGGTGCGGCGTTTCCTGCCGCTGCTGCTGAAGAAGGAGAATATCCTCCAGTCGGCCGTAGTGAAGGTGACCCGGAACGCCGACGTGTTTCTCTCGGAACTGGCGGGGAAGGAGGACCTGAGAGAAAAGACCTCCACCATGCTCTCCAAGCGCAAGAGGGAGACCCCGGTACGGGCCAAGATCTACGGCAAGCTGACGGATCCGGGGAGGGCGCTGCTGATCAAGAAGCTCC
>Ga0256405_10006462_pt1 | contig 18708 bp, 18 predicted proteins | sample RumenRJG_02DNA_FD_189096 | JGI IMG/M metagenome (GOLD analysis project Ga0256405, IMG submission 189096) | Bovine rumen microbial communities from Lethbridge, Alberta, Canada - RJG_02 | ecosystem: Host-associated > Mammals > Digestive system > Stomach > Rumen | place: Canada: Alberta... | reverse complement strand
TTCCGAAGCCCATAAAGCGGCGGTCATTGGTGATACGGTAGGCGATCCGTTCAAAGATACATCCGGACCGGCGTTGAATATCCTCTTAAAACTGATGACGATTGCCTCGATTGTCGGTGCGGGTTTGACGTTGGCGTGCCAATTTTAACGATTGCATTCGTTTGCGGTCAGGTCGAAAATAGGATGCAAGAATTCTATTGCTGTGGGCGAAGGTAGTTCGGTAGAACAGATTTTCAAACGGTCGGATTGTCGATATTTTTACGAAACACCACTGAAAAAGTTGCATCATAGTCAAAGTATAAACGGTGTTTTCGGCAAAAATTCTCGCTTGGAAGCAAATTTAAATTACTTTGTGCGGCAAAATTCTGTTTAAACCGCGCATTTGACAAATTTAAATCGCGGTTTTCTCGAAATTTGGTTTTTTGGAATGAAAATTGCGATAAGTACGATGTTTTTTCTGAAATAATGTAAAAATTTTCAAAAAAGGACGCACAAAGGGTATTTTTTTGCTTGACAATTTATTTATAATCCAAATCTCTGAGATTGTCATGGAACTTTTGGATACACCCGATAAAGACGGTTTTTACGGATCCTTCGGCGGTGCGTTTGCGCCGGAATGCCTGAAGACAGAGTTCGAAAAGATTACGGCGGCGTTTTTGAAGTACAAGGAGGATGCCGAATTTAATGCGGAATTGAACGACCTTTATGCGCATTATGTCGGTCGTCCGAGCCCCGTTTATTTTGCCAAAAATCTTTCCCGCAAACACGGGACGGATATTTATCTGAAACGCGAGGATCTCAATCATACGGGCGCGCATAAGATCAATCACTGCCTCGGCGAGGCGTTGCTGGCGAAGCGGATGGGTAAGAGGAAAATCATCGCTGAAACGGGTGCCGGACAACACGGCGTCGCACTTGCCACCGCGGCGGCTTTAACGCGACTTGAGTGCGATATTTACATGGGCGCGGTCGATGTCGCCAAAGAGAAACCGAATGTGGATCGCATGCAGTTATTGGGTGCGAAGGTAATTTCGGTTATGAGCGGCACTCGAACTCTGAAAGATGCTGTTGATGCCGCGTTTGAGGTTTATGTCAAAACCTATCCCGACGTTTTGTATGCCATCGGTTCCGTGGTCGGACCGCATCCGTTCCCGATGATGGTCGAGTACTTCCAATCGATTGTCGGGAAGGAGGCGCGCGTGCAATTTAAGGAATTAACAGGAAACTTGCCCGAATGCGTGGTTGCCTGTGTCGGCGGCGGTTCCAACGCTTTGGGAATTTTTAACGGTTTTCTCCACGAACCGTCGGTTGCGCTGTTCGGGGTGGAACCGCTCGGGAAAGGGGCGGCACTCGGTTCGCATGCCGCCAGCATCACGTACGGTAAAGAGGGAATTTTGCACGGTTTCAAAAATCTTGTGTTGCAGGATGAACACGGAAAGGTTGCCGATGCCTACTCGATCGCCAGTGGATTGGATTATCCCGGCGTCGGTCCCAAACATTGTTATCTGAAGACCGTAGGGCGCGTTTGTTACGATACCGTTTCGGACGATGAAGCACTGGATGCATTTTACGAACTTTCGCGAACGGAGGGCATTATTCCCGCGTTGGAAAGTGCGCACGCGGTTGCCTACGCCGTACGTCTGGCGAAAGAGAAAAAATTCCGCAACATTCTCGTTAATCTCTCGGGACGCGGCGATAAGGATGTCGAGTATGTACTGGGATTAAAAAGGGATATGGCGGCTTCAAAGTAAAAATGTGGAGAACAGGGGCGATGTTTGATCGCTCTTGTTTTTTCCTTTTTTGTTCGCTGCAGGTTGATGTGCTTTCAGTGGTTTTCGATACCTTTCGGTATAAGGTGCCCCGTTATGTCAGACCTTCGGAATTTATAGGTCGGCGTGTGTTTCTTGCAAAGTAATCCGTGTACGGGGGGTTGTGTGCCCGAGGCGGTTTTTGTTTTGAAGCGTAAAAAAATAGGACAAAAATTCGGAGTTTCGGAAATTTTCTTTGTCCTGACGGGGATTGTGTACCGTTTTAAATTTCAATCAAGCACCTTTTTCTGTGAACTTCTTCAGTCTTTTTTTTTAATACGTTTTTTAACGTAATAACGGATCGTATTCCCATGTTTTAAACTTGAAAACACCTCTTGTTTTTCGCACATTGAAGATGCCTGGAGAGGTGACAGAGCGGCCGAATGTACAGCATTGGAAATGCTGCGTACGCGTAAGCGTACCGAGGGTTCGAATCCCTCCCTCTCCGCCAGAGGCATGGAATTTTATTTTTTGAAATAATTTTGGACATCTGTGTGTAATTTGCAGCTTCTATAACTTTTGATGCTCTTCGATTGAAAACTTACCTGCGGAATCTGTTTTATTTAGCGGTTTCCCAAAGAATAACGGATTGATCTTTAAACAACCTTCCGACTCAAAAACCGGAAAACTTTGGAAAAACAAACCATTTAGCGGATAAACAGCAAACAAAAACCGCCTTCTGCTCACCCCCTGGTCGGGATGGCCGGATTCGAACCGGCGACACCTAAGTCCCGAACCTAGTGCTCTGCCAGGCTGAGCTACATCCCGATATCCTTATTGAGAAAAAAAACGCCTCTCACTTCAAGCTTTTTAACGAAAAAATGTAACACAGCGCGGCGGCGGCGGCATCGGATTCGTCGGGCGGAAGGGCTTTTGGCAAACGCAGCAGTTGCGCCGCCATACGGGAAACCTGGATTTTGGTCGCCTGCCCGAGCCCTGTGACGGCTTTTTTGATGCGCAAAGGCGCAAATTCCGAAACCGGCAAACTTCGCAATGCGACTGCCGCCAGACAGGCACCGCGCGCGGATCCCAGAATGTGCGCCGTGCGGAAATTTTGAACGTACACGGTTTGTTCAACAGCAACCGCGCGAATTTCGTGTTCTTCCAACAGCCATCGGGTTGTTGAGAAAATTTCCCCCAGACATTCGGTGAAAGATCGGCGCGCCGTCAGTTTGAGCGTCAACGACGTAACATAACGGATGCTACGCGCGTCGACCGCTTCCAAAACGGCGAACCCGGAGCCGCGCAAACTCGGATCGATGCCGAGTACTTTGCCGCAAAAGTTCGAACTCTGAACCGCAAGGGCTTTCTTTTCGGGACGCGACCGCTTTGTCAGGGCATTTGTCCACAGCGCGCGTCGGTTGTTCATTATTTGGTCGTCTTCAACGCAGGGATGCGCAACTTCATGCCGATTTTCAGACTGTTCGCCGACGGCAGAATGTCGCGGTTGGCTTCGTAAATCAGCTTCCACTTCACTGCCGAACCGTACATTTTAAGGCTGATTTTCGAAAGCGAATCCTCGTATTGAACAACATAGGTGCGTTCGCGGGATGCTTCCGACGGTGTTGTTGCCGAAACGACGGTGTTTTCCATTGCTTCTTTTGCGGGCGCGTAGGATAAGCGCGTCTGTGCCAGTTGTGCCTTTAACCGCGCATTTTCTTCCCGCATCTGCTTCAAAACTTCCGTCAGACGGATATACTCGGGAGTTTCGGCGGTACGATTACCGAGCGGCAACGTGCGTGCGAATTCCTTTTTCGCCGTTTCGATGAGCTGCATCGCAATTTTTGAACGCGCACCGTCCGTCGTTTGGGACAGGTAACGTTGAAAATGATAAATCGCACCGATCGGATCGCTTTTAACGGACAACTGACCGAGTTGAAAATGCGCTTCGGGGCAGGGGGCTTTTCTCTTTTCGACGAGGCGATTGAGCAATTGAAACGCTTCGTCGGTGCGATCCGTTCGCAAACATCGCTGTGCCTCGATAAACAGCGGTTCTTCGATTTCCGAAGGAGCTTGTTTCGGGGTTTTGAACCAAAAAAGAACCGGAAGCCATCCGATCGCAATGAGCCAAAGCAACCACCGATGCTTTCGCATACGATTATTATTGCAGGATTTTTAAACGGAGCAAGGGGAAAGGGTGCGGGGGCTTTTGCATTATCCGATGTGTTACAACGAAGGTTGGACAACGGCATGGAGGTCGAAGAAAATTCAATACCGTAAACCGACCCAAAATTACCCTCGACGGTTCACGATTGTCAATCTTTACAAACCTTTAAAAGCAATCTGCTTCCATTTCAACTTCCACGGGTGCATGGTCGGAGCCGAGTGTATCGGATAAAATTTTACAGCCTTTAATCGACGGCAGCAGTTCTTCTGAAGCAAGAAAATAATCAATCCGCCACCCGATATTGCGTTCCCGCGCCCGCATGCGATACGACCACCAGGTGTAACAATGCGGCATTTTTGGGTAAAAGTATCTGAATACATCGACAAGTCCCGCATCGAGATGTTCCGCGAACGATTGCCGCTCTTCGTCGGTAAATCCGGCACTGAGATGATTGGCATCGGGATAGGACAAATCGATCGGTTGATGTGCGACGTTCAAATCGCCGCACCAAAGAACGGGTTTCGTTTTTTGCAGATCTTTGACCAAAGAACGGATAATTTTATCCCACACTTGTACGCGGTACGGAAGTCGTCGAAGGTCGCCCTGTGAATTCGGGACGTAGGTGTTGATTAAAAAGAATTTCTTGAACTTCGCTACCAGAATGCGTCCCTCGGGATGTTCCGCATCCGCATCGAGATAACGCACCGAAAGCGGTTCGATATCGGAAAAAATCGCCGTTCCCGCATACCCTTTTTTAGCGGTGCTGTGATTGAAATACGTATATCTGAAACCTTCGATTTGCGGGCAGGTTTCGGCATCGACACGCGTTTCCTGCAGACAAAGAATGTTTGATCGATGTTGCGCCGTGAATGCGTAAAAGTTTTTCCGCAAAATCGAACGCAGACCGTTCACGTTCCACGTCACAATTGTGACGGGTTCCATCAATAGCTGATGCCGGGCGCGAGCGGCATCTCCGTTTCCCAATCGGCGGGACGTCCCCACGGCAGTTCCGAATCGTCCAGTTCGCGGGTGTGAGCATTTTTTTTGTCCTTCGTACGATCCACTTTTTCCAATTCCGCGAGTTGCATCGCCGACCGACGGTCGACCTTTGAAGAGGTCGTTTGCCCGCAACCGCCGCCGATAAGCAGGAAGACGAGAAAAAAACGCCGTAAAAATTTACCCATGAAAACCATCACAAATCCATACCCGCCTGAACCGTTACGTATGATCGTCCGCCTGAACAACGGCGTGTACCTGTCGGAGAATCGCAACCGCTTAACGAAAGTAACGTAAAAATCGCAAACAGCCGAGCCGCAACAATCACCTGTAATCAGGATAGTCCGTAGGTGCTTTGCGTCAAGTTTGAAGCGGTATGTCGGATAATGCGTTCGTTAGCGGCAAGGTATTCCAAAATTTTAAAAACATCCTCTGTATCCGAAATTTTCAGAACGCTTGCCAACGCTTCAACCGTGAACGTTTTCGCCCGATGTTCCGACAGATACGAGAGCAGGCTTTTTTGCAGTTCCAAATAGCGTTTAGCGGCTTTTTTGCCCGCTTCCACGCCCGGCTGATGGTAAGCGTTGATGTGAATAAAACTTGCGTAAAATCCGACGGCGCGCTCGAACAGCGCCACCAACGCACCGAGCGACCGTTCATTCAATTCTTTCAGCGTAATCGTAATCGACGGTCGTTGCACATCCGACAACGCCGCACGCGTTCCGAGGAAGAAACCTTCGAGGAAATCGCCGCTCGTCAGTCCCGGCTCAACCTCCACCGAAGACGGTCGGTTCGATTTTTGCACCTCAATAAACGTCACGAACGCATCCTCCAAACCGTCGCGCAGTTGTTGAACATAGGCGTGTTGATCGGTGGAGCCTTTGTTACCATACACCGTGAGCCCCTGATGCACAACATTGCCATCGAGATCGAGCTTTTTCCCGAGCGACTCCATAACGAGCTGTTGCAGGTATTTCGGGAACAAAACAAGCGCATCCCTGTACGGCAAAACAACCATGTTGCGTTTGCCGTGCCCATCCGTGCAGGCATACCACGAAAGAGCCAACATCAGAGCGGGATTGCGCAAAACATCCGTTTCACGCGTGAATGCGTCCATTTCGGCGGCACCTTTCAACGATTCTTCCGTTGAAATCCCCTGCAACGCTGCCGGCAACAGCCCGACATTGGAAAAAAGACTGGTGCGCCCGCCGACCCAATCCCACATGGGAAATCGCGCCAGCCATTGTTCTTCCGACGCTAATCGATCCAAAGCACTGCCTTCGCAGGTAACGGCAACCGCCTGCGGTGCAAACGGAAGATTTTTTCTACGAAAAACATCGCGCACTTCCGACAACCCGTTGCGCGGTTCCGGCGTACTTCCCGATTTGGAGGTAACGATGACCAGCGTTTGTGCCAATTCCGGATTCAAGCGACGCAAAACGCGTCCGATGCCGTCCGGATCGGTGTTGTCGATAAAGAACGGTTGCAACCCGTCACGTTCCGCCCCGAGGGCATCGCTCAATAATTGCGGTCCGAGTGCCGAACCGCCAATGCCGATGCACAGCAGATTTTTGAAGGTTCTTTCGCCTTCAGCATTTAAAATGCGCTCGACAAAATCTCTTCGCTTTTGCTCGTTTTCCCGCAATTCATCGCGAATAGCTTCGTTCGGTGCCAATGCGTGATTTCGCAACCAATAATGCCCGACCATCCGTTGCTCATCGGGATTGGCGATGCCGCCCGCTTCCAGCGCGGACATATCTTGTAATGCCCGGGCAATCTTCGGTTGCATCTCTTCGAAAAACGAAGATGCAAACGGGATTTTGCTCGTATCTAAAGAGATGTCGAGAGAGGTCAAACGGAGGAAGTGTTGGTGGAAGGGGAAGGGGGACATAGAGGGTTAGGGCTTGTTATATGCAGATGAAGTAAGTGTGTGGGGAATGCCATACATTACTTGTACCATTATAGCATACAGAAACCTGTTTTAGTGTTTTTTTGTTTGGCTTGTGTACGCAAACGTGGATTTTTTTCGGGAAGTCAATTACTTACAACTGTATTGAACAGCATTCAATCTATCTGTTTTCCTCTTTGAGAGTCGGTTATTTTAATGATGCATTAAAGCTTGCAGTTCCGCACAAGATTTCCGCGTCTTTCGGTGTTTCCTGTAATCTTTCCTGCTTGTAACCAAGTCGCTTTTACCTATCTTCTCCTCGCCCTCTCGAACCGTTCGATAAAATCTTCCGCACAATAATTGGCTGTTTCCATCAGGAATAAAATGAGGCTTTCGCGCGGGATATGATAGGAGCGGCGTTGTTCTTTGCCGCGCGCCGCTTTCCCGTTCCAAACGTGTCCGAGGATTTTTTGATTATCGAAACAATCGCGGATGTATTGATCGCTGCGTCCGAGAACGGCGGCGGCTTCTTTTACCGTGTACCACAGTTTGTTCGGCGGTAATAAACGTTCGAAAAATCGGTAGTTCGGATCTTTCTGCGGTGCGAACAACTCACCCTGCACGTACATAACGCCATCCCTGCATCGTTCACGGCATCCTTGCCAAGCTCCAACATGAGAAAAATCGCGCTCAAACTCAATGTTGAAAGCGGGCATTCGGCGGGGATAAAAGCGCGTTTTCGTCGGAGGTTTTAAAACGGATTGCCGTTCGGGGAAAAAGAGGATTTCATGAGGGAAATGCGGGCTTCGTTGCGATTGCTCTGTTGGCGTTACGTCTCCAAACGAAAGCGGTCGTTTTTGACGGCTTTCGGCTTCGGGATCGTTTACGGGCTGATGAGCGGATTGGGGTTGCCGCTGATTTTCGAAAAGGTGTTTCGCGGTATTTTTGAAGAGCGCGTTGCGTACGGAGCGGCGACGGTGGTCGGGGTGGCGGCACTGGTACCGCTCGGTTTCGCGGTTCGCGGGCTTTTCGGCTATTTGAGTACGGTCGGGATGAACCGATGCGGGCTGGAGATTTTGACGGAACTGCGTGCGGATTTATTTCAAAAGCTGCAACAACTGCCGCTGGCGTATTTTGAACAAACCACCACGGGCGATTTGTTGCATCGGGTGGTGTCGGATCCGAAGAATTTGCAGGATTTGATTTTGGAAACGGCTTCGGAGTTTTTAAAACAGCCGTTGCAGATGACGGCGGCGGTCGGAAGTCTGATTTGGTTGTCGGTCAAACACGGCGATTTTTGTCTCTTCTTAATCTTCATGCTCGCCATCCCGGTGTGTTTTTTGCCGGTTCGGCTGTTGCGGGCGCGCGTCAGGGCGTACGGTCGGCAAACCCAACGGCGCGAAGCCGAATGTACCGCGTGCGTGGCTGAAAATCTGCAAGCTGCCGAAACGGTGCGCCTGTTTAACGGCGAAGCGGCGGCTTTGGAAAAGTTGCGGGCGGCGATGGAAGCATGGATGTGCGAGATGCGTTCGGCAATCCAATGGCAACGGTTGCAACAGCCGATGATGGAAACGGTTTCGGCGGTCGTGATTGCGGTTGTTTTTATTTATGCATACTTTCGCCAAATTCCGTTTTCGGTGTTCAGTGCCATGGGGATGGCGTTGTATTTTGTGTTTGATCCCGTTAAGAAATTGACCCTGCTGTTCGGCTGGATGCAACGCGTGACCGGTTCGACGGAGCGTATCCTTGAAATTTTGAACCAACCGCTTGAGATTGTTTCGCCGAAGAAAGACGCTTACGTCGGAACCTGCAAAGGTACGTTTGTGTTTGAAAATGTGACGTTTCGCTATGAACGCGCCGAAAAACCGTCTTTAACGGGCATCAATATCGAAATTCCCGCGAAACGTTTTTATGCACTGGCAGGGGCAAGCGGTGCCGGAAAATCGACCTTTATTAAATTACTGGCACGCCTGTATGATGTTTCCGATGGTGCAATCACCCTGGATGGCATCGATGTTAGAAATTGGGATTTGGCGCATTTGCGACAACAGATTGCCTTTGTGTCGCAGTCGACGCTTTTGTTTAACGATACGTTTTTCAATAATCTGCGCTTCGGTGCGCCGAATGCAACGCGCGAAGAGGTTGTCGATGCCGCGAAAAGGGCGTATGCGCATGAGTTTATTCTGGCTTCCGGCGGTTACGACGCGCCGATCGGCGAAAATGGCAATCGTTTTTCGGGCGGTCAGCGGCAACGGCTGGCGATTGCCCGCGCGTTTGTGAAGAAAGCCCCGATTTTGGTATTGGACGAAGCTACGTCGGCGTTGGATTCCGAAAGCGAGGCATTTATTAAGAAGAGCATCGAAGCGGTTCGCGGTACCCAAACAATTATCGCCATTGCCCATCGCATCAGCACCATTCAACGGGCGGATTGCATTTTGGTGTTGGATAATGGGGCTTTAATCGGGATGGGAACGCATACGGAACTGATGCAGGCGAACGCCCATTATCGGCAATTTGTTGAGAAGCAGATGATTGAAAGTGCGGTTTAAAATCTTTTATCGCCGTTATGAAGTGTCGTTTGATGTTCCGATTTGCTTTGGAAGCTGCGAAAGATGCCTTCGTGGTACCAAGTTTTTATTTTCAAAAGAATTTTTTGTTCTTGACGTGAAAGGGTTAAAGAGTTTCTTTGGATTTATGAAAATTCAATTGCGAATGTTTGTTGGTTGCTTTGTGGTTTTGGGTGTTGCAAATTTTGGTTACGCCGTATATCCGCCGATTGGAGATGTTTTGTGGCGTCGTTTAACGGGAGAAAAAATTGCGTTGAAAAAGAAAAGCGCAGTACCCAAGAAGTGTATCGTCCCGAAGGTTTTTAAAAGACTGGTTGCTCGTATGCAAGTTGTACCGCCGGAGTGGGGGTGGTCTTTTCTGACACGATTGGGGCATGGGGAAAAGTTTAAACCTGAACGATGTGGTTTAATTGATGATGCTGGGACTTTTGATATTGCACGGCAGCTTCGTAATTTCTACCACACGGATTCGGAAGAGGACGTGTCGTTCGGATCAATCGATGATGACGGCAATGGCGACAATGATTCGGAGGGAACACGGGCTGATACCGACGATGCTTCGGAGGGAACATCGCTTGAGACATCAAGATTTGATGCGGAGACATCAAGATTTGATGCGGATGAATACCGAAAAGAAGAGATAGAAAGATGCGAAAAAATCTTTCAAAGTGAAGAGTTTTGGGAAGGTGTTTTAGGGAAGGGGTTGTTTAAGGCGTTTGCGGAATCGTGTAATGAAAAAGCAGGGAGACCGTCTGCTTGTTTGCGTATTGATGCGTGTTCTTGTTTGCTTAAGGAATATAAACAATCCGAAACGTATCGGGAGTTCGGGGGCTGGGAATTGAGCGATAAAGAAATAGCGGAAGCCGTGGATAGAATCGGTTATACTCTGTGTCTGTCTCAGTGGCATTACGAGAAAATTGATGAGCATACGGGAAAAAGTGTTAAGGTTTCCGAAAAAGATGTAGAGTCAGAGAACGACAAAAAAATTACGGATTTTGAATTGACTTTGTTTCTGATCGTTGATATGGCAACGGAAGAAATCGAAGAGGTTAAAGTGCTTGACAAGATCACCGTGAATGGTACGTATCGTTATTTTCCGGATGGTGTAGTTGTTTTTGGAAAAGAATAAGAAGAGGTTCGAACGACTGTACGATTGATACTGATTGCGAGCGGGTACGGCAGGTACAAAGAAAGCTTTGTTCACCGCGGTGTTGCAAGTGTTTTTAGAGCAGGATGGTAACCCCAGGAGAGTAATGTCGCCCGTTATCGGCAGTTTGTTGAGAAGCAGGTGATTGAAAGTGCGGCTTAAGTAAGGGAGTTGCGGGTTTGCCAGAATTGTGTCGTTTTTTTCGGGCGTATATTCGGCACCAAAAGCAATGCGTGTGCTCCGTGATAAAGAGAGGGATGTTGCGCAATACCTTTCCATCTCGATAGCGGTGGTTGTGGTCGATTCCAATTCCTGTCGGTGATGTCATTTAGGCTTTTGAATTGAAAAGATACGTTTCCGATCGGAAAAATAGAGCGTATGAATATCATCGAAACCCTCGTCCGCGGTGTTTGCGTAAAAGACAATCACATTCTGGTGTATCAAAATACAAATTTCGGATACATTTGCCTTCCGGGCGGGCACGTGGAATTTTGGGAGCCGATGACGGATGCCCTTCGTCGGGAGTGGAACGAAGAGGTCGGGTGCGATTGCGAAGTCGGGAAGTTTTTGAGTTTTTTCGAAGATTGTTTCGAAGGTTCGGACGGCAAACGTCGCCATCATATTACGTTTTTGTATGAAGTTTTCTGCGATGCTTTGAATGTTACCGAACCCTTAAAGCAACAGGAACCTCATATTGCATTGCAATGGATGCCGTTGAAGGGATTTCCGAATTGTAATTTTGTCTCCAAAGCGCAACAGGCGTTTTTGTGTACGTATTTAAAGCTCTAGAGGACGCGTTTTAATTTGCAAACAGCGGGACTTTAACAAAAGCGGGACATCGACTCTGGCGCTCTCGTCGGGATTCGAACCCGAATTTCCGGCTTCGGAGGCCGATGTCCTATCCGTTGGACGACGAGAGCAACGCCTTTATCGGAACAAAAGGGCACGTTTTTGTCAATTCAGGAAGGGTTTTTGCTAATGAGATTGCGTTAATGCGCTAAATGAGTTTTGCAAGAAAACCGGAAATTCGGCTTTTCCGAAATTCACACCCCGTATTTCAACAGCCAATATGCCAGCGGGGCGTTCAACAGCAGGCTGTCGACGAGATCTAGAATGCCGCCGATGCCGGGAATGATATGCCCGGAATCCTTGACCGACAGGTGGCGTTTGAGCAACGATTCGACAAGGTCGGACAGAACGGCACCCCAGGCGAGGCAGACGGTAAAGACGCAACTTTTTATAAACACGATCGGCAGGTGTTTGGCGAAACAGACGTAAAATAAAACGTTCACGAGAAGTGCGATCAAAATCCCGCCCAAAACGCCTTCGCGGGTTTTTTTGGGGCTGACGGTCGGGAGAAGGGGATGCTTCCCGCAGGAACAGCCGACGCAGAAGGCACCGATGTCGGTCGCTTTCGTGATCAGCACCACCCAAAGGATTGTCAGCGTGGCGGTTGTGTCGTTCCAAAGAAATAAATGCGCGATTTTAAACAGAAAATGAATGTTCAGCGTCAGATAGAAGAAGCAGAACAGCGATAAGAATAAAGCCTTTGCGGTTTTTGCGACAAACACGCTCCAATGGAACAGAACGATAAACGCGAGCGCATGGATGTGGTCGATGTCAAACACTTCGTGCCGTAACGCGACATAAGAAAACGCAAGAAACAGTCCCGACAGACAGGCGTTGAAGCGGATGACGGGGGCATTGGCTTTAAACAGTTTAAGCAGTTCGACAACGGCACAGACGGCAGTAAGTATGCACAGAAATGCAATCGCGTTCAACCTAAAGCACCAAACGATGAGGAGCAATACGCTCCACAGGAGGAGCGAGCTGTTCAGGCGTTGTCGGAGCATGGTTCGATGTTTCCGAAGCGCCGCGTGCGTCGGAGATAATTTTCAACGGCTTTATCCAGTGCATCGGCACCGAAATCCGGCCAGTAGGTTTGCGTGAAGTAAAATTCGCTGTACGCGGCTTGCAGGAGCAAAAAGTTGCTCAATCGTTGTTCGCCGCTCGTTCGAACAATCAAATCGGGATCGGGGATGTCGGCGGTGTACAGGTGCTTTGAAAGCGTTTCCCACGTTAAGTTTTCCCGTTCCGACGGCGAAAGTTCCCGCACCGCGCGAAGCACTTCCTCGCGCGCGCCGTAATTCAATGCCACCGTCAGTGTGTGTTCGTTAAAATCCGCGGTCTCACGAATGGTTTCGTCCAAAATCTCCTGCGCTGTCTTCGGTAATTTCGAAAGATCGCCGATGGTGCGAAAACGGATTTTGTTTTCGACCAATATCTTTTTCTTTCGCTTTAACCAACCGCGCAAAAGCCGAAAAATGACGTCGATTTCATACTTTGGTCGCGACCAGTTCTCGGTCGAAAACGCATAAAGCGTGATATACGGAACATTCCAGTGCTCAAAGGCGCGCTTGGCGACGTCAAAAATGCGTTTCACGCCTTCCTTGTGCCCCTCCGTTCGCGCCAGCTGCCGTTGTTTCGCCCAACGTCCGTTGCCGTCCATGATAAAGGCAATATGTTTCAGCGGCGGCTTCGGGTCGGCGCGGGACGAACACATACATCCAGGCTAACGGCTTTCGGAGCAAAAGCGAGTGCGTTTTTGTGAAAATCGGCGGTAAAATCGTGTTTTTTTGAGAAAAAAGCTCTTTTTCGATGAGAATTTTCAAAAAATGACCGATGTAAATGATATCTATGTACCCTGTTAATTCGGCAGTCGACCTCGGGAACGTCAACCATACGGAGTTGGGCGTTGGTTCGAACGGCGTTAAAACGGGAAAAGCGTCCTTTAATGAGAAAAAAATCAAACAACTTCAAAGTTCGCTTTCCGTTAACCTGACGATGCTTGCGAAAAAACGTGCCGTTGCGTACGGCAGTATTTTTACGTCAAATATGTTTGATAAAACGTCGTTCGGTTCCAAAGTAAAACAACTCTTTGAGAACATTAAATTGAAATTTTGGGATGTTTCGAAAAGTATTTCCAAAGATTGTGAGAAACTGGAAAAACTGCTGACCAAAGGCGTTACGGCTTCGCTCGGGGGGGGGGGATCTCAGACCGATGTAATCGGAGGATTGAAAGATGAAATCAGTAAATTTCTGGAAAAAGAGCCTCTCTATGGGGAAAACTCTATAGAACCTTTGAAATCGTACCCGCGTAATCATGCTCGATTGAGTGCATTGAAAACTCGAGTGGAGGAATTACATAAATTTTCGGAATTTGCGGATAAGCTAAATAATTTTCACCTGCCCTATGAGGAAGAAAATTTCAATGCGGACGATGAGCAGACGCAACGCAATTTATTGGAATCGCTAAAACAATTCTACCAAACAAAAAATCGCTTCGATGATTTGTTGCAATCATCTTCAATAAAAGGTGAACAATTATCTTCAATAAAAGAGGCATATGACACAAAAAGGCAGGATATTGAAGACAGAATTCGCGGAAAGCAAATGGTTGTTGATTTTTACAATACATTGGATTTGGGTAACCTTACCGATGATGAATTGGTAAAAAAATGCGCATCTGCAGTTGATAAAATGAAATCCGCCGAAACTCTGCTGAATAAGGCTGAAGATCTGCTGGCGAAAGATGGTGATTCCGATAAATACCAACGTTTTGGACAAGATTTCAAATCGCGATGGCTTCCGGCAGAAGCAAGCGACAAGTATAAAGCTCTTGGTGTCAGGTTAAACCGCATAGCATCTCCGAAAAATATGGAAGAGGCAGTACAACAGAATAAAAAGAGAGATGAAGACGACGACATAGAGTTTAAGGAATTCCACGAGAAACAGGGAAAGAGATGGCGACAGGTTTATAGAGAAAACCCTGAAGAAATGCTCGAGGCAATCAAAAAAATGGATGAAGAAGAAGATAATGAGGTAAGCCAACGAGGAGAAGCCGGGAAGCAAGTCAAAACAGTTTTGGAATATGCGAATATTCCGTACATTGCCGATGGGGAAGTTGAGGAAGATCAACAAGAAGAGATCGAAGATAATAGCTTTGATATCCGGAAACACTATCATAGCTACATCCCTGAAGACGATGCTGAAGTGGTGTTCGCCAATGAAAATTCGGCGGTTCAGGAAGACTCCGCTTAGGTTTGTTTCCGAGGATTTTCCCGAAAACAAAACCGACAAACAGACACACCGCAGGAAGATACACAACACCGCCGTTCGAAGAGATGACGGAGGTGCGGAAAGATCCGATCCGTCGGAAACGCAACCGTCACCCCTCTTCCCCAATCGTCGGTAACCAACGCAATCCCAAGTCCGAAAGTTGTTTTTCCGTGACATCCCCCGGGCTCATGGACATCAAGTCCTGACCTTTTTGAGTTTTTGGGAAGGCAATGACATCGCGAATGCTGTGCGTGCCCGCCATGAGTGCGACGAGGCGGTCAAACCCGAGAGCAATGCCTCCGTGCGGAGGCGCGCCGAACGAGAACGCCCGCAACATGTACCCGAAGCGGTCTTCGACGATATCGTGCGGAATTTTGATGACGTTTTCGAACACGAAACGCTGTAAATCGGGTGTGTGAATACGGATACTGCCGCCGCCGAGCTCAATACCGTTGAGCACCAAATCGTAATGTTGACCGCGCACGTGTTGCGGGTCGGTTTTTAGCAGCGGAATATCTTCTTCGACGGGAGCCGTGAACGGATGGTGGGTGGCGACGAACTTCTTTTGCTCCTCGTCGTAGGTCAACAGCGGGAAATCGACCACCCACAGGAAACGAAAATCCTTATCCGAAATTGTCAATGTGCCGCGTTTTTTGAGAATTTCCGCCGCTTCGAGACGCACTTTCCCGAGGATATTGCAGGCTCTTTCCCATGTGTCCGCCATGAAAAACAAACAGTCGTTTTCACGGATATCCAAGCCTTGAATCAGTGCCTGCTTTTCGGTTTCGGACAAAAATTTCACAAACGGCGACTTCCATTCGTCCGCTTTGACTTTAATGAATGCAAGCCCTTTCGCGCCGTTGTGTTTGGCGGTCTGTTCCAAGGAAGCTAATTCGCCGGCGGTAACATCGGCAAAGTTTTCGATTTTCAGAACCTTGATTGCACCGCCTTTATCGGCAACGTTGGCAAAGACTTTAAACGCCGAACCTTTAAAGATGTCCGTGACGTCCGCCAACTCCAAACCGAAACGACAGTCGGGTTTGTCGGAACCGAAGCGATCCATGGCTTCTTTGAAGGGCATTCTTTTTAACGGCATCGGGATGGTGATACCGAGGCACGTTTCCCACAGTTGCGCGATGAGACCTTCGATGAGGGCATAAATGTCTTCGCGCCGAATGAAGGACATTTCCAGGTCGATTTGTGTGAATTCCGGCTGTCGGTCGGCGCGCAAATCTTCGTCTCTGAAACAGCGCGCAAACGAAAAGTAGCGTTCGACGCCCGCCACCATCAGCATTTGCTTATACTGTTGCGGCGATTGCGTCAGCGCGTAGCACTGCCCCGGGTTGAGACGACTCGGCACCAAAAACTCGCGTGCGCCTTCGGGAGTGCTTTTAAAGAGCGTCGGAAGCTCGATTTCCAAAAAATCCTCTTTATCCAGGTAATTGCGAATGACGTGCGAAGCCCGATGGCGCAATTTCAGGCGATCGAGGTTCGGCTTGCGGCGCAAATCCAGATAACGGTACGTTAAACGCAGGTCTTCGCTTACCTTCTCCGCTTTTTCGTCCAACGGAAACGGCAACGTTTGGCAAAGGTTGTGAATCGTTAATTTTTCGACGGCAACCTCAATATCTCCCGTAGGTAATGCCGCATTGACGGTTTCGGACGGACGCAGGCGCACGGTACCGTGCACGCCGATAACCGATTCGGGTTTCAGGACAGAAATTTCTTTTGAAAAAGCATGCGGATCCAGCACCAACTGCGTGATGCCTTCGCGGTCGCGCAAATCGATGAAGCACAATCCGCCGTGGTCGCGAATGCTTTGCACCCATCCGATTAAAACGACCGAACGCCCCTCGTCGGTGCGACGGAGCGCGTTGCAACGATGCGTGCGCGGACAAACCTCTTCCATGGCTTTTATTGAAAAACTTTTGTGTCGATCGGCAAGACGGTTTTTGTGGAAATTTCTTCGTTCGAAGATACATATAACTGTGCAGGCGGTTGCGGGAAATTTTATCCGTCAACGACATTTAAAAGCGGTTAAAACATGTTTTGTGTAAAAAATTTCCTCATAAAAATTGAAAACGATATAAAAATCGGAAATTATATTCTTTTTTCCGTCTTGCAAAAGCCTTTTCAACATGTTATACGATAGTTAATGAAGAGGCAGGGGCGTAAGGTTGTGGGGCAGGGTGATGCCGAGTTGAAGGCGCACGTGAACGAGGTGTTGAAGCGCATCGGCGACGGGCAGGGATTGTCGGATTTGTGCCTGGACGAAAACAACCACTGCATGTTGCTGTTCGACGAGAAAATCGTTCTCAACATGGATTTGGACGAAGCCGGGAAGTTGCTGGTCATTTACGCCTATATCGGCGAGGTACCGATCGAATGCCGCGATGCCGTTTATCAAAAAGCGTTGGAAGGGAATTTCTTTTGGAACGAAACGGAAGGCAGTACGTTGGGGCTCGATAAACAATCGCAATCCCTGGTGCTGGCACGCGCGTTCGGCTTGCCGCTGACGGACATGACCGCCTTCGAAGACCGCCTGGGCGTGTTTGTGGAAGTGGTCGAAAAATGGATGGCGCGCATCGAGCGTTTCATCAAAGAGAGCGCGGATCGGGCGGCACGCGAAAAAATAACAATTAACGGGAATAATTAACAGGAGGTTATCATGGCAGAAATCAACAATCATCAGGCGTTTGCGCCGATTTACGTGGAACACGTCGGCTTGGGGTCGCATTCCGTCAGGCATGTGCGACATCGGAACCAATTCCCGACGTCGGTGCCGCGACAGGGCGCGTTGTATTTTGAACGGTAAGCGCGGCGACCGCAGGGCGTCGGATACGGAGGCGGAAGGCGGGATGTCATGAAAGGCATTCGGTGGTTTTCGTCTAGTTGTAAGACAGGCGTGCCTTCTGAGGCGGTCATGACTTCGCTCTTTTCCTGACAGATTTGGGGCGGATGGGGTCGGGTGCCGTTGGGAAAACCACGTACGGCGATTGTGTTTTAAGCAATCGCGGTATGTTCTTGGTGGGTTTGTTTTGGAATTTCCGTCTGTTTTGAAGGCGTTTTGTTTTTCCCTAAGCCGACGACCGTAGAAGTGTGCACCAACGCTAATGATGGCGATTGTTTGCCGATCTTGAGCGTGTTTCGTTGCAAAACCAGTACTTCCGAAGGACATCGGGAAGCCGTTTCGCGGAAAGGATGAGGTGAGTGGCGGATTTATAACGCTTACTCCTTTTCGTCAAATTCCTCCCAAGCGACTATTCCGTTATCCTGACGCCCTCAAAACGTGACGCCCATGCTCGATAACGCAACAAGCTTATGACCGCGACAATGCAAACGATCGGTATTGCCTTCTTTAACTCGTTGACGGCATTGGATGCTCCGAACACAACGCGCAAATAGGTGACCGGCATTTTTCTTCCCGTCCATGCCGGCGGTACATATTCCCACACAAGCCTGCCCAAATCCGTAAGCATGAGTGCGCCGAGCAAACCGGAAAAAAGACCTGTTCCGACGGACGCACCTTTCCCGAAACCAAATGCGATGATCATTTGAACGATGTAAAGCAGGATAGCGCTGCACCACATCATCAGTGCCGCCGTCAAATATGTGATCATATCGATATCGCAATTATTTGCGATTACCCGAAATCCCGCTCCGAAAATTACGGCCGTCAAAACAACCGAGAAAAGTCCCAAGAGCAACAGAAGGATAACCTTCGACAGAAATGCCGTCGTCTTACGGGGTTGGGAGAGTAAATTTAGGAAACGACCGGCATTCTGTTCATGCTCCGCGACATCGGCGCAAAAGATGCCGATCAAAATCGGAAATCCCGCTCCGACGGACTCGAAAAAACCGATAATCTTCGCGGATGCACTCCATCCCGTAAAGGCATAATAGGATAAAAACAATGCGTTGATCGCAACGGGGATCCAAATATGTGCCCATAGAACGGGCTTATTTTTTATCTTTAAAAAGTCCGCTTTGAGAGATCTCCTTAGCATTTTTGATTCACCTCGAATTTCCGAAACCAATAAAGAAACAATGCCGTTGCAATTCCGAACCATATAACG
>Ga0256405_10006461_pt1 | contig 18708 bp, 21 predicted proteins | sample RumenRJG_02DNA_FD_189096 | JGI IMG/M metagenome (GOLD analysis project Ga0256405, IMG submission 189096) | Bovine rumen microbial communities from Lethbridge, Alberta, Canada - RJG_02 | ecosystem: Host-associated > Mammals > Digestive system > Stomach > Rumen | place: Canada: Alberta... | reverse complement strand
GATTATTGGCGGTTCAAAATAAATGAAAAATCACCCCCTCTGTTTCTCCCCCATCCAGGGGAGAAATTTAAATTTTTATTTAAAAAACTTCCGACGATAGCAGGCTTTGCCGAAAATATCCGTGAATTAGTAGTAATTAATTTTAATATTAACTAAGCTCATCTGTTTGAAGTGCTGCCAAGCACAAGTTATGAGCGGTTAAAAGAATGAACGGTTATATTTTCGTGAAAAGCTTGCGTGTCGGTGTTTCTTTGCCGGCTTTCTTAACAAGAAGAAAGCCGTGTAGTATTTTGGTTGAAAATGGAAAATAGTTGTCATCAAATTATGTAACTTATACAAGAATGACTTTTTTCTTAAACGCAAAAATTGTTGGTTCAGAATGAAGATTTGTTTCGTTTTGTCATGCTGAATTTATTTCAGGAAGATAATTAAATTTTATTTAAAAATCTTCCGACAATAACAAGCTTAAGCTATTTCAGCTTTTAATTCTTCTTCCGTTTGTTCTTCTTCATGCTTTGGAAGCTCTAACAAGTCAGCTTTTTTATTACGATTTAAAACCATTTCCTTAGTTACAACAAAGTTTTTAATATCACTGTCTGTAGGAACATCATACATAATATCAAGCATTAATTCTTCAACAATAGACCTTAATGCCCTTGCTCCTGTTTTACGCTTAATAGCTTCTTTTGCTATTTCATCAATTGCTTCCGGCTCAAACTCTAAATCTACACCGTCCATATCAAGTAAACATTGATATTGTTTGATAATAGCATTCTTTGGTTCTGTTAAAATCATTTTTAATGCCTTTTCATCCAATGCATCCAAAACTGCATATACAGGTATACGACCAATAAATTCAGGTATCAATCCAAATTTAAGCAAATCTTCCGGCTGTAATTTTTTAAGCATTTTTGATTCTTCTGCTTCTTTTTCCGCCTTTGTTAAAGGCGCTTTTGCTCCAAATCCTAAAGATGTACCTTCATCAGAACGGTGTTCGATTATTTTATCTAATCCGACAAATGCTCCACCTACAATAAATAATATATTTTTTGTATCTATTTGTATAAATTCTTGATGAGGATGTTTTCTTCCACCTTGAGGAGGAACATTAGAAACCGTACCTTCTATAAGTTTTAACAATGATTGTTGTACACCTTCTCCTGATACATCACGAGTTATTGACATATTTTCAGATTTTTTTGCAATCTTATCAATTTCATCTATGTAAATAATTCCTGTTTCAGCTTTTTGTGCATCATATTCCGCATTTTGATAAAGACGTAACAATATGTTTTCTACATCATCGCCTACATAACCTGCTTCTGTTAATGTTGTAGCATCTGCAACTGCAAAAGGAACATCAAGTAATTTAGCAAGAGTTTGTGCTAAAAGAGTTTTTCCGCTTCCTGTAGGACCTACAAGCAAAATATTTGATTTTTGGATTTCTACTTGATTTTTATCACTTCCAAACTCTTTATTGTGTCTTAAACGTTTATAGTGATTATACACAGCGACAGCAAGAACTTTTTTAGCATCATCCTGTCCAACAATATGCTCATCAAGATATGCTTTTATCTCGTGAGGTTTTGGTATGGATTTATCCTTTGTTTTTTCACCTTTTTTTCGTGTTGCAGAACTGTCTTTTTCTTTTCCTTCAAAGAATTCTTCATCTAAAATTTCATTACACAACTCTACACATTCATCACAGATGTATACTTCAGGACCGGCAATTAATTTTTTAACTTGATCCTGTGTTTTACCGCAAAATGAACATTTTAGTCTGCTGTCGTCGTATTTCGCCATTTTTTCTCCTAAAATACTTATTCTTTTGATATAACTTTATCAATCATTCCGTATTCTAAAGCTTCTGCAGGTGTCATTATATAATCTCTGTCTGTATCCTTTTCGATTTTTTTCAATGATTGACCTGTATTAGATGCCAAGATTTCATTTAATGATTTCTTTATTCTCAAAATTTCTGCTGCCTGAATTTCAATATCTGTAGCTTGACCTTGAGCTCCACCTAAAGGTTGGTGAATAAGAACTCTTGAATGTGGTAATGCCAAACGTTTTCCTTTAGTACCTGATGAAAGTAAAAATGCTCCCATTGATGCTGCTTGACCTAAACATATTGTTGATACGTCTGCTCTTATATGCTGCATTGTATCATATATCGCAAAACCTGCTGTAACAGAACCGCCTGGACTGTTAATGTACAACATTATATCTTTTTCAGGATTTTCACTATCAAGTAAAAGTAATTGAGCTACAATTAAATTTGCTACCATATCATCAATTTGAGTTCCAAGAAATATTATTCTTTCTCTTAATAATCTTGAAAAAATATCAAATGAACGTTCACCACGACTTGATTGTTCTATTACTACAGGTACAAAACTCATCTTTTATTTTCCTTTCTTTATATATTATCGTTTATTTACTAATTTATTTCAAATGAAATTTAATTTAAGCGTTTACAGGTTCTTTTTCTTTAGATGAAACCCAATTTATTTTATTGTTTTCAATTAAGAAATGAGAAACTTTTTCACTTACTATTTGTTGAGATACTGCACTAAGCATACTAGGATTTCCCGCAAGCTGTTTCATTACTTCAAATTTTTCAACTCCGTAAGTATTATGCATATCTTCAACTTTTGCTGACATATCATTTGTTTCAAGTTGTATATTTTCTAATTTTGCAATTTTATCAATTATTAATGTATTTTTAACTCTTTTAAGTGCATCTGCTTTCATTGTATTTAAAAGAGTTTCTTCACCTTGTGTTTGAACAGCTTGTTCATAAGTAAAGCCCTGTTGTGCAAGACGTTGTTTATACTCATTCATTAAATATTGTTGTTCTCTTTCTATCATTGATGGTTGTATATCTATTTCTGTATTATTTGAAACATATTCCATAACCGCACGCTCTGCAGATGCTTTATCTCTTGATTCTTTATCTTTTTGCAAGAAATCCTGTACATCCTTCTTTAACGCATCTACATTTTCAAAGCCGACTTTTTTTGCAAATTCATCATTTAATTCAGGAGTAATCTTTTGTTTTATTTCGTGTATTTTTATTTTGAATACGGCAGGAGCACCAGCTAGTTTTGCTTCATGATAAGTTTCAGGGAAAGTTACATTTATATCAAATTCTTCTCCTACATTATGTCCTACCAATTGTTCCGCAAAACCAGGTATAAATCTTGAATTAGAAATATCTAATGTGTAATTTTTACCATCACCATGTTCAATTTTTTCTTCATTTACATATCCGTCAAAATCTATTTTTACCAAATCTGTATTATTAACAGGTCTATCTGTTACAAGTTCATAAGTAGCTGCTCTGCTCAACATATTGTCAATAGATTTTTGTACTGCATCTTCAGGTATTTTATATTCTTCTACATCAATCGTTTGTTCTTTGTAATTTTTTAATTCAAATTCAGGTCTTACTTCAACGTGAGCATAAACTTTTAAATCTTCACCTACGTTAAAATCATAAGAATCTACTGCCGGCTGCATTATAATATCAAGTTTTTGTTCTTCTACTGCCTGTCTTAAGGCCTTTGGAAGAATACTTTCCAACGCTTCATATTTAATTCTTTCCACACCTATATGTTGTTCTATAACATTTCTTGGTGCTTTTCCCTTTCTAAAACCTGCAATATTAACATGTTGAGCTATCATTTTTGCAGCTCTGTTATATGCTTCTACAGCTTCCTTCGCAGGTATTTCCAAATTAATTTTTACAATGTTGTTTTCTTCTTTTTTTGTTTCAATATTCATTTTTATCACCTATTTATATGTCTGTTACTTAACAGTATATCAAGAAAAAAATGCATGTAAAGTGCTTAACAATTTTAAATACTGTCATTGAACTATTTTGGTATATTTTGTAATAATCCTATATTTATCGGATAAAATATGATTAAAATGTTGTAGAATGGGAATATATAACATGAAAGGACATATACCCCATGAGCTTTGATGTAAATCCAATAGGTGATAAGCCAAAACTGAGAACTGCAAAATCACAAGACGGTGGTGCAGGTAATACCGGATATTTTGCAAACAACAGAAAAAAGAAAGAATCAGAAAACAGCATGAATAAAAGTGTTTTTGGTGATACTTCACAAGATACAGACACTTTTACTCTTGAAGATGCAGAAAAAGAAACTTATAAAGAACCTTCTCTGCTTTTAAAAATAATGGATGCATTAAAAAAGATAGTTAGAAGTCTTATTATGTAGCATTGCTACAGAAACATAAATTAATCATATCCTGTTGGTTTTCCATATTTGTAATATGGCAGATGTTTTTTGATTTTAGCTTTTTTAGTTTTATCTTCTTCATTTTCAGGATCTTTTTTCAGTTCTTTATAATTTTGTTTTATTTCTTTAACTTCTTCTTTATATTCTTTTTTTAGTTTTTTCTTTCTTGCTTTCTCTGCTTTTTTAGCTGCTTTTTTTTCAGCTTTTTCATAGGCAGCTGCCAAATTTGCTTCCGCTTTTGCACTTTCAGGTGAAATATAACCGTCTTGAACAAGCTTGAAGCCGTTTACACTAACACTTACATTTTTGGAGCTTAATGACTCCATTCTTACCTGTTCACCATTTATATCCATACTCCAGATACCCAGATTAATAGGTGGATTACCTGCGTAAGCATAAGCCGATATTAATATTCTGTCAGGAGAGTTTATATCAAAGCCCAGAGGGTATAAATCCCAACGAATTTCTTTTACATCAAGATTTTTTGTATTAAGCCAATAATATCTTACTGCTTCCCTTATATCAGGAAGTTTTGTTGTTTTATTTGTATTGAAATCATAAATCAATATTTCCGTCTTCCAAATACCATCTTCACCACTTCCTAATTTTTCTTTTGCTAAAACTTTCGTACCGTCTGCTGAAAAATCAACAGGTGTTATTGTTCTAAAAAGTGCATATTCTACTTGAGTTTTATCAGTTGAAAATATTGGCGGTTGAATTCTTGCAGCAATATTTGCATGCATAACTTTTTCCAAATCCGGCTGACCTTTTCTTAATGGTATAATATAAACCTCACACTGTGTTGTTTTTGTTTTTGGATAATAATATACAATAGGAAGTATCATTCGTGTAACATCAGGTGATACCAAACCTGTACCTAACTCCTGTCGTTTTATGTGTAAAATATTATCATGCAGATTTAATTCTGCAGATCCGGGAGGATTGTTATATCTTACAAGTTTGTATTTAGGTTGCGGAACATATACCATTCCGCTTTCTGTTACACGCTTTGGAACAAATTCACCACTACCAACAGATTTATCTTTTGCGACAGATTTTTTGTTATACTGTTCCATTGTCATATAACCGGATTCAGGAAACAGCTTTTTTTTATATTTTGTTTTTGCATCATTTTGATAAACTTTGCTTCTATAATCCCATTCTCTATTGTTTACAGCGTAACAACTCAAAAAACAGGAACTTATAAAACCTGCCAAAAATAAGACGAAAAATTTTTTTCTCATCATAATATTTATACCAATCCTTGATCCATAGCTAAGGTTACAGCTTTTGTTCTTTTAGATACATTTAATTTCTGTAAAATACTGTGTACATGAGCTTTTGCAGTAGCTTTTGTAATAACACAATGTTCTGCGATTTCAGGATTAGACAAACCATCTGCCATTAGTGCAAGTATTTCCATTTCTCTTTCGGTTAAGCCATATAAATTTTTTCCGTCTTTATAATTTATCCTGCCTTCTGTTGAAACATGTTTATCTATATTTTTATTTTGTCTTTGAACACAGGCAAGAACTATTCTTGCTATTTGAGGATCAAGCCAACAAGTTCCCTCTGCTACAGATTTTATTGCACGCTCTATCTGTTCTTCATTTGCACCTTTCATAACATAACCGTTTGCACCCGATTCAAATGCAGTTAAAACATCATCTTCGCTCTCTCTTGATGTAAACATTAAAATCTTAATTTCAGGATTTGTTTCTTTTATGCGTTTTGTCGCTTCTATACCGTCAATTTCAGGAAGTCCTATGTCCATTAACACAATATCAGGAAGCAGTTCTCTTGTCTTTTTTAAGCCGTCAAGTCCGTCTTCTGCCTGCCCTATAAGTTCAACACCGTCGATTTTTTCTAATATAAGTGATAACCCCATTCTTACCATAAGGTGATCTTCAACCACGAGAACTCTTATATTTTGCGACATTATACCGTTACCTTTTCCTTTTTGTGTGATACAACAACATCGGTCAGAATAAATGAAAATTCACTGCCCTTATTAACTTTACTTTCAAGCCAAATTTTACCACCATGAGCTTCAATTATTTGTCTTGATAAATATAAACCTAAGCCCGTACCGGTAGAACGTTTTCTGCTTGTTCCCTGAGAAAATCTTTTAAATAAATGCGGTATATCTTCCTTAGGTATACCGTTTCCTGTATCTGAAACAGAAAATACAAAATCCCCATCTTGCTCTTTTGCTAAAATTTCTATTTTGCCATCAGGATTTGTATAATTAACAGCATTACCGCATAAATTTGCAATAACTCTGCCTATTTCCTGTCTGTCAGCAAGTATTAATGTATCATCAGGTGCTTCAAATTTTACACTCATTTCTATATTTTTCTTGTCTGCAAGAGGTTTTAATTCATTATACCTTTGCATAATTAAGTCTTTTATATTGAAATTAGTTTTAACAAGTTCAACTTTGCCTGCATCAAATTTATAAACAGTCAGTAAACTGTTAACAAGTCCTAACAAGCCCTCATTATTTGATTTCATTGTTTCTAAATACATATGCTGTTTTTCATTCAATTCTCCTACTGTTCCATCAAGGAAATATTCTAACAATTGAATTGCAGCTGTTAAAGGTGTTCTCATATCATGAGTCAGTGTTGCTATGAAATCATCACGTAATCTGTCAGTTTCCTTTTGAACACTCACATCTCGTATTACACCTACGAATTTTTCTTCTGAATCTTTATTATCATCAATAATTGCAAAATTTATTTCTACAGGAATTTGTTTTTCACTCAAACAGTTTGTAATATAGCAATCACGTAATGTAGAAACACCCTCATCAATACATTCTTCAAAGATATTTTTTATTTCTTGTCCTAAAACAATTTCTGATAAATTATGTTTTAAAAGATGTTCTACACTCAAACCCGTCAGATTTTCAACAGCAGGATTGGATTGTTCTAATAATCCGTTTTTATCTGTTATTATTATACCGTCAGCACAGTATTGAATAATACTTTCTAGTTTGGAATGTTCTATACGTAAATCTTTTGTACGTTCAGCAACTATATCTTCTAAATTATGAGAATATTTTTCAAGTTCTGATTTTGCCTGTTCAAGTTCGGTAATTTTTTCATGTAATTTATCTAACAAATTACTTCTTTCTATACCGTTTTTGATATTTATAATTAAATCATCATTATCCCATGGCTTTTCAATATATTTATATAATCCGACTTCATTTATGGCTTTTATTGCATTCTCTTTATCGGCATATCCTGTCAAAAGTATTTTACTAACATCAGGATACAGCTTTTTTGCCTCTGTTAAAAATTCTAAACCGTTCATTTCAGGCATAATAAAGTCAGAAATAATAATATCAGGTTTATTTGATTTTAAATAATCAACGGCTTCTATTGGATTATTAAAAGCAACACAATTATTAAACCCCTCTAATTTTAAAAGAGTTTTAAAAGCAGAGGTAACCATTTTTTCATCGTCAACAATGATAACTAAACTATTCTCCATACTAACAGAATACTTTATTTTTTCTACTCTGACAAATTCTTAATATATTTTCACAGACAAATTTAGATTATTATAATCAAATTTAATTGTACTATAAAGAGAACAGTTAAAAGTAAACAAGTTAAACAATATAAACAGATGCATAGAAAAAATTAATTCAATAAAACAAGAAAAAAGCTTTTTATAAGTATTTGAAGTATAATATACATGGATTATTTTATATGACCACAAATAAACCAACAAAATTTATTCAGGAATTTTCAAATTATTACTATTTGTTGTAATTCAGGATTTATAATGACAATCGAACAGAATTTATTTAAAAATCATATAATTGATAAAAATTTACTCAAAGAATACGGATTTAAATTAAATGGCGAAAAGTTTTTATACGAAACTAATATTTTAAATGACGAATTTAAAATAGTTGTTGAATTTGACGGACAAATTTGCGGTAAAATTTTTGATATATCAACAGGAGATGAATATACAAATTTTAGAATAGAATCTTCCAGCGGTTTTAGTTCTGAAGTTAGGGAAAATTTTATAAAAATATTAACCGACATAAGAGATAAATGTACTGAAAATAAACTATTTCAAACAAAACAAGCATTAGCCATAAATAAATATATATCAGAAAAATATCAGGATGCACCTGAATTTTTATGGAAAAATTTACCGACTTATGCAGTGTTTAGAAAAAAACAAAGCAATAAGTGGTACGCAATTATCGGTACAGTACCATTAAATAAGGTTAATAAAAACTCAAACAGTTCTGAAATTGTTGAAATTATAAATGTAAAAGTTAATAAGGATAAAATAAAAGAAGTATTACAACAAAAAGGAATATATGAAGCATTCCACATGAATAAAAAAAATTGGGTTACTATTATCTTTGACAAAACTCTAAAGGATTTTGAAATAGAACATTTTATTGATGAAAGTTACAACAATGTTTAATATAGTTTTGTAGAATTTATCATTTTGTTTTTAATTGAACATTCTATTGCTTTGCAAAAAGCTTTAACCCTATTACACCAATAATAATCAGAATAATAGATATGATTTGCAAAACTGTTAATTTTTCACTAAATAATAGAACACCAAGAATTGTAGTACCGATTATTCCAAAAGCAACCCACATAACATAAGCAATTCCAAGAGGAAGATATTTTAAGGCAAATGCTAAAAATACTGCACTTAAAATATATGTAATAATAGTTATTACAGATGGAATTAAAATACTGAAACCATTTGAGTATTTCATAGCAATAGCCCATACAATTTCAAATATTCCTGCAAGTAATAACATTATCCACTTCATAAATTAACCTCATTATCCAAAACAAACTTTGCAAAATCTTTTATTTTTGTTCCTTTGTGTTTGTGTTCAGAATCTATTTTTTCAAAATAACAATTCGGAATATCATTCGTTTTTAAATTTATTTCTATGCAAGGAGTACACCCTAAATCGTGATTTGCAGGATGATATTTGCATTTTGTATTTTTACATGTACATAATTCTTTTGCATCCATATTTCTTATCCTAAAAACATAAAACTATAAATAATAGTAGCATGAAAATATAAACAACTTTGAATTTAATGAAGCTGAGGTTGTCAGTGCTTATATAGTAAATATGTTACAAAATTGAAGAAAAATTTTTATTTTACAATTTGCTTTTTTTTTAATATTTTATATAATAAAAGAACTAAGTAAGGAAAGTATGGGTGAAAGTCCCTCACTGGTCCGCAGCCGTTACAGTCGGAATGCTTATTTAGTTTGTTATTACTTTGCGAGACTAAAGGAGATTTTATTATGCAACAAAAAGTTATCAAACGTGATGGACAAATTGTAAAATTTGATTCTGCAAAAATCACAAATGCCATTTGTAAGGCATCAAATGTTACCAAAGAAATTGATGAACTTAATGCAAGAAAATTAACAAAAAATGTTATCAAAATTGTTAATGATTTTGTAAAAGAAAAGCAATCTAACATGTCAATACCGACTGTTGAAGAAATTCAAGATATTGTTGAAAAAGTTTTGTTATCTTCTAAATACAAACAGACTGCAAAATCTTATATTCTTTATCGAGAACAACATAAAAAAATGAGAGATTTTATTAAAAATGCATCAATAAATATGATTGATGACTATTTAGAACAACTTGACTGGCAAGTCAATGAAAACTCAAATATGGGTTATTCTATTCAAGGTTTAAATAATTATCTTGCATCGGCTATGAGTAAAAATTATTGGTTAAACAAAATTTATTCATCTGAAATCAAAGAAGCTCATGAAAATGGAGATATTCATATTCATGATTTGAATATTATTTCTGTATATTGTGTAGGTTGGGATTTAAAAGATTTATTATCAGAAGGTTTTACAGGTGTCGAAGGTAAAGTTGCATCAAAACCTGCAAAACACTTCAAAACGGCATTAGGTCAAATAGTAAACTTCTTATATACAATGCAAGGTGAAAGTGCAGGAGCACAGGCATTTTCAAATTTTGATACTTTGCTTGCACCATTTATCAGATACGATAAATTAAATTACAAGCAAGTTAAACAAGCTTTGCAAGAATTTGTATTTAATATGAATATTCCTACTCGTGTAGGTTTCCAAACACCATTTTCAAATATCACAATGGATTTAAAAGTTCCGTCATACTATAAAGAGCAATGTGTAATTATTGGCGGAGAAATGAAAGAAGAAACTTACGGTGAATTTCAACAAGAAATGAACATGATAAATAAGGCATTTTTTGAAGTAATGATGGAAGGAGATGCTTCCGGCAGAGTATTCACATTCCCAATTCCAACATATAACATTACAAAAGACTTTGACTGGGATAATTCTGATTTGAAAGGACTTTGGGAAATGACTGCTAAATATGGTATTCCATATTTTTCTAATTTCATAAATTCTGATATGAATCCGGAAGATGCTCGTTCTATGTGTTGCCGTTTAAGAATAGATAACAGACAGCTTGAATATAGAGGGGGTGGTTTATTTGGTTCTAATCCTTTAACCGGTTCAATTGGAGTTGTAACAATAAACCTTCCTAAAATTGGTTATCAAGCAAAATCAAAAGAAGAATTTTTTAAAATATTGAAAGAAAGAATGGAAGTAGCAAAAAAATCTCTAGAAATTAAACGTAAATTATTAGAACGTTTAACTAATAGTGGCTTATATCCTTATACAAAATTTTATCTAAGAGATATTAAAACAAGATTTGGTGTTTATTGGAAAAATCATTTTTCAACAATAGGTCTTGTTGGTATGAATGAAGCATGTGAGAATCTTTTAAATTGCGGAATAATAGATAAAGAAGGACATGATTTTGCAATTGAAGTAATGGATTATATGAGAAATTTGATTGTTAAATTTCAAGAAGAAACAAATAATAACTATAATCTTGAAGCAACTCCTGCAGAAGGAACAAGTTATCGTCTTGCAAAACTTGATAAGAAAAATCTTATTGATATAAAATGTGCAAATGATAAAGAATATTACTCTCAAGGTGCTGAACCTTATTATTCAAATTCAACCCAATTACCTGTAAATTGTACTGATGATATTTTTGAACTTCTTGATAATCAAGACGATTTACAAACAAAATATACCGGAGGAACAGTTGTACACATATTTGCAGGGGAAAGAATTAACGATACTAATACAATGAAAAATCTTGTTAAAAAGATTTGTACAAATTATCATTTACCATATTTTACTTTTTCACCTACATTTTCTATATGTCCAACACATGGATACGTAACAGGAGAACATAAATATTGCCCAAACTGTGGAAGTGAATGTGAAATTTATTCACGAATTGTAGGTTACATCAGACCTGTAAAACAATGGAATAATGGTAAAAAAGCAGAATTTATAAATCGTAAAACTTTTAATATGACAAAAGCAGGAGAATTGTGCGGTTGTTCATAATTGGAGGAATTCAAAAAACAACACTAGTTGATTTTCCGTCGAAAATTGCATCTATTGTTTTTACACAGGGGTGCAATTTTCGCTGTGGATATTGCCATAATCCAGAAATACATGATTTTAAACACGAAAGCAAATATAAAACTGAAGAATTTATAGAATTTCTTAAAACAAGAAAAGGGAAATTGGACGGTGTTGTAATTACAGGCGGGGAACCAACTCTGCAATCAGGTTTATACGATTTTATTAAACAAATTAAATATTTAGGTTTTGCTGTAAAACTTGATACAAATGGTTCAAATTTTAATATAATTAAAAAATTAATTAATGATAATTTACTTGATTATGTAGCAATGGATATTAAAGCATCATTTGATAAATACGATAAAATTATTGGAGTACATTGCAATATTGAAAATATTAAAAAATCGATTTCCTTAATTATTAATAGTAACGTTGATTATGAATTTAGAACTACTGTTTTAAAACATCAATTATCATTTGATGATTTTGAAAAGATTGGAAAAGTTTTACAAGGTGCAAAGAGATATTATTTGCAAAAATTTGTTTCGTCAAATATACTTGATAAAAATTTAATAAATGCACAAAATTATACTGATAATGAACTTCAAAAAATATGTATTAATTTAAAAAAATACATAAACTGTGTTGACTATAGATAAACATGTTTAAAAATTTCATGTTAACTTAATAAAAATTTAGACCATTCATTTATAAGATTATCTAAGTTATATCTTGCATTAGCAGGGCTGGTTGATGGCATTTTGTGGCAATTATATTTTTCCAACAAATCTGGAAAATATTTTTTAAAAGCAGAATATGATTTATTGCCGTTTAAGCAAATTGTCTTAATATTAGGGTATTTTTTCAACAAACCTTTAATGTCATTTGGTGTTTCATCCTGAATGTTAAAGTCCAAACTTCCATCACGCTTGCAGGTTTTTATTGTATCCCATAGTGCGATATTATTTTTAAGTAAAATTTTTAACTTTAAGTCATAACTATATTCTGATATACTTGGCTCATCACAAATAACACCAATAACTTTCCAAAATCTGTTTTGCGGATGTGCATAATATTGCTGTACCTCCAGAGATTTTACACCCGGCATTGAACCCAAAATCAGAACTTTTGAATTATTATCTATTGATGGTTTAAAACTCGTGCAGTTATTCATAAATAAATATTAAAACTTAAACGGTAAATTTTACAAGACCTAACGGTTTTATAATAGCAAACATTCCATCTGCTGTATTTATCATTGTTTCAAACTTTTTCATCAATTCTTTGTTTTTTTCAATAATATCCATTATGTTCTCCTTTTTTAATTATATTTGATAGTTTTTTAATTGCCACTTAATTTCTTCTAACTTTTTAGTTAAAAGATTTTAATATAATTCTTTTTAATATCTTATAAAGTTTCTGTAATAAAAATTGCTTTCAAATAAATATTGTATTAATTTTCAATTTTAAATATCACCGGACGAAGTCCGTCATTGCAGGAACAAATCGCAACACCCGGTTTTCTTATCCAATCACCGTAATAAAAAAGTTCTTTTGTAGCTCCACCGTGGGCAAGTGTAAAAACATATTGATAAATTGCTTTCCACGCCTCATTGCAAAACCCTTCTGGACATTCCCAATCAGCATAGAAAACTTGTCCAACTTTTAGCATCGGGCAAGCAGTCAAGCCCTCAACACCGTATTCTTTTGCAAGTTCTTCATCAAAATTTCGTTTCAAAACTGTTATTTTACATTTTTTCATTATTTTTTACCTTTATTTTTGTAATAACTTAAACCAATTTTTATTGTATTCAAGTATTCCTTCATTTTTAAGTTTGCTTAATTCTGCACTCATAGCACTTCTTTCAACTCCTAAGTAATCCGCTAAACCTTGCCTATCGTATTGAATATAAAATTCTTTTGAATTTTGTTTTATTGATTCCAAGCTCAAAAACGTAAGTAATTTTTCTCTTGTTTTTCTTTGCGACATACATTCAATCTTTTCTGTCAAATTGACATTTTTGTTTGAAATTATAAAAAGCAAATTTTTTATAAGCTGTTTATGAAAAGTACAACAATTATGACAAGGACTGGATAATTTATCGGAATCTAAAAATAAAACTGTACTATCAACAAGCGCTTCCACGTTCATTGAAGGAATTTTATTAACATAAGCATAAGCTTCTGCAAATATTTGTTTAGGTTCAATTATTGATAAAATGGACTTATTCCCTAAATAGTCATATTGAACAACTTGCAATTTACCTTCTGTTAAAAGACCGAATTTTTTGATTTCAGCCCCTTGGGATAATACTTCTTCTCCTTTTTTATAATGCTTTATTACTCCTCTTAAACACCCAAGCATAGATGATAATTCCTCTAATTTTATGTCTTTAATTAATAAGCTATCTTTTATTTTTTCTAATTCGTTTATCATCTTGTTGTTTTTCCAACATACTTTTATTTTAATTTAGTATAAATTTAAAATGTAGTCAAATAAAATTAAAACAATAAAGGAGAAATTATTATGTCAATGTTTTGTTTTCAATGTGAGCAAAATGGTACTTATAGATGCAGATAAATCGAAGGCAGAAGGTGAAGCGTTAGATATAAGTCATGGAGTGCCGTTTGCAAAACCTATAAAAATTTATACAGGGGATTATGACGATATTAAAGATGCAAGTCTGGTAATCATAACGGCAGGAGCAAATCAAAAACCGGGCGAAACAAGACTTGATTTGGTTAAGAAAAATATTTCTATTTTTAAATCAATAATTCCTGAAATCAAAAAAAGAGAGTTTAACGGTGTTCTTTTAATTGTTGCAAATCCTGTTGATATTTTAACAACAGTTGCACTAAAACTTTCAGGACTTCCTGAAAATAAGGTCATTGGTTCAGGAACAGTATTAGATACCGCAAGATTAAAATATGAGCTTGGAAACCATTTGAATGTAGATTCAAGAAGTGTACACGCATTTATTATTGGTGAACATGGCGATTCTGAAATTGCAGCTTGGTCGAGTGCTAATGTTTCAGGTATTCCATTACATAAGTTTTGTGAAATGAGAGGTCATTTTAATCATGAAGAAGCAATGGAAAGAATAGCAGAAAGCGTAAAAAATAGTGCTTATGAAATTATAGAAAAGAAAAAAGCGACATACTTTGGTGTAGCAATGGCTGTAAAAAGGATATGTGAAGCCATTGTAAGGGACGAAAAATCAATATTGCCTATTTCATCTATGATGAAAGGTGATTTTGGTATCAATGGAATTTCATTAAGTATGCCTGCAATAGTAGGTAAAGACGGAGTTGAATGTTTAGTTCCGATTCAATTAAATGAAGAAGAAATATCTAAACTTCAAAAATCAGCAAAAACACTATCTGATACTTTAGGTCAAAACGAGATATAGGGGCAAATATCTGAAATAAAAGACATGCGAAAACTTTAAGTTTGCAAAGAACGGAAAACACTATGTTAAAGCAGACGGCAAATTTAAAATAGCATTGCTGCTTACATTAGAATAATTAAATTTAAAAATTTAGTTATATGGCAAAATTTTCTTAATTCCAAAATAAGAGCCGAAAGTTTTTAACTTTCGGCTTATTATATTATTCTTTATTATTTCCCTGATAATGTATCATAAACCTTAGCAACGATTTTCCATTCACCATTGATTTTGTTCAGATTCAAGATGTCTGTGAATTTGTATCCATGCCAGTTATCTTCAATAACCTGAACTACTGCAATTGTTTTTTCTAACATTAAAACATCAATTCTTGAAATATAATCATCACCGCAAGCACCAAAGGTATCGATGGTTTTATAAAATTCTTCTATTGGTCCTGATTGATATGTTTCTTCGTTCAACTGTCCGAAAAAGCAAGCTTTTTCATAAAAATATGGTTTAACAATTTCGCTTTTACCTGCTTTTACAGCTTCACAAAATTTTCTTGCAACATTTTCAACTGCATTGTATTCTTTAATATCATCTCTCATAAAAAAACCTCTTTCTTTTTAATTTTATTATACATAAACCATTAAGGTTTTACAGGCACATCTTTTATTACTATTTTCTTTTATCTTTCTAAAACTGCTGATTTAAAATTAAAAACCTTATAAATTTTTACCTAACTCATAAGCCATTTGAGGATAAGATGTTGTCTTTAGTTGTTCAACATTTTCAATGCCTATTGCATTAATAATTCCTGCATTTTCCATATTTAACCAGCTTAATATTGCCTGATAATGATTATTCAATGGCTCTTTAACTTCTGAAGCAGGTGCATGTTGAACTGAAATCAAAACAGATTTATTTTGTTTATTCTTTAGTTGAGAATCTATACTATAGAATCTGTCTATAACTTTTTTAAGAGTTGATGACATACCAAAATAATACATAGGAGTAACAAATACAATTACATCCGAATTTAAAAGATGTTCTCTTAGTTCAACAAAATCGTCTTTATGAATACAGGGTTTTGTACCCATACCGCAAGCGTTACAACCAAGACAATTTTTAATATCAGCATGTGCAGAATCAAAACGATAAATTTCATGTCCGCTTTCTTTTGCACCACGAATAAATTCATCTGCCATATAATTTGATGTTCCGTTTTTACGTGAACTGCCTGTTAATACTGTTATTTTCATATTTTCTCCTATTGTATCCGTTACATATTGACATAGTGTCAAAATAAGCATATCATTATATTGACACAATGTCAATTTAATTAAGAAAGGTTTATATTATGCCAAAAGGTTCTGCTGAGCTTGTTGCATCAAGAAAAGATGAAATTGTAAAAGCCGTAGAAACACTATATCAGACAATGAATTTTAAAGATATAACTTTAAAAGAAATTGCTGATTTGACGACTTTCAAAAGAACATCAATATACAATTATTTCCAGACAAAAGAGGAAATATTTTTGACTTTACACAAAATCGAATATGAACGCTGGATAGAAGATTTAGAAAATATAATTAATTCCAATGAGTCAATGACTAAAGATGAAATTGCAAAAAACATCGCTAATACATTAGAAAAAAGAGAACAGTTGTTGAAATTGATGAGTATGAACCATTTTGAAATGGAAGCAAATAGCCGTCTTAAAATATTAACGGAATTTAAAGTTGCTTATGGTAAATCTATTAAAACCGTTAAAAATTTAATTGAAAAATTCTGTCCTGATATAAAAGAAAGCGAAATAAACAATTTTATTTATGCACTTTTTCCATTCATATACGGAATTTATCCCTATGTTGCGGTAGATGAGAAGCAAAAAGAAGCCATGAAAATAGCAGATACAGGATTTATTTATCATTCTATATATGAACTTGCTTATAATGCGATAAGAAAATTATTAAGTTAATGAGGTGAATATGAAAAAAAGAAAATTAAGAAATTTAGAAGTATCATCAATAGGTTTGGGTTGTATGGGATTTTCTCAAAGTTATCCTCCGTTTATTCCTAAAGAAGAAGCTATTGATGTTATCAGAAAAGCTGTTGAACTTGGAGTAACGTTTTTTGATACGGCAGAAGTATATGGGCCGTTTAAAAACGAAGAATTGGTAGGAGAGGCATTAAAACCATTGAGAAATGAAGTTGTTATTGCAACAAAATTCGGATTTGAAATAGGAAGTAATGACGATTATAAAGACGGCTTTAGACCAATAGGACTTTCTAGTAAAAAAGACCATATAAAAAAAGCTGTTGAAGGTTCATTAAAACGCCTTCAAACAGACCATATTGATTTATATTATCAACACAGAGTTGATACTGATACTCCGATAGAAGAAGTTGCAGAAACTATGGCAGAACTCATAAAAGAAGGCAAAATTTTAGCTTGGGGCTTATCTGAAGCAGGAGCAAACACAATAAGACGTGCTAATTCAATTTGCCCTGTTACGGCTGTTCAGAGTGAATATTCTATGTGGTGGAGAGAAGTTGAAACAAACGGAGTTCTCAATACATTGGAAGAACTTGGTATTGGTTTTGTACCGTTTTCACCGTTGGGTAAAGCTGTATTAACAGGAAGATTTAATAAAGATACTAAATTTGAAAACAATGATTTTAGAAGTACTATCCCGAGATTTTCTTCCGAAAATTGGGAACATAACGTTAAATTAGTTGATTATGTAAATGAACTTGCCAATAAGAAAAATTGTACACCTGCTCAAATTGCTCTTTCTTGGTTACTTCATCAAAAACCATTCATTGCTCCTATTCCGGGAACAAAAAAAGTTTCAAGAATTCAGGAAAATATATCTTCAGAAAATGTTATATTTACTCCTGATGAACTATCTGATATACGTTCACATCTTGATTCGATAAAACTTACAGGAAACAGATACAATGAATCTCAAGAAAAATTGATTAATAAGGATTAAATAAGATTATATAGATTAAAGAATATATAGAAATCATATTAAAGAAAGAAAAGGTACATCATGAATATATACAAGAAAAAATATAATGTAATTTTAGATAATATGGATATAAGTAACTACACAATAAGACCAATATCTGTCATAATGTATTTGCAGGATGCTTTTGCGAGATATTGTGCTACAAAGAAAATGGCGGCTTATGATTTATTTGAACCAAATCAATATTGGATAGTTACAGAATTTAATATAGAGTTTATTGACAATCTTCCTTTTTGGTCAGAAGAAATTGAAGTTAGTATTTGGGTTTCGGAAATAAGTAAAATAAAAATTTACACCGATTATGAAATTAGATATAAAGATAAAACTTTTGCAAAAGGTAATGCCCTATGGTTTATTATTGACAGAGAAACCAAACGACCTGTAAAAACGGATATTTTTGCTGAAAGGTTTGAAGTTGTTGATAATTTAGCTTTAGGTGAACACAAAAAATTCACTCTGCCGGAAATAAAAGAAAAAGTAAGCGAAATTAAGCATACAAATAACTTATCCGATTTAGATTTTAACCAACACGTT
>Ga0256405_10006460_pt1 | contig 18710 bp, 14 predicted proteins | sample RumenRJG_02DNA_FD_189096 | JGI IMG/M metagenome (GOLD analysis project Ga0256405, IMG submission 189096) | Bovine rumen microbial communities from Lethbridge, Alberta, Canada - RJG_02 | ecosystem: Host-associated > Mammals > Digestive system > Stomach > Rumen | place: Canada: Alberta... | reverse complement strand
GATACTTTGGCGGCGTTATTGACCTCATAATGATGCGTATTGTCGATATTATCTATACAGTACCTGATGTCCTTATCATTATCCTGCTTGCGGCTACATTGAAATTCCCGCTTGAAAGCCTTGGAAAAGTGGCCGGCTTCGGGTGGATTCACACGTTAGGACCGAACATGGTCTCAATGTTCATTGTGTTCGCGCTCTTATACTGGGTCGGAATGGCCCGCATCGTGCGCTCTCAAATTATGATTCTTAAACAGAACGAGTACGTAACAGCTGCAAAGGCATTGGGAGCACGAAAACGCCGCATTATTGGAAAGCATCTGATTACAAACTGTATCGGAACCCTTATCGTAACGACTACGCTTCAGATTCCGTCATCAATATTCACGGAATCATTCCTTTCGTTCCTTGGTCTTGGTGTTCAGGCTCCAATGCCATCTTTGGGTTCGCTTGCATCTGCTGCCCTCAACGGATTCCAGACTTATCCTGAAAAATTGTTTGCTCCGGCAGCTCTTATTTTCGTCATCATTTTGAGTTTTAACCTTTTGGGCGACGGACTCCGTGATGCATTTGACCCAAAACTAAAATCATAGGAGAGCGAAATGTCAGAAAATACAACAAATAAAAATGAATATTTGGTAGACATTCAGCACGAGAAGCTTTCGTTCTTTACGCCAGCAGGAGAAGTTCGCGCGCTAAACGACGTGACTCTCCGTATGCAAGAGGGCGAGGTTCTTGGTATAGTCGGTGAGTCTGGCAGCGGAAAGTCCGTAACAGCTTACTCAATCATGGGGCTTACAGCTGAAAACGGCAAGATAATGGACGGAACTGTTACTTTTAACGGTCACCGCATCGACCAGATGTCAGAAAAAGAACTTCGTAAAATCCGAGGAAAAGAAGTCAGTATCATATTCCAGGATCCAATGACTTCGCTGAATCCTGTCTGGACAATTGGAAATCAAATAGAAGAAGCTGTAAAGCTCCATACAGATAAAAAGGGCAAGGAAGCTACAGCCCGTGCAAGAGAGCTTCTTACTTTAGTAGGCATCAACGAGCCTGACAAGCGTTTGAAGCAGTATCCGCACGAGCTTTCTGGAGGCATGAGACAGCGTGTTATGATTGCTATCGCGCTTGCCTGCGAGCCAAAGCTTCTTATTGCAGATGAGCCTACGACGGCACTTGACGTAACGATTCAAGCCCAGATTCTTGAGCTTATGCAAGAATTGAAGAAAAAACTCGGCATGGGAATCATTATGATTACACATGACTTGGGCGTTGTCGCAAGCATGTGCGACCATATAGCCGTAATGTATGCAGGTGAAATCGTTGAATACGGCACAACTGATGATATTTTCTATAACCCGCAGCATGAATACACTCGCGGTCTTTTGCGCTCGATACCAAAATTCCATGAAAAAGATTATTCAAAACTGATTCCTATCGAAGGTCAGCCTGTAGATTTGCTGAACCGTCCAAAAGGCTGCTGTTTTGCTCCACGCTGCTCTTCATGTATGAAAATCTGTCTTGAAACGCCGCCTGTACGTAATGAGTATGACAGCCTTGGCGGTGCAGCTGTAGGCGAAAATATTCACTACGGCAGATGCTGGCTGGAACAGAAAGCACAGATTATGGGTAGTGCGGATGCAAAAGTAGAAGCAACAACAGCACAGGGAGAAAAATAATGAGCCAGAACAATTCAAATAATAATAATCTGCTTGAAATTGAGCATCTAAAACAGTATTTTCCTGTAGCTGGCAGCAAAAAAATCGTGCATGCTGTTGACGATGTAAGCTTTTTTATCAAGAAAGGCGAGACTTTCGGGCTTGTAGGAGAGTCTGGCTGTGGAAAAACAACTACAGGACGCTCAATACTGAGACTTACAGAACCGACTGCTGGTAAAATTGTTTATGACGGCGAAGTTATTTTTGACAGCGAGAACAACATAAAAGCCGATATGCGCGCATACAGGCGCAAGATGCAGATTGTATTCCAAGACCCTTACGCTTCTCTTGACCCACGCATGACTGTAGGTGATATTGTTGGAGAAGCATTGGACATCCATAAACTCTATGCAAACAAGGCTGAGCGCAGAGAAAAAATCGTCTCGCTGCTTGCTACTGTAGGGCTTAACACGGAACATGCAAACCGCTATCCGCATGAATTCTCTGGAGGTCAAAGACAGCGCATAGGTATTGCCCGCGCTCTCGCAGTAAACCCACAGTTCATTGTATGTGACGAGCCAGTTTCCGCGCTTGACGTTTCTATTCAGGCACAGGTTGTTAATATGTTCGAGGATTTGCAAAAAGAACGTAGCCTTACATATCTTTTTATTGCACACGACCTTTCTGTAGTAAACCATATTTCAAGCAGAATTGGTGTAATGTACCTTGGGCACATGGTAGAAATGGCAGAAAGCGACGAGATTATATTCCATTCAATGCACCCATACACTCGTTCGCTGATTTCTGCCGTTCCTGTAGCAGACCCAAAGACAGCAAGGGCAAACAAACGCATTATTCTTGAAGGCGACGTTCCTTCTCCTGTAAACCCGCCATCTGGCTGCCCTTTCAGAACACGCTGTCCTTACGCAGACGCACAGTGCGCAGAGAAAAAGCCAGAATTTAAGGAAGTAACCAGCGGACATTACGCAGCCTGCTGGCACTTAGATAAATTAAACTGATTTCATTTTTATTCGGAGGAAATTTAAAAATGCTAAGGAAATTAACATTGATACCGCTAGCAATTGCAGCGGCACTTGTTGTTTCTTCATGTGGTGAGAAAACCACAAAAAATGGAGAAAAGAAAGACGGTCAAGGCTCAACACTCCATATTCGTGTTGGTCCTTCTCCTGAAACAATCGACCCTGCCCTCAACAGCGCAGTTGACGGTGCAAACATGATTATTCATGCTTTTGAGGGTTTGGTTAAATTTGACCGCGACAACAATATTGTTGCAGGTTGTGCAGAAAAATGGGAGCAGAGCGAGGACGGTCTTACATGGACATTCCACTTGCGTGACGGTCTCAAATGGTCAGACGGCACAGACATGACTGCAGAGGATTTTGTATATTCATGGAAACGCGTTGCAGACCCTGTGACAGCAGCTCCATACGGATACGACCTTCTCAACATGATTACAGGCTATGACGAGGCTGCTGCCGGCGATGTTGACAAACTCGGCGTAGAAGCTCCAGATGCCCGCACTTTTGTTGTTCATTTGTCAAATCCATGCATTTATTTTGACAAAATCGCAGCATTCGCTGTATTGTCTCCTGTTCAGAAGGCAACTATCGAAGCTAACGGAGACGGCTGGACCATCAATCCAAAAACATACGTAACAAATGGTCCTTACTACATGACAAACTTTGTAGACGGAGCTGACATTACATTCCAGAAGAACCCTTACTACTGGGATGCAGCAAGCATCACTTTTGACACAATCGTTTGGCACCTCATCGAAGACCCTAACACATACTACACTGCATACAATCAGGGCGAGATTCAGCTCATAAAAGAGCCTCCGACAGAGGAACTTGTAACATTGCGTGAAAAAGGTGAGCTGAACATTCAGCCAATCATGGGAACTTACTATGTTACATTCAACGTACAGAAAGCTCCTTTCAATGATGCACGCGTAAGAGAAGCTTTGTCCCTCGCAATTGACAGAAACCACGTTGCAAACGTAATCATGCAGGGTATTTACTCTCCAGCAAAGAATTTCGTTGGTCCAGGAATCTCTGACGCAGAGCCAGGTTCTTCTTATGAAAGCGTTACAACAGCTCAGTATGGAGACCACTTCAACTCTGATTATGCGTCAGACCTTGCAAAAGCAAAGAAACTTCTTGCTGATGCTGGATACCCAGAAGGAAAAGGATTCCCAACATTTGAGTACCTGACAAACGACGCTGGCTACCACAAGCCTGTTGCAGAATATTTGCAGTCAGCATGGGCACAGCTCGGTCTTACAATGAACGTAAATATTCAGGAATGGAAAACTGTAACTGCGGACAGACGCTCAGGAAACTTTGACGTAGCTCGCAACGGCTGGGTTTATGACTGGGATGATCCATCAAACATGATTAACTTGCTTGAGACAAACAACGGCAATAACGATGGTAAATTCTCATCTGCAGAGTTTGATAAGCTTGTAACGCTCGCAAGAAATTCAACAGATGTAAAAGAACATTACAAATATTTGCATGAAGCAGAGCAGGTTCTTCTCAAAGAAGCTGCAATGGCTCCTATTGCATACTACAACGAATTCTGGTTGCAGAAACCTAACCTCAAAAACACTTGGTTCTCACCATATGGTTACTGGTATGTAATGTACGGTACTTTGGAATAAACAAAGGCAATAAAAAAAGCACTTCAATTGAAGTGCTTTTTTATTTATAAAATCAAAACTTAGAGAACGCAGATTGGCTCAAAAGTATCAGCCTTGAGTGAAGCTCCACCGATAAGACCACCGTCAATATCAGGCTGTGCAAGAAGCTCTTTTGCATTAGAAGCTTTCATAGAACCACCATACTGAATGATTGTCTCATCAGCAACTTTCTGATTATAGAGTTTTGCAATGTAGTTGCGGCAGAATTTGTGAATTGCCTCAGCATCTTCAGGAGTAGCTGTTTTACCAGTTCCGATAGCCCAAACTGGCTCGTAAGCGATTGTTACACGCTTCATCTGCTCTTCTGTAACACCTGCAAGGTCAGCAGAAAGCTGGAATGCACAAACCTGCTCAGCCTCACCTGCCTCACGCTCTGCAAGAAGCTCTCCAATACAGAGAACAACTTCAAGACCCTCGTTCAATGCACGGCGAACCTTTTTGTTAATAAGCTCATCGCTCTCACCAATCTCATGGCGGCGCTCTGAGTGACCAAGAATTACTACCTGAACACCAAGATCTTTGAGCATTTCTGTTGAAACTTCACCTGTGTGAGCACCGTTAGCAGTAGCTGCAACGTCCTGTGCACCAAGCAAAATATTGCTTCCTTTTACAACCTGTGCAACAGCATCAAGGTATACAAAAGGTACACCAATCATGTATTTGTTTGGTTTTCCTTTAAGAGCAGCAACAAGGTCTCCTGCCAATTTTACAGCATCAGCCTTGTTTGTGTTCATCTTCCAGTTTCCAGCAATATAATGTGTTCGAGCCATATTAATACTCCTTAATATTACAAATCTTTTTTTATGATAACAAAAATAGTGTTAATAAGCAAGGCAAGCCCAGCCTTGTACAATAAAGACTTGCCCCGCAATTAGATTAGTACGAATCGAATTCTTTATATTCAGCTTCTTCCTCTGGCTTATCCTCATAAGCGTCAAATATCTCGTTGTACTTATCCTTTGTCGGTTTTTCTTTTGGTGCAGTATATTTAGCGTCTATATTCTCGTCTGACAAGAATTCTGCCAAAGCCTGGGCCTGGGCTTTTGTAAAGTAGTATTTCTGGTCAACAGACTGTTTACACTGATTGTCTGGGTCATCTGTAATATTATCTGCTCGAACTACATAAATACAGAAGAAAGGCGATTTTTTGATAAATTTATAACCAAAATGAACCTTTGGCTTTGAGCGGTTTTTCATCTGCATCTCGACAAGACCAAATTCCTCATATCCACCAACCGTACCGTAAACGCGCTCTGGCTTTTTCTGATTACGGTCAAGGTTTCTTTCATCAAAGTCTTTGAGATACTGCTCAACAGCAAAACGTAAAGCCTTTCGCTCGCTTTTTGCAAGATAGAACGCATAAAGTGATGTATCATAGCGGACTATAAAACCTGCCATATCAGTATGGGGCTTGTAAATAAAATTTCCATAACGGGTAATAACACGTCCAAGAGTAGAAGACAGATAAATGGTCACTTCGTCATACTTATCGTATTTTTTCGTGCCCAATATCTGCTCACCTAAAGTTTTGTAACCACCTTTTATTTTTTCGTCACTGTAGTGATCGCCTTTGTCATAAGGTGAACCTTCATAAGGTTTGCTTTCTTCGCCTGCTTCTGATGCAGCAGGTCTTTTTATTGCTATCGGTGTTCCAGCAGGCTCAGATTCCATATCAGAATCTTGATTTTTTGTACTGCTGCAGGAAAAAAAAGAAAATGCCATAAAGACAAATGCAACGCATCCAACAAATTTTGAATGTCTAATCAATTCTAAACTCCTTGGTATGACAAAAATGCTTTTTTAAATTCAGCGGGATTTTGCAACCTAATCTAATTATAATAGAACTTATTGTTTGTGTGTAATGAAAACCACGTTTATTATGTACAAGTTACAGAAAAGAAGCACACAGAATCTTGTTCCATGTGCTTTTCAGGTCAAAACACCAGCATACTAAAAAGTATATGTCCATTCATATTCAAACGAAGCACTCTTTAGTTCTGCAATAGAATCTGCACTACCAAATTCCGGCCATTTCTCAATGTAAATAGGAGCATCCTTTTTAAGCGGTGTTACTTCAAGCTCAAAAGAAGTTAGGTCATACTCGCTTTTCTGTAAGCGTTTAAGTCCTATTTCCCAAGGATAATCTTCGCCCATAAAGAAATGGTCAAACACAAGCGTTCTCTTGCCATTTTTTAGCGCATACAAACGGGCACTTTCGCCAATATACGAAAGCTTAACAAAGCAATCCGTAATGTCGCCTTCAATACCCTTTACAAGAGATGCAAGATTCAGTTTGTACCCAGCAGTCGATTTCTCAACGTTCAATTCACCCGTTCTAGCCGAAGTCTCTCGCTCATAGCAAGTAAAAAGAACGGGATTTAAATCAAGGGCTGTATTTTTATCGACAGCTACTGTTTTATTCCAGCCAGCTGGGATTGTATCAAAATCTGGATATACAGCAAACCTTGCAGTCTTGCCCCGCCCAACTATCGCGTCAGAGCCCTTGCCGTTAACCACGCTGTAAGAATTAGTGTCCGTAATGACAAGCCGCTCGCAATTTGAACGCCAAGCATTCAATGCATCATTTCTTGTAAGGACAATGAACTTTTCTTTACCAAGCTTTTCTGACTCTGCATCTGCAAAATCAAAGCATTTTGCTTTTTCAGTCTCAGATTCCCGCCTGTAGAACACAGTTTTATCAGCAAGTTTGCAGAACGGAGTTACAAAAGCTGTTTTTATATTTGCCCCGCTAAAACTAAGTCCAAACGGCAAGAAAAAGAAGTCTCCGTTCTTTACAGAAATTTCAGGAAACTTTATTTTGTTGTCAGGACTTGAAAGACCTTTGATGGTATGAGAATCAAGAACTTGATGCCTTACATAGTCGTTTACAAAAGCATAACCTTTTGTACCGTCCGTTCTGAATGAATATCTCAAAGTCTTTGTATCAGCAGGAGCCGTTGCCGTATCCTCTGGAATAAGAGCTGGCAAATCACAAAGTTCGCTCCCAAAATCCTGCGTAAAATATGACAAAAGCTTAAGTTCCCGCAAAGTCTCTGTAACTTGACCAAATTCTCCGACAGGAGCTCTAAAATCATAATTCTTTACAGGCAAATCATTAAGATAGCCTGTTTCGCGAGACTCCTGTAAAGTTGTCAGTTTTCCCTCAGGATTGGTTCCTCCGTGATACATATAATATCCAAGAAGATTAACGCCGCTGCCGAGTTTTACAAGAGCGACAGAAGCAATGTCCTTTGCTTTTGCCACAGTACGCCTGTGACTCGTAACCTGAAGCCCGCCTCCAAGCTCCGCCGTAAGATAAGGGAATTTATCAATATCAAAAGTTATTCCATATCCAAAGCCGTGGTCACTACCTATGTTATGGTCATTACGCTCATAAGTAAAAAGATAATTACCGCTAGGCTCTATCTCAGTAATACGTTGATCCCAAGGAGCGTCGCAATAACCACCCATTACAGGCAGAAGTCCACCAGTTCTCGCTCCACCCCAACCTGTCGCAGTATAAAGGAACACCGTAAAGCCTGTTTCCTTTGCAAGATTTGTAAGACGCTTCATGTGGTCTTCGCCAGTCTCGTCATAAAGACCGCCACAATGTCCGTACTCATTCTCAATCTGAACACCAATCACAGGGTTGTCAAATGTAGAGCCATCTTCAGGATGTGCCAAAAATGGAGCAGCCTGCTCATATATCTTGCCATACCATTTTTTTACAACATCAAAATAACGCTCATCATTTGTTCGAGGCTCAAATTCCTTTTTAAGAAGCCAGTCTGGAAAACCGCCGTTTCGCACTTCACCATGACACCAAGGTCCAATCCTTAAAAGGACTTTCATACCCTCGTCTTTTGCAGTTTTCAGGAAGAGTGACAAATCCCTGTCGCCAGACCAGTCATAAGAGCCTTCAATCTCCTCATGGTGAATCCAGATGACGTAGGCACTAACAACATCAACGCCACCAGCTCGCATTTTACGAAGCTCCTCTGCCCAATATTCATGGGGAACACGGGAATAGTGGATTTCACCCATTGTAGGGAACCAACGTTTGCCATCCCGAATAATACTTATATTATCAAATTCATATTTACTCATTTAAAATATCATTCCTTTACAGCTGCGCCACCAAAACTTGTAACGAGCGTCTTCTGTGTTATTATAAAGAAAATAACGAACGGAACCGCAACCAAAAGCGAGCCTGCAGCAAAAACCGTAAATTCATTCTTCTTATCCGTTACAAAGCTAAAAAGCCCTAACGCAAGAGTCTGCTTATCAACGCTTCTCAAAACCATTTTTGGGAAAATAAAGTCCATCCAAGGAGCAGTAAAGCTCGTAATTCCCAAGAAAGTGATGATTGGACGCGCAATCGGCAAGATTATCTGGAAGAAAGTGCGGAAATGCCCTGCTCCGTCAATACGGGCAGCTTCATCAAGGTTTCGAGAAACCGTATCCATATAATTCTTTACAAGCCAAGTATTATATGGAATATTTCCAGCAACGTAAACCAGAACCAAGCCCCAAAGCGTATCAAGCCCACCAATGCGGAGCAAGATGACATAAATCGCTATCATGCCAACAAAGCTTGGGAAAATCTGAAGGATAAGAAGCGACATAAGGAACGGCTTCTTAAACTTGAACTGGAAACGTGAAAAAACATAGGCTGACAAAGAAGCCACAATAATAGTCGCAAGACTTGTCTCAACACTAATTATAAGCGTGTTCAAGAACCACTTGCCGTAATCAGTCCTTGTAAACAAATGTGTAAAATGGCTCAGAGTAAATCCATCCAAAAAAGGCACGATATTAAGCGATGCCATCGAGTTACCAGGTGCAAATGCCCCGGAAACAACATATACCAACGGATAAATGACAAAGAAAGAAATAATTACGAATATAAGATAAATGAATATTTTGTTTACCTGATTAACATTTTTATCTCTTATCATAATGAACCCTCCTTATAAGCCTTTGTATTTCTGAAGTTGAAAATTGCAAATGGAGCAAGAACAATAAAAATCATAACAGCAATTACCGATGCGTAATTATATTTCATCAAGGTCATTGTCAATTTATAAATCCAAGTAACAAGAATATCTGTTCCACCAGCCAAAGTTGTGGTTGAATCAGAAACGGAAGGAGCGCCTCCTGTAAGGAAGAAAATAGCTCCGAAGTTGTTAACGTTATGAGCGAAACTCATAATAATCAAAGGCAAGGTCTGGTACAAAACCAAAGGCATTGTAATTTTTGTAAGAATCTGAACCTTATTTGCTCCGTCAATGCGGGCAGCTTCGTTCATATCCTCGCTTATTGCCGTCATTGTACCCATCGCAAGAAGCATGAAATACCCAAAACCAGCCCAAAGGTTTATAAGGACACAAGTAAACTGTGCCATATGAGTGCTTCCTAACCATGGTATAGGAGCATGAATAAGCCCTATTGCCGTAAGAGTTCTGTTTACAATACCAAACGTTCCGTTTAAAAGATTTTTCCATACCAACATAGAAACAACGCTTGGAACCGCATACGGCAAAATAAATATAAAGCGGAATACAGGAGCAATCTTTACATCAATTTCTTTGAGAAGAACAGCTATAATCAAACCGCCAAAATAGCAGGTAAAAGTAGCCAAGACAGCCCAAACAAGAGTCCAGATCGCAACACGGGCAAAGCCAATAGACCAATTGGTATGTCCGCCGAACAGCTCCGCAAAGTTCTGGAATCCGACCCAGTCTACAGTATTACTCGGTGGTATATGACTTGGGTCACTATAGTTCGTAAAGGCAACGGCAACGCTAAACAAAAGTGGCACAACAACGAACACCACAACCATTATAAAAGCAGGAGCAAGTCCAACTATTGGAAAGCTTTTTCCAAGCGTAGTGTTCAAAAGCTCTTTCTGAGTCTTAAAACTGCCAGTCCTACAATATTCGGCATAATCCTTCTCGGCACTCTTTATGTTCATCAAATAGACAATCACAAAAACGACAAGAATCGCAATGAACAGGATTCCGTCTATAAGCATGAAGATTGAATTATCCCTTTGTTTTACAGGAAGCTCTGGATGTGGCGTTCCAAGAGTCACCATACCAATAAGCTTTGACACAGTAGTCGGCAGAAGAACGATAAACAAGATTTCACAAAGCGCAAACAATGCACCCTTAACAAAATCTTTCAGATAAAGCAAATGCGCAAGCCCCATAAAACAGGAGGCTGTCACTTTAATTTTCTTGGCGGCACTTTTATCCGCTGGTAATGTTGCCATAAAACCCCTCTATCCACACAGATTTACAAAAAAAGAAGCACCGCCAAAACTGTTTATTTCAGCGGTGCCCCAACTTGTTTTTATTTAGAAACTACAGTTGCATCGCAGGCATCAAGCTCTGCCTTTACGTCAGCTCCGTCCCAAATATTCTTACTTGCATTGTTCATAGCTTCCCAGTATGTTGCCATCTCAGGAATTGAAGGCATTGGGAATGCATACTCAAGCTGTTTGAGGAATCCGCCAACAAATGGGCTGTCAACCTTTACGTTGATGCTTGGAAGAGTTCCTGTAAGGTCAAAGCGGAGTTTCTGCATCTCATCGCTCATAAGGAACGCTGCAAAATCATTTGCTTCGTTAGGATGGTCTGTATAAGCAGAAACAAACATTGCGCGAGTACCGCTGAATGAAGCAGAAGGCTTGTTCTCGCCAGGGAGTGATGGAAGAGGTGCTACACCAAAGTCAATACCAGCATTCTGGAAAGGAACTACGTTCCACAAACCAGTTATGTGCATAGCAGCGTTTCCGCTCTGGAAAGCAGCATCTACAGTAGCTGTATCAAGGTCAGCAGCAGGAACATTCAAAGCTCCTCTCAATGACTGGAAGAATTTCATACCCTTTATAGAGTTTTCAGAATTAAGATATGTGTGTTTTCCGTCTGTTCCGTCAGGTCCAAAGAGACGGTTTCCGTCTGTTGTAGTGAAAACGATTGTATAGTAACCGCTACCAATGTCCATTACAAATCCATATTTTCCAGGGTGGCTTGAATTAAATTTCTTTGACCACTCAGCAAGTTCTGCCCATGTTTTTGGGAGCTGGTCTTCAGAAATAAGAGCCTTGTTGTAGAACAAAGCATATGTCTCTGCAGAAACTGGATAACCGTACATAACGCCATCGCTTGTAAGGGCACGGACACAAGCAGAAAGTGCTCTATTTTTGATGCTTTCTGGATTTGCAGTCGGAAGAACATGACCACCAGAAACAAGCGAACTCAAACGATCGTTAGGAGCTGCAAAAATATCAGCACCTTTTCCAGCAGGACCGTCAAGAGCAATCTGTCCAACAGCATCGCCAAGCTCAACGTTAACATATTTGATTGTAACATTTGGATGTGACTCAGAATAAATTTTTCCAGCTTGACGGATGAATTCGTCAGGGCCATTTGTTGATTCCCATACAGTAAGTGTAACCTGCTCGTTACCTTTTGCTTTGCCAGATGATGACTTGTCGTTACAAGACATGAATGAAACCATTGCAGCAACACAAAGTGCCGCACCCACAAGTTTTTTCATAAAATACCTCACTTAACTTTTTCTGCTCACGTTTAAAAATGACAGAGGGGTTTTGGAAACGTTACCAAAACGCTGATACTGAAATTATCAGCTGTGTCTCTGCATTTGTCAAACATTTTCACAAAAAATTACGTTCTAAAAACTTTCCTTTAACACAGTTCTCAATCTCCAGTTGAAGCCCTCATATTAAAGGAACAATCCACATAAGTTGTTGCCTCATACTCCTTACCAGATAAAATGGCAAAGGTAAGCCCCGCAGCAGATTCCCCCAACTTAAACGCATCCACATGGATTGCACTTACAGGAGGATTATTCATTTCCAATAAGATGCTGTCATGAAAAGATGCTACAAGAACATCTTTCCCAACCTCTATTGAATTTTTCTTCAAAGTATCAATAACTTTAAGACAAACTACATCATCAGAACACAGAATTAAATCCCAGCTGCAAATTTCTTCAGTATCAAGAAAATCAGTACAAACAGAATAACGTGAAGAATTAATTCCACACTCTTTCATTCCAGCCATAAAGCCTTCTATACGATTTTTATTTGCAACAACATCAAGATTCCCACAAACAAATAGAATCTTGCTATCGTTAGTTAGTTTTTGTATACATTGTTTTGTAAAATTACAGCAAGACTCTATCATTTTGGAATCGACTTGTATAATTTCGTTGTTATTGCAAGATCCAATGACTATAAAAGGAAATGACGCTTTCTGTAAAAAATCAACATTTTTATCATCTTGTTTAAGCTGGGTAAGAATAACGGCATCGACCTTACGGTTATAAACAATATCTTCCAAAGATGCCGTATCATTTCCGTCCGTCATACATACAAGGATACTATAACCAAGCTTTGAAGCAGCTCGAACCATACCTGAAAGGCATTCATGATAGAACATCATCTGAGTTACAGTAGCTTCAAGCGGCATTACAGCTGCAATATTAAGTGTCTTTTTTCCTGCAAGGGCTTTTGCAACAAGATTAGGTCTAAAACCGTGGGATTCAGCGCACTTCTTTACCCTTCGTACAGTCTCCTCGCTTATTCTGCCATATCCAGACAAAGCACGCGAGACGGTGCTTTTTGAAAGCTTCAGCTCATCAGCTATATCATTCATTGTAAAGGCGCGTGAACTGCGCAAACGGTTGCTCATATTTCTATGATGCAACCGTTTGCGCTATTTGTCAAATTTTTTTTAATTGGTTGAATGCACTACTTCCAGCGAGCAACACCGTCACCGCTTTCACAAGCAAAGAAGCCTGCTGCATAGCCAACGGTCTTTGTGTACTCAGACTGAACATTCTCAATGAATGAATCTACAGAATCTTTATGGACAAGTGCAATAGCACATCCACCAAATCCAGCACCAGTCATTCTTGCACCAAGACAGCCGTTCTGCTTCTGGGCAGTCTCTGCCAAAGTATCAAGCTCAATACCAGTAACTTCATAATCAAGTTTCAGCGACTCATGCGACTGATTCAAAAGCTGTCCCAGTTTTGCAAGGTTGCCAGCTTTAAGTGCATCAACAGCGTCCAAAACCCTCTGATTCTCATAGACACAGTGCTTTGCACGTTTATTAAGGATTGGATCAGTAACGAAATGACTAACTTCTTCCCATTTCTGTGGAGTCATGTCACAAAGAGCTTTTATTGCAACCCCATTGCTCTTAAGGATTTCCAAGGCTTCCTCGCACTGGCTTCTGCGTTCATTGTATTTACTGTCGGCAAGTTTTCTTACCTTGTTCGTGTTCATAACAACAAAGCGGTAGTCGCCCAGCTCCAAAGGAGCATATTCATATTCAAGAGTTGCACAATCCAGTTTCTCTGCAAAATTCTTTTTTCCAGTTGCAATAATGAACTGATCCATAATTCCGCAGTTTACGTTCATAAAGTTGTGCTCGCTCATCTGCCCAAGCTTTGCAATCTCAACGCGGTCAATTCCAAAACCAAAGGTCTCGCTTACGGCATAAGCAAATCCGCACTCAAGAGCTGAGCTTGATGATATGCCACCTCCAGCAGGAACATTGCTTGCCATGAGAATGTCAAAGCCAGAAGGAAATTTAAAGCCTTTTGCTTTAAGCTGGCTCAAAATTCCGTTCAGATAGTTAGCATAATCATTTTTCTTGTCATAAACAAAATTATCGTTTACATCAAACTCGAAGGTTCCTGGAAAGCGGGCATCATTGTAAACAACTTTTGAATCGTCACGTTTACGGATTGCCACATACAAGTAGCGATTGATTGCTGCAGGGAATACTTTTCCGCCATTATAATCAATGTGCTCGCCAATAATGTTTATTCTGGCAGGTGAAGAAAAAACAGCAACATCTTCCTCTTTTCCGCCGTACAATTTTACAAACGCACCAGCTAGCTCTTTTGGGTCATATTCTTTTGCTGTAAGAGAATTAGCCATTAAAAACTCCTTTAAAAACTCCGCGTTAGCGGCGTTGCATGGAGGCAACGAATTTGCAAGTTTGTGCCAACGGCAGAAACTTGGCCATGATAAAAATTACACGGATGTAATTTTTATCATGCCTCCTTTAAAAACTCCGCGTTAGCGGTCATGCAGGATGCACGAAATTGTAGTTTTCGCCAAAGATGAAAACTCGACAACGACAAAATTACATGGAAGTAATTTTGTCGTGCCTCCTTTTAAAATGTTAAAACAGTTGTAGCCGTATATGTTTCATTAGGCTTCAAGATGCAAGAAGGGAATGATGCCTGATTTGGAGCATCAGGGAATCTCTGTGTCTCAAAACAAATTCCAGAATGTTTCTGATAAACTTCACCATTCTTGCCTTTTACGTCTTTTAGGAAGTTTCCGCTATAAACCTGCATTCCGCGCTGGTTTGAAGCAATCTCCATCTTAATGCCAGACTCTTCTGACCAAACAGCACCAACACGAACGACTTTGCTCTCATCAGCACGAGTAACAAAGCAGTGGTCATAACCGCCAATCTTCTCATCAATCTGAGCAATGTCTTTTCTTACAGCCTTTGCTGTATGGAAGTCAAATGCAGTTCCATCAACAGGAATAAATTTTCCTGTTGGGATAAGGGTCGCATCAACATCAAGAATCTGGTCACAATCAAGCTGAATAATATGGTCAAGAACAGAACCTGTGCCGTTCAAGTTAAAATAAGCATGATTTGTAAGGTTTATAGGAGTTGCCTTATCAGATGTTGCTGTATAAACAAGAGACAGCTCATTCTTTTCTGAAAGCGAATAAACGACCTCTGCCTTTACGTTTCCAGGGAATCCCTGCTCACCATCTGGGCTAGTACGTGTAAAACGAATTCCAGCAATACCGTCTTTCTCAAAACTCTCTGAATCCCAGAGCATTTTCTCCCAACGAGTAAAACCGCCATGCAAGCAGTTCACCCCGTCGTTCACATCAAGCTTGTAAGTCTTTCCGTCAACAGCAAAAGAAGCCTTTGCAATACGGTTAGCAAAACGACCTACAACACAGTTGTGGGAATCATGTCCTGCTTTCCAGCCTTCAAGTGTGTCAAATCCCTGTAAAATATCAACAAGCTTATTGTCTTTGTTTGGAACCTGAATTTGCAACAATGAACAACCATAGTTCATAGCAGAAAAAGACATACGACCGTTTGTTATTGTATACTGAACAATACCATCACCCAATTCTTTTTTTTCAATTTTCATAATTTTCCTTTCCTATTTATACTTATAAATATGAATTCAGTTTAATTAAGAATTCCGAACATCTACAAAGAGTTTATAAATCGTAAGAACGCAGCTTTACCAGTTTCCGTACGTTTATAAACACCTGCATGTTCAAGAACCTTACTAAATACAATACCTGTTTCTGTTTTAAGAATATCGTCTACGTTCTCACTTGTAATTCCGTAGCTATATTTCTCACGAATTTCGTTAACCCAGTCAGCATGTTTGCCAAGTTTCTCGTCTCCAGAAATATCAGTTTCAGAAACAACAGCTTTTGCCAAATCACTAAGCTCGTCCTTCAAACGTGCTGGAAGAACAGCAAGCCCCATGACTTCGATAAGGCCAATATTTTCTTTCTTTATATGGTGCAGCTCTGCATGAGGGTGATAGACACCTAAAGGATGCTCTTCAGTCGTAATATTATTACGAAGGACCAAATCAAGCTCAAACAAATCCCCTCGACGACGTGCAATAGGCGTAATGGTATTATGCTTCTCGCCGTCAGTCTCCGCAAAAATAAAGGCATCTTTATCAGTATAAACTCTCCATTTCGAGAGGATATAATCGGCAAGCTCTATCAAACGCTCTGATTTTGCTGATGAAATTCGGATTACAGACATAGGCCATTTTATGATTCCTGCCGTAACATCCTCAAATCCCTTGATTTTTACAGGAGTCTCTATTGGAGCACGAGCCATAGGGAATTCGTACGCTCCGCCCTGAAAGTGGTCATGGGTAAGGATTGAGCCTCCGACTATCGGAAGGTCAGCGTTACTTCCCAATGTGTAATGAGGGAACTGCGTAACAAAATCAAGAAGCCGCTCAAATGTCTTACGACAAATAAGCATTGGCGTATGCTCATAGTTAAAAACAATACAATGTTCGTTGTAATATACATAAGGAGAATACTGGAATCCCCAGTTCTCACCTGCAAGCTTAAGTGGAATAATACGATGATTTTCTCTTGCCGCATGGTTCAGCCGCCCCGCATATCCAACATTTTCCTTGCACAAAAGGCACTGCGGATAACTTGACTGCTTTATATTACGGGCAGCGGCTATAGCACGAGGGTCTTTCTCTGGCTTTGAAAGATTTATAGTAATGTCCAAATCTCCGTACTCAGTAGAAGCCTGCCACTTTACATCACGTTTTATTCTGTAACGCCTAATATAATCAGTATCCTGACTAAATTTATAGAAATAATCAGTCGCTTCTTTTGGAGATTTATCATACAAAGAACGGAATTTTGCAATAACCTCACTAGGTTTTGAAACCATGACACCCATGAGTTTCGTATCAAATAAATCTCTAGCTACAATTCCATCACCATTTGTCAGCCCATGCTCTACAGCATAATCAAGGATTCCCTTGAGAATTTCTTCAAGCTCGTTTACAGAAACATCTGGCAAGGAATTAGCCTGCTCAAGGCTCTCAAATCCATCAAGCCCTAAATTCATTAATAGCTGGTTTTTTACATAAACCACATCATCATCTTTTATCAAACCACTTTTTAATCCATAAGAGGACAACCGGTTTATCAATTCATAAATGTCCATATTTTTTTATATTAAACTAGTTTTGTTTTTTGTCTAGCTATTCTAACTTTGACAGAAGAAAATTTTATTATAATGATAAATATGCTTTTTTATTGTTGCAAGATTTTAACCATGTCATTAGCATATTAGCGAAAAATAATTTTCGGGGAGAAACATATATGAAATCATCAGCTTTTACAAAGCCCTTATTGTCTTTAAATCTTTTTCTAGCCTTATTAATCCTAACATTTGCTGGCTGTGCAACGACCACGAACGCTTCTAAGTCTGCGGAAGATTTAGTAACTTCAATTACGACACTTAAAAAAGCGAAGAAACTTGCAGAACCTTACAATATGACTGTTATTTATGACAATTCTGACCCTACGAGTGATAAGCAACCTTTTAGTATAGAAGATGCAGAGACAAAAGATTTCTTCCTTGCAACAAACAAGGAAACAAAAGAGGCGGTTTGTTATGTCACTTTTGGCTCACCTTCAAACGCTAAAATCCAATTTGTCTATCTTTCTATAAATGGGGAGCAAGCATCGAATTTAAGCCATATTTTCAAGATTCATGGTGAAAATGTAGTCCTAAAAACATATCTGACAAATTATAATGAAGCCTGCAAGCTCAAAAACTCATATTACGCAACGCTGAAAAATGTTGATGCTTATACAAAAGAACTTATATCAATTAGAAACACTATTGAATCTTACATTTCTGACAAATTTAAGTTTATGTCCTTTGAAGAACCTATACATCAGCACCAACAGGAACTTATGAAAGAATAAAAGAAACCAAAACAAAACAAATTGACGGACTTCGATTCATATTGTTTTTTTTTCTTTTATCTTAGAATAGCAACCTTAATCTGACAACTGATAGCAGAAATATCTTTATGAGATAACTGCGTAATTAAAAAAATACTGATTATTATAAAAAAGGGGAAAGCGGCTAGAATCCGATTGCAAAGAAAAAAATGAAAATCAGATTTATCGAGCCAGGAAACGTTCCGTACAAACCGAGTTTTAAAAATCTTTACGTCTACGACAGATTCATCCGAACGCCGTCAAACGGGCTTATGACGCTCGCCACAATCGTTCAGAAAGCGCATCCAGATTTTGACATTTTGATGTACAGAGAGTCGATTTCAAAACTCAAATGGGACGACATTCTCGACAGCGACATTGTTTTCATAAGCATTTTCAGCGTTTCAAGTTCTGAAGTATTTTTCATAATCAAAATCTTCCCCATCTCGCTGTATTTCTTTGCTGATTTTTTCGAGATTGAATTTTTGTCGAAGTTGTTTCATTATCTCATCATCGCCATTCTGTTTCAAAAAATAAAGAGCAGGATCTGGATATATTTGCTTTATTATCAATTTACTATTTTCATCAAATTCATAAACCTCAAAAGGTCCGTTAGAGATTTCAAGTGTAATAAATTTTACTTTACCATTTTCAAAAAACTCCATTACCAGTCCTTGATGTAAGTTTTTCTCTTGATACGAAATTAGTTCCAGCTGGGTTGATTTGAAAAAAT
>Ga0256405_10006459_pt1 | contig 18718 bp, 17 predicted proteins | sample RumenRJG_02DNA_FD_189096 | JGI IMG/M metagenome (GOLD analysis project Ga0256405, IMG submission 189096) | Bovine rumen microbial communities from Lethbridge, Alberta, Canada - RJG_02 | ecosystem: Host-associated > Mammals > Digestive system > Stomach > Rumen | place: Canada: Alberta... | reverse complement strand
TTTGAGCGGATTGCTATAGAAGTTCTTGCCAGGCTTCTTTTTGGTTGAGATTAGTATGAACATAAAGTCAGGGGGAACAATCAACGGCTGAATGGCCGGACAACGCGGGAACACAGATATGATTATTGTAAAAACTCCTGAACAGATCAGGCTGATGCGGATTGCCGGACGCATCACGGGCGAGGCGATTCTGGCGGGCGCGGAGATGATCCGTCCCGGCGTCTCCACCAAGGCCATCGACGAAAAGATCCGGCACACCATCGAAAAGGCCGGCGCGAAGCCCTCCTTCCTGGGGTACGGCGGGTTTCCCGGATCTGCCTGCATCTCCGTGAACGAGCAGGTGATCCACGGCATCCCCTCGAAGCACAAGATCCTGGAAGAGGGCGACATCGTGAAGCTGGACGTGGGCGCGTTCATCGACGGGTACCACGGTGACTCCGCCAACACCTTCCCGGTGGGGAAGATCTCCGACGAAGCCCAGCGGCTGATCGACGTGACCCGGAGGAGCTTTTTCCTGGGAGCGGAGGCTGCCGGCAAGGAAGGGGCCCGGATCGGAGACATCGGCGCGGCGGTGGACGGCTACGTGGTGGCCAACGGCTGCACGACGGTAAAGAAATACGTGGGACACGGCGTCGGCCAGGAGCTCCACGAGGATCCCAACGTTCCGAACTTCGGACGGGCGGGTCACGGACCGAAGCTCTGCCGGGGCATGGTGATCGCCATCGAGCCCATGGTCAATCTGGGGCGGCCCGAGGTGCGTGAGCTGAGCGACGGCTGGACGGTCGTCACGGCGGACGGATCCCTGTCGGCCCACTACGAGCACACGGTGGCTCTGACGGAGAACGGTCCCGAGCTTCTGACGCTGGTGGATCATACGGTGGGCTGACACGGCGCCGCCGGAACAACCATGAAGAATCATAAGGAAGAAATCCGGCTGCCCGGCGTGATCGTGCGGTCGAAGCAGGGGCGGGACCGGTTCCGGATCTTCGCGGTGATCGGACTGGATCCGGACAGGCCCACCGCCCCGCTGATCATCGCGGACGGCAGGCTGCATCCCCGGAATCAGCGCAAACACAAGAATCCGGTCCATCTGGAGCTGGTCGCCGTGCCCGTTGAAACGGACAGGAAACGGCTGGAGGAGGGGGCGGATGATAGTGAAATCGCTGAAATTTGCCTCCGGTACGGGAAAATCCCCGGAAATGAAAAAAATCCCCTTGACAAAAAGCCGTCCGATAGTTTATAATTTGTAGACGGTGTGTTTTCACCGAAATATCCATAAGGGTATTCTGCGCTTTTCCGGATGCTGACGGGGAAGAGCGGGCCCGAGACGATCAAGGAGGGAAATGTTTGCCGAAGGACGATGTCATTGAATTTGAAGGCGTAGTCGTCGAAGCGCTGCCGAACGCGACCTTCAAGGTAAAGCTGCCGAATGATATGATCGTTACCGCACATATTTCGGGCAAGCTTCGGATGAACTATATCAAGATCCTGCCGGGCGACAAGGTCACGGTGGAGGTCTCGATCTACGATCCGTCCAAGGGTAGAATCACCTGGCGCACGAAGAGCTGAGCTTCGCCGCGTCCAAGCCTGAGGCCTCAGCAAAAAAGAAAGGTGGTATAACTGTGAAAGTCAAGCCTTCCGTTAAGAAAATCTGCGAGAAGTGCAAGATCATCAAGCGGCATGGCCACGTCATGGTCATCTGCGAGAATCCGAAGCACAAGCAGAGACAGGGCTAAGCCCCGAATCTACAGAGAGGAGTCAAGAAACAAATGGCACGTATTTCCGGTGTTGACATCCCGAACGCGAAGCGTGTTGAAGTCGCCCTGACCTACATTTACGGTATCGGTCTGAAGAGCGCCCGCGACATTCTCGCGAAGACCGGCATCAATCCTGACACCAGAGCGAAGGACCTCACGGAGGACGACATCGCGAAGCTCCGTGACGAGATCGAAAATCACTACACGGTAGAAGGCGAGCTCCGCCGTGAAGTCGCTCTCAACATCAAGAGACTGACCGAAATCAACTGCTATCGCGGCATCCGTCACAGAAAGGGTCTCCCCGTCCGCGGCCAGAGAACCAAGACCAACGCGAGAACCAGAAAGGGTCCCGCTAAGACCATCGCCAACAAGAAGAAATAACAGGAGAGAGAGGCAATTATGGCTAAAGTCGCAAAGAAGGTCATTAAGAAGCGCCGCGACAGAAAGAACGTCGAAGCGGGTCACGCTCACATCTCCTCGACCTTCAACAACACCATCATCACCATCACCGACGTGCAGGGCAACACCATCGCGTGGTCTTCCTCCGGCGGTCAGGGCTTCAAGGGCTCCCGTAAGAACACTCCCTACGCCGCGCAGACCGCTGCCGAAGCCGCTGCCAAGGGCGCCATGGAGCATGGCATGAAGACCGTTGAAGTGTACGTCAAGGGTCCCGGCAACGGCAGAGAAGCCGCCATCCGCGCTCTTCAGACCACCGGTCTCAACATCACCCTGATCAAGGACGTCACGCCCATCCCGCACAACGGATGCCGCCCGCCCAAGAGAAGAAGAGTCTGAGCGATCCCAGACAAGCCCGGGAACGTTCCAGCATGGTCCGGCCTGCCCGGATCCGATTCGATCCGATCAGCAGTTCGTCGGATGAGATTTCATGTCCGAGCCCTACGTTTGCTCGGCGTCGGCAGCTCAGTGCCGATACTTTACTAAAATAACGGAGGAACATACACATGGCAGTTCGTCATGATCCCATCGCGAAGCAGTGCAGAGATTTCGATCTCAGCCCGGCCGTCCTCGGCTACGATAAGAAAACCACCAACCGTCATCCCGGCGCGAACACCAGAAAGAAGTATTCCGAATACGGCATGCAGCTGAAGGAAAAGCAGAAGCTGAAGTTCATCTACGGCGTGCAGGAAACCCAGTTCGCGCACTACTACGAGATCGCCGAGAAGCAGGCGGGCATCACCGGTGAAAACATCATCAAGCTTCTGGAAAGAAGACTGGACAACGTTGTTTTCAGAATGGGCATGGCCAAGACCCGCAGAGAAGCGAGACAGCTCGTCCGTCACGCGCATTTCAGAGTAAACGGCAAGAAGGTCAACATCCCGTCCCTTCTCCTCAAGGCCGGCGACGTGGTCACCGTGAAGGATTCCAGCCGCTCCACCGCGAAGTTCAAGGAACTCGTTGAGCTCGCCGAGACCAGACTCTCTCCCTCCTGGCTTGAAGTGGACAAGGAAAACTGCAAGGCTACCCTGAAGTCCCTGCCGATCCGCGAGGAGCTCGACTACGACGTCAACGAACAGCTCATCGTCGAACTTTATTCCAAGTAATAACCACCAGTGGGAGACGGTTCATACGGGTTTGTCCGGACGCGGACTCTTCCGGCAGAGCTGGAGTCTGCGCGCAGAGGACGCGGGGCGTTCGGCGCTCCTTCGGTCCGAAGCGGATCCCGGGTCAGACTGCGCCGGTCTTTCACGGATTTGCAGAAATAATCGATATTCCCCGAGGAATACCGCATTGTGGATTTGGCAAAGATAACAGACGGAGGGTTATTATTTAATGTTAGAAATCGAAAAGCCGAACATTGTTACGATTAATCTGAGCGATGACGGCAGAAACGGGAAGTTTATCATCGAGCCCCTGGAGAGAGGCTACGGAATTACCCTCGGAAATTCTCTGCGCAGAGTTCTGTTGAGCTCGCTGCCCGGCGTCGCTGTCACGAGCATCAAGATCGACGGCGTTCTCCATGAAATGACCACCATTCCCGGCGTCAAGGAGGACGTTCCCGAAATCGTGCTGAACGTGAAGGGCATCACCGCCAAACTGCATACCGACGGTCCGAAGACGGTTGTGATCGACACCACCGGAGCCTGCGACATCACGGCCGGCGACATCAAGCAGGATTCCGACATCGAGATCCTGAATCCTGAGTTCCACATCGCCACCGTTGAGAACAACGTCCGTTTCTACATGGAGCTGACGTTCGATCAGGGACGCGGCTATGTTTCCCAGGAGCGCAACAAGCAGCTTTATCAGCAGAACAACCAGCAGAACAACAATCAGACGGTCACGCCTCCCGTGGGCACCATCTTCACCGATTCGATCTACACGCCTGTTTACAACGTGAACTACACGGTGGAAAACACCCGCGTCGGCTCGAACACGGACTACGACAAGCTCACGCTGGAAGTCCTGACCAACGGCGTCATTCTGGCTAAGGAAGCAATTTCTCTTGGAGCCAAGATACTCAACGAGCATCTCAATTTGTTCGTCGATCTGTCCGACGAGGCAAAGAATGCGGAGATCATGGTTGAGCGCGAAGAGACCATCAAGGAAAAGGTCCTTGAGATGACCATTGAGGAGCTTGACATGTCGGTTCGCAGCTTCAACTGTCTGAAGCGCGCCGGCATAGACACCGTCGAGGACCTCATCAACAAGACCGAAGAGGATATGATGAAGGTTCGCAACCTCGGTAAGAAATCGCTTGAAGAAGTGATTCAGAAGCTGCATTCCCTCGGCCTCGACCTGAAAAAGGACGACGAATGATCGCCGGAAGAACCCATAATTAAGATATTACCATACTACCGATAGAGGTTACACAGCGTAACCGGACTTTCGCAAAAGGAGGACATGGAACATGCCCGGCACCAGAAAACTCGGCAGACCGACTGCGCACAGAAACGCGATGCTTCGCGGAATGGTTACCTATCTCATCGAGAACGGTTCCATCGAAACGACCCTTACCCGTGCGAAGGAAGTGCGGTCCCTTGCCGAAAAGATGATCACCCTTGGAAAAAAGAACACCCTCGCCAGCCGCCGCGCCGCTCTTGCCTACATCACCAAGGAAGACGTCGTGAAGAAGCTCTTCGACGAGGTTGCGCCGAAATATGAGTCCCGCAACGGCGGTTACACCCAGATCTACAAGCTCGGTCCGCGCCGCGGCGACGCTGCGGAGATGGCCCTGATCCGTCTGATCGACGACGAGAAGAAGGCCGCGGAATAATCTTCCGATTTCCGGACAACAACAAAGAACGGAGAAGCCCAGACGGGTCCGCTCCGTTCTTTTTCTGTTTTCGTAAAGAAAGGGGAAGTGATACTAATCTCAATCTAAAAGGGAAACGCGGCTTTCTCGAGAGAAAGCCTGGCAAAGAGCTTAAAAAGAACCTGGTGCAGCTTCCTCTCAAAGTGCAGCACGGGGTAAAGTACAGCTGCACCAGAGTAATTATAAAGTTCTTGCCAGGCTTCTTTCAAGAAGCCGCGTCTCCCCTTTTCGTATGAGATCAGTATCAGTAAAAGGCTTTACAGCTCGACGGCCTTGCCTTCCCATTCGGGATCGGGCGCGACGCCGAGGACGCTGACCGCCGTGGGAGCGATGTCGAGGATGCTGGTTCCGGTGATCTCCCGGGAGGAGAAGGTCCGGTTCCAGAAGAGGATCGGAATCGTCATATCCTCGTCCATGTCGCTGCCGTGGGACCGGCCGTGTCCGCCGTGGTCCGCCGTCAGCACCACCAGGGTGTCGTCGTCGGCGGCCTCGCACACGGAGCGGATGCAGTCCAGACTCCCGCGGATGGAGCGCATGTATTCGTCGCTCATCCAGCCGTTGTTGTGGCCTGCCGCGTCGGTCCAGCCCAGATACAGGAAGGAGAAGTCCGAGCCGCCCGCTGCCATGTTGTCCAGGCACGCCTTCGTGACCCGGGGATTGGCCTCCTCGTAGCCGTAGACGTGGCCGGAGACATAGCATGCCGTGGCCAGGGAATCCGGACGGGACAGATCCTTCAGCTCCTCCCAGTTGTAGAAGAAGGAGCAGGACTTGCCCGCGGCCCGGAGGACCTCGCAGATCCCGCGCACCGGACGCACCTGGGGCACGTAGGTGTTGGTGAGGATCCCGTGGCGTTCGGGCGTCACGGAATGGAACAGGGACATATGGCAGGGAAGGGTGACGGAGGGCATGACGGTGCGGGCCGCCAGATCGTGGACGCTGTGGGCCAGCATCTCGGCCGGGAAGCTGTGTCCGCACTGCAAGAACCCGTCCGGACGCATGCCGTCCACCAGGATCAGAATGACTTTCTTCATGGCGTTTCCTTATTTGTTGCCGTAGGTACCTTCGGTATCGAACACGATGCCGGCGTCCTCCTTGTTGCGGGAGGTCTTGATCTTCTCCTGCAGCATGGCCCAGAATTCCTCGCCGTCGTTGGGCAGCTCCACCCACTTGCCGGTTTCGGAGGAGAGGACCATGGCGTTAGCCAGGGACAGGCCGTTGATGCCCTCGTAGCCGGGAGCCAGCAGCTCCTCGCCGAAGAGGATGTGGTTGGTGAAGTTCTTCAGAATGCCCACGTGCTGTTCGCCGTGACCCTCGGGGATCTCCAGCTCCACGGTCTCGCAGGGAATGGAGGCAAAGCCCTTGTCGGAGTTGAAGGTGAATTCGCGCTCGTCCACGCCCAGCTTGGTGTACATCAGGTGGCCGCGCTCGTAGACCAGCTTGCCCTTGGATCCGGTGATCTCCAAACGGTTGGTGCCGGGATACTCGCCGGTGGTGGTGATGAACACGCCGGTGGCTCCGTTCGGGTACTTGGCCATGGCGGTGACGTCGTCCTCCACCTCGATGTCGTGGTACTTGCCGTACTCGCAGTTGGCGTAGATGGCGCAGGGCATGCCGAAGATCCACTGCCACAGGTCCAGATTGTGGGGGCACTGGTTCATCAGGACGCCGCCGCCCTCGCCTGACCAGGTGGCTCTCCATCCGCCGCTGTTGTAGTAGGCCTGAGTGCGGTACCAGTCGGTGATGATCCAGACGCAGCGCTTCAGGTCGCCCAGCTCGCCGTTTTTCACCATCTCGCGCATCTTCTGATAGAAGTGGTCGGTGCGCTGGTTGTACATGATCCCGAAGGTCTTGCCGCTCTTCTTCGCCACGTCCATGAACTCGCGCACCTTCTTGGTGTAGACGCCGATGGGCTTTTCGGACAGGACGTTCAGGCCGTTCTCAAAGGCGTCGATGCCGATGATGGGGTGGAAGTAGTGGGGCGTGGCGATGATGACGGCGTCCACCAGACCGCTGGTGATGAGGGCGTGGGAATCCTCAAAGTATGCGATCTTGTCGCCGCAGATGCCCCTGGCCCATTCAAGCCGAGCGGGCTTGATGTCGCAGACGGCGGCGAGCTCCGCTCCGGGAACCTTGCCGGCCGCCAGGTTCTGCACGTGGCCGGAACCCATGTTGCCGATTCCGATGACGCCAAATCTGACTTTTTCCATAGTGACTCTCCTTTTCATATGGGGACCGCGGCTTTCTTTGCTGAGAAAACCGGGAAAAGAAACGGAAGTGTGAAGCGGGATCCGCGGATCTGCCGGGATCCCGCCGGACGCTCGCAGGGGCGCTTATTCCACTGTGGGCTTGACCCAGCCGTACTGATAGGGTGCCTCCGCCTTCGGGGTGTACACGTAGGCGGCGGCGTTCACCAGCACCTTCTGGACCTCGGGGTTGTGGTAGGTGGGGACGGACTCGTGGCCCGGACGGAAGTAGAAGATCTTGCCGCGGCCTCTCTTGTAGACGCAGCCGGAGCGGAAGACCTCGCCGCCGGTGAACCAGCTGATGAAGACCAGCTCGTCGGGCTGAGGAACCAGGAAGTGCTCGCCGTAGGTCTCCTCATGCTCGAGGATGATCTTCTCGCCGATGCCGCGGGTGATGGGATGGCCCTGCTCGATGACCCAGAGGATCTCACGGTCGCCGGATTCGCGCCATTTCAGCTCGCCGGAGGGCGTTCCCATGAGCTTCTGGAAGATCTTGGAGGCGTGGCCGGAGTGGAGCACCACCATGCCCATGCCGCCGATGACGTGCTTGTAGACGCGGTTCACCACGCTGTCCGGTACATCGCCGTGGCGCATGTGGCCCCACCAGAACAGCACGTCGGTGTCGTCCAGGACCTCGTCCGTCAGGCCGCACTCCGGATCGTCCAGGGTGGCCGTGCGGACCTCGTAGCCCGCATCCCGCAGGAAGGCGGCGATGACCGCGTGGATGCCGTCCGGGTAGATGGCCTTAACGGCGGGATCGGACTTTTCGTGGGCGAATTCGTTCCAGACTGTGATTTTCATGATAAATCTCCTTTTATGGGGATGATTTGACTTATTTGAACAAAGGATCAAGATAGGCGGTCAGGGCTTCGATCACGGGGCGCATGGCCTCGATTTCGCTTTCCTTCTTTGTGTCGATGTTGACCCGATGGCCGCTTTCATAGGTGAGGTGAATGGACAGCTTCATGGAGTCGGAATCCGGCTCGTTGTCCGCGGTGGTCTTGTCCCCCCAGCCGAAATACCCGGCGTCGTGATTGCCATAGTTGTTCTCCGCCCGGTCGTAGGTGCTGAAGACGTATTTCCGGTCAAGATCGGTGGACGCGATGAGCGCGGTGAGCTTCTCAAAGTAATCGTCGGGGAAGAGGATGTACTTGTCGGAATTCTCTCCGAAGAGGCCCGAAGTCTCCACGGATTTCGAGAGGAGGTAAGTCTCCCCGTCGATGGCCTGTTCCGCCGGCACATTGACGCCGCTGTAGCGCACCCGCCTGCCCTTTTCCGTGAAGTCCAGGGTGAAGCGGGTGAGGAGGGATTCCTCCGGATCGGGATAAAGGGCGGTGATCCCGTGCTTCTCAAACCAGGAGGCGTACAGGTCGTAGACGGCCTCGCCCCAGGCGGAGAAGGGCTGGTTGTTGACGGTGAAGCTGATCTCCTCACCGGAGGCATAGGCGGCATGGAAGGGGTGAGCCCACGCTTCGGGCGGGAGTCCGGCGGTCACGTCGTACAGGCCGTTCTGCGCCGCCAGATCGTATTCCGCGACGATCTCTGCCAGTCCCGTCAGCAGCTCCTCATCCGCCGGGAGGCTGACGCCGGAATTGGCCTCGGAGGCCGTGAGCGCACCGCTTTGATCCGGGGAGATGAGAAAGTGAAATTCGTGCTGCTCGTCGCCGTACCAGCGGTTGGAGAGGAACAGTTCCGCGGAGAACGCCGTCAGCTCCTTCGATTCCACGGTCTTCGGGGCGTCGGAATCCACATGGGTGACCGTGCCGCCGTCGACGGGCTCGTCCGGGCTGTCTTTCCTGCACCCGAACAGGGAGAAGAGTCCCATGAGGGCGGACGCGGAGAGAATCAGGGCCATGGCGCGCAGTCCTTTCGTCGCACGCATCGGAGAAGCACCTCCTTTGCCGGTATGATCGGGGAAATTGCGGGTTCAGAGCGTCACCCAGCGCTGCTCTTCGGCGGCCTTCAGGATGCCGTCCAGCAGGATCTCGTTGACGACGCCGTCGTCGATGTCCGCGTTGAGGCCGTCGTCCGTGCCGTTCAGGAGATCGGCGAAGGCCTGCATCTGGTCCACGCGGAACTCCTCCGGGATCTCGACGGGCACGTACTTCTTGCCGGTGGAGGCGTCGCAGATTTCCAGCTCGTCCACTCCGGGGATCCGGTCCAGATGATAGACCAGGGCTCCGTGCTCGCCGTAGACCTCCATCCGCTGGTAGTTCCCGCGTCCGTAGGCAAACCGGGAGATCTGGAAGGAGGCGGAGATGCCGTCCGTCATCTCGCAGAGGATGTTGGAGAAGTCGTCCACGTCCACGGGCCCCCGTCCGCTTCCGTCGGGGAGACGCCGTTCGTGGATGATGGTGTCCAGATGGGCCGCTACCTTCGTATACCGCTGACCGGTGACGAAGGACACCAGATCCAGACCGTGACACCCCAGGTCCCCCAGGGCTCCCGACGCGGCTATGGATTTCACGTACCGCCACACCAGGGAGCAGTCCGCCTCCGCCAGTCCCCACGCCTGATAATACTGCATGTTGACGTGGTGAATGTGCCCGAAGCGGCCTCCCGCCACCAGGGACCGGAGATACCGGGCCGCGGCCTTGTAGCGGTAGGAGAAGTAGATCATGGACTTCACGCCCGCCGACTTTGTGGCCTCGGCCAGGGTCCGCGCCTCCGCGGCGTCCATGGTGACGGGCTTTTCGCACCCGTAGGGCTTTCCGGCGCGGACCGCGGCCAGGGCGATCTCCTGATGGACGTTGTTGGGCGTGGAGATGTCCACCGCGTCCACGTCCGGGCAGGCCACAAGATCGTGATAGTCGGTGAAGCGGCGGTTCTCCGGGATGCGGTACTGTTCGCCGCGCTCCTGCAGTCTGGCGGGGTTGATGTCGCAGACGGCGGTGAGCGCCAGGTCGGGGGAGCGGCTGATCCCGGGCAGGTGAACGCCGGAGGAAATGCCGCCGAGGCCCACGGAGCCGACACGGATGACGGACATGAAGAGACCTCCTTCGGGGACGGATGCGTCCTCTTTTTCCTTTATTTTAGCATAGTCTTTGTGCAAAAGCAATAAGAAGCGGAAAGAAAAGGGAGTTAAAATATCCGGATGGGCACAACGAAAAATCCGCCTCCCTCCGGTGGATGCGGAGAGAGACGGGATCGAACGGCGATCGGTCAGCTGACAAACTGCGCGTTGTGGAGGCCGCAGTAGAAGCCTCCCGCCGCCATCAGCTCGTCGTGGGTCCCGTGCTCGATGACGCGGCCGTCCTTCAGCACGAAGATCACGTCGGCGGAGCGGACCGTGGACAGGCGGTGGGCGATGACAAAGGAGGTGCGGTGCGCCATCAGCTCGTTCATGGCGGCCTGGATGCGCATCTCCGTCATGCTGTCCACGTTGGAGGTGGCCTCGTCCAGAATCAGCACCGGCGCGTCGGAGATCATGGCCCGGGCGATGGTGAGAAGCTGCTTCTGCCCCTTGGAGATGTTGACGCCCTCGTCGGTGAGGACGGTGTCGTAGCCGTCGGGCAGGCCCCGGATGAAGGAGTCGATGCCCGCCGCCTTTGCCGCCCGCTCGATCTCGGCGCGGCTGACCTCCCGGGGGGATCCGTAGGCGATGTTGTCGGCGATGGTGCCGCTGAACAGCCAGGTGTCCTGCAGGACCATGGTGTAGGCGCGCCGGACGGAGGAGCGTTCCGCCCCGCGGATGTCCTCCCCGTCCAGCAGGACCGCGCCGGAATCCGGATCGTAGAACCGCATGAGCAGGTTGATGATCGTGGTCTTTCCGGCTCCGGTGGGCCCCACGATGGCGGCGGTCATGCCGGGCTTCACGTTCAGGCAGAGATCGTGGAGGATCTGCCTCTCCGGGGTGTAGCCGAAGTTCACGTGCTCGGTCACCACGCGGCCTTCTACCGGGGACTCCAGACCGTACACCCGGGCTCCGGGCAGATCCGGGCTCTCCTCCTCCTCGTCCAGCAGGCGGAACACGCGCTCTGCTGCTGCTGCTGCGGACTGAAGCTCGTTGATGATGTTGGCGGACTCGTTGATGGGGCCGCTGAACTTCCGGGAATACAGGACGAAGGAGGACACGTCGCCGATGGAGATGCCCTTCGCCAGATACAGCAGGGAGCCGAACACGGACACCAGCGCCAGGGAGATGTTGTTGATGAAGTTGACCGTGGGCCCTACCATGGTGCCGTAATAATCCGCCTTGAAATAGGCGTCCGCGGCGGTTTTGTTCCGGCCGGCGAAGCGCTCCGTCATGGCGGGCTCGGCGGAATAGGCCCGGACGGTCTTCTGCCCGGAGAGGCACTCCTCCGCATAGCCGTTCAGCTCGCCCAGCTTGCCGGATCGTGCCCGGAAGAGGGGGCGGAACCGGTTGGCCATCATGGTGGTGGCCACGATGGAGAGGGGGACCGTGAAGGCGAAGACCAGGCACAGCTTCGGGGAGATGGTGAGCATCATGACGAGGGACCCGGCCACCGTCACCACAGAGGAGGCGATCTGCACCAGATCCGTGGACAGGGTGGCGTTGATGGTGTCGATGTCGTAGGAGATGCGGGAGATGATGTCGCCGGTCTGGTTCACGTCAAAGTAGCTGACCTTCAGCTTCATGAGCTTGGCGAAGATGTCCTGCCGCATGCGCATGACGATGCCCCGGGACAGGTTGATCATCACCAGCTGAAGAAGATAGGCCATGACGGAGGACGCCGCGTAGGCCGCCAGCATCAGGACGCAGAGGCGGATCACGGCGGGGAAGTTCACCTGCCCGGGCACCACGCCGATGGCGTCGATGGCCTGTCCGGACAGCTTCGGGCCCACTAGGGAGAGAAGGTTCGACAGGACGGAGAGGCAGAGAGCGGCGAGATAGCCCCAGCGGAACTGGAACATGTATTTGCCGAGCCGCAGCAGGACCCGGAGCTTCTTTTTCGATACGTTGGCCACGACGGTGTCTTCCGGCCGCGTGACGCGGGGACCGCCTCTATTCAAGGAGCGCACCTCCCATCTGCGATTCGCTGATTTCCCGGTACAGGGGACAGGTTCCGAGGAGCTCCTCGTGGGTGCCCCGGCCCGTGACGCGCCCGTCCTCCAGCACCAGGATCAGGTCGCTGTGGAGGATGGAGGAGATCCGCTGAGCCACGATGACGGAGGTGGTCTCGCTCTTCTCGGTGAAGTTCTGCCGGATGGCCATGCGCAGGCGCGCGTCGGTGGCGTAGTCCAGGGCGGAGGAGCTGTCGTCCAGCACCAGGATCTCCGGATTCCCCGCCAGGGCCCGGGACAGGATCATGCGCTGCTTCTGGCCGCCGGAGAGGTTCGCCCCCTTGATGGCCAGCTCGAAGTCCAGGCCGCCGGGCTTTTCCTCCAGCACCGGAGACGCCTGGGCGAATTCCGCGGCCCGGAGCAGGTCCTCGTCGGAGAGCCCGCGGCCGAAGTCCAGATTGGTGCGGATGGTGTCGGCGAAGAGGAAGTCGTTCTGGAAGGCCGCGCCGAATTTCTTCGAGATCTCGTCCCGGCTCATGGAGCGCACGTCCACGCCGTCGATGCGGACGGATCCGGAATCGGCGTCGTACTGGCGCATGAGCAGGGCGACGAGGGTGGTTTTGCCCGCGCCGGTGGGACCGATGATCCCCAGGGTCTGGCCGGGCATGAGGGTGAAGGACACATCCTCCACGTCGGGCTTGACGCCGTTATAGGAGAAGGTCACATGGTCGAACTCGATCTTCGGGGTACTGTTGTCCGGGGCGAAATCCGGAGAGGGAGCGTACGCGGAATCCGGGGTCATGTCCTCGGGGGCGTCCAGCACCTCCCCGATGCGGTTGGCGGAGGCGATGCCACGGGAGGACATGATGAAAATCCGGGTGACGCTCATGAGGGCGTTCAGTATAATAGTGAAATAGGAGGTGAAGGCGATGATCTTGCCGGTTTCGGACAGGCCGCCGTTGACCCGGACCGCGCCCACCAGGATCACGGCCACCAGTCCTGTATTGAGGAAGGCGTTCATGAGGGGGGAGGTCAGGGCCATGTTCAGCGCGGCGTGCTTTTCCGCCCGGTTGAGGGCGCTGTTGGCTGAGTCGAAGCGCTCCCGCTCGGCCTGCTCCTTGCCGAGGGCCTTGATAATGCGGATGCCCTGGGCGTTTTCCCGGACCACCCGGGTCATGTCGTCGGTGCGGAGCTGCTGATCGTTGTAGAGCGGGATGCCGCGGCGGGTGATGAGCCACACGGAGACGGCGATGAAGGGCATGACGGCGATGAGGACCAGGGTCAGCACCGGCTCCATCATGAAGGTCATGACCACGCCGCCGATGAGCAGGCAGGGAGCCCGGACGCCGAGACGCTGGAACATGCCCACCATCTGGTGGATGTTGTAGGTGTCCGAGGTCAGGCGGGACTCCAGGGACGGGACCGTGAAGGCGTCCAGCTGGCGGGCGGAGAGATAGGAGATCTTTTTAAAGAGGTCGTTGCGGATCTTCTCCGTGGTGTCCCGGGCGACCCGGGCGGCGATGCGGTTGGCGGTGATGTTGCCGAGGATGGCCAGCACGGAGCAGACCAGCATCAGAAGCCCCGCCAGAAGGATCATTTTCCGGCTTCCCGTGGGGACGATGTCGTCGATGATGGCGGACAGGAGCAGAGGGAGAAACAGATCCATGACCGTTCCGCTGAACTTGACGACGAAGCCCAGGAGCATCTTCGGAAGGAACGGCCGGACATAGGATACGATGTGCTTCAAAACGGATATCCTTTCCGGGACCGGACGAATCCGGACTGCGCATTTTCTTCATTATACCATGGAGATTTAGAAATCGCAACCCAAACGGCGCAAAAGATCGAAAAAACCGCCCCGCGGTGAAAACGGGACGGTTGTGGTTGGATGACGAGGACGAAGGAGGATTTTCGAGGCAGGCTTTTACTTCACCCGGATCCAGGCGCAGACCTTGTGGCCCGGCTCCTGACCCGCACTGGCGTAGTCGATCAGGGTGACGGAGCCGTTCTTCGTCAGAGGCACGCGGACGGCCTGACGGCAGGGAACGGAGGCGGATTCCAGAAGCTCAACCTCGCCGAAGGACACCCGGGCGGCGTCGATGGGCAGGACGGGCTCCTCCTCCACGGTTTCATCCAGAGCAAACAGGACGGGACCGCGTCCGACGGCCAGGTAGAGATCGCTGTCTCCCAGGCCGTGGGAGGCTTCGGCGGGGGTGATGATGCGCACGGGCATGACAAGTTCAAGCTCAAACGACGCGCCGGGGGTAACGGAGAGGGTGAAGGACCGCTCTCCCTCCGCCGGGGTTACGGATACGCCGCCGACGGTGAGGGACGCGCTCTCTGCCCAGCCGGGGATCCGGAGGACCACGGTGCGCGCGCCCTCAAATCCGTCTCCCGCCGTGAAGCGGATCAGGCCGGACTTCGGGTAATCGGTGTCCATGCGGAGGGTGAAGTCCCCGAGGGTGACCGTGCCGTTCCGGTAGAGGTTGATATACAGCGTACCACCCCGGTCGGTACCCGCGGCGGCCAGGGCATCCAGGGCGAAGCCGGCGGAGGAGATGCAGACGCAGCAGCCGTAGACGCTTTCCGCGTTGATGTTCTTCCTCCCGCCGATCTGCTCCACCCGCACGTCATGGCGCAGGGGATTGTAGGAGTGGACGGGCAGGCAGACGCCGCCGTTCTTTCGCGCGGTATCGTCCATGTACCGGCGGAGGGAGGCGGACATGGCGTTGTACGCGGAGCGCTCGATGGCGTCGATCCATTTGCCGTCGCCGGTCATGCGCCACAGCTGCCAGCAGAACTTCATCCAGGTGACGGTGACGCAGGTCTCCTGCATGATGCCGGTGCGGGCGGGGTCGAACTGCTCCACGGCGGACTTGTCGAAGGACTCGAAGAAGCAGCCGAGACAGCCGATGACGGTCTCCTCTTCCTTCAGAACGCGCTCGGCGAAGCGGATCACGGTGTCGCGGCTCTTTTTGTCCCCGGTGACCTTGGCGTACTCCGCCAGGCCCTCGAAGCAGGAGATCATCTCATAGGCCTTGGTGACGCTGTAGTCCACGATGGACACCTTATCCTCATAGGCCAGCTCGAAGAGATTCTGATGCAGGGTCCCGCCGAAGGAGATGATGTACTCGGCGAAGTCGAAGTAGCGGGGCTCGTGGGTGATGTTGTAGAGCAGCATGAAGGGCTCAAGCACCGAGCAGCTGTTGAGGCCGTCCCAGTGGCTGGTGCAGGCCGCGATGAGGCGCTTGCCCTCCTCCGGTCTGCCGAGCTTGGAGATCATATAGTCCGCGTGACGCTTCAGGGCCTCCACGATCTCGTCCGCCAGGCGGTCGTCCCGGCAGATGTCCAGGAAGTACAGCATGCCGAGGAGCACGTACTTGCGGCCCCAGATGTCCCATCCGGCAAACTCAGCATCCACGGAATAGGTGGAGAAGCGGCCCAGGGGATCCTGCGCGGTGAGAAGGTCCCGGACGGCGGCCTCCAGAACGGCGTAGAGCCCGTCACGGGCGTCTGCGGCGGAGGCGGGAAGAGCGGCATAGGTGAAGCAGGCGCCCCGCATCATCTTGCCCCAGTATTCGCACCGCCAGCCGGAATCCGCGTCGTCCACACCGGGGTGACGGAACAGATCCGCGAATTTCGTCCAGAGGGAGGCGTCGGTCAGCTGGACCTCCAGCATGGTGTCCAGCTCGGCGGAGAGGTCGTCGCGGAAATCAAAGGAGCCTGCGGGAAGGGCGAAGCGGGCGTCGGCGTAGTAGAAGTGGTCCCGGGCCCGGCGGATGGCTTCCTTATACCGGGGGACATAGACGGCGGGAGTCTCGGGGGCGGTCTCCTCCGAAACGGAAGATTCCGTCGGTTCCTCCGGCTCTTCCGGCGCGGGCTGATCCGCGGAGGTCTCCTCGTCGGGTGCGTCGGCAGGTTCTTCGCAGACGGGTGTTTCCGGGATCTCTTCCGGGACCGCATCGCACTCGCCGGACTCTTCGGACGGGGTCTCCTCCGGCTCCTCTGCGGCGGGGACGGTCAGCTCAACCGGGTCCGGGATCGTGACGGGTTCCTCGTCTCCGGAATTCTCCGGGAAGGAGGGAAAAGCGGGAGCGTCCGGGAAGAGAGGTCCGGGCTTGTCGGGGGTGGGTTCGGGGGCGATAAAGGCGGCAAAGGGGGAAACCTCGGGCTGTGCGGGTTCGGCGGCGGGCTCCTCCGGTTCGGCGGATTGGGCGGCCGCTTTGCGACGGGCCTCGACTTCCCGGTGCTTGTTCAGGTCCGCGCCGCAGTTGATGCAGAACCGCATGGTGTCTTTGATTTCTTTTCCGCATTCAGGACAGAATTTCATGGGGGACCTCCTTTATATATATGGCAGATCGGCTTCGGCCGGACTTACCGGTGGAAGAGCCGCTTGGACTCGTAGACCGGCTCGCAGGTCAGGTTCAGGCCCAGCTTGCGCATGGTGTCCGCGTCCACGGAGGAGACGATCACGGTGCTGTGGGTCTCGCATCCGCGCAGCTCCGGGAGCTTCGCGTAGGCCGCGGCGGCGTTGGGATCGGTGGCGGCGGAGATGGACAGGGCGATCAGGATCTCGTTGACGTGAAGCCGGGGATTGTGGGAGCCGAGGGTCTCGGTTTTCAGCCGGCAGATAGGCTCAATGACCGAGGGAGAGATCAGGTGGATGCCGTCCTCGATTCCGGCCAGGGCCTTCAGCGCGTTGAGGATGGCGGCGGAGCAGGACCCCAGCAGCTCGCTGGTGCGTCCGGTGACCAGGGTGCCGTCCGGAAGCTCGATGGCGGCGGAGGGACCGTCGGTGTCGGCCGCCTTGGCCAGAGCCGCGCCTACCACGGGGCGGTCGTCCACGGAGATCTTCGCCCGGTTCATGATGAGCTCCGCCTTGTAGACCTCGTCGCTGTCGCACAGACCCTTGCGGCGCTTCACCAGGGAGCCGTAGTAGCGCCGGATGATCTCCGCCCGGGAGGCGTCGGACACAGCCTCGTCGTCGTAGATGCAGTATCCCACCATGTTGACGCCCATATCCGTGGGGCTCTTGTAGGGGCACTCGCCGTAGATTCCCTCGAACAGGCGGCGCAGAACGGGGAAGACCTCCACGTCCCGGTTGTAGTTGACTGTGGTCTTGCCGTAGGCGTCCAGGTGGAAGGGGTCGATCATGTTGACGTCGGAAAGGTCTACCGTGGCGGCCTCGTAGGCCAGGTTCACGGGATGCGTCAGGGGCAGGTTCCACACGGGGAAGGTCTCGAATTTCGCGTATCCGGATTTGATGCCGCGCTTGTTGTCGTGGTAGAGCTGGGACAGGCAGGTGGCCATTTTTCCGCTGCCGGGACCCGGGGCGGTCACCACAACGATCTGGCGGGTGGTCTCAATGTACTCGTTGCGGCCGTAGCCCTCGTCACTGACGATCAGCTTTACGTTGGTGGGGTAGCCTTCGATGGGGTAGTGCTTGAATACGCGCACGCCCAGGTTGGACAGACGCTTGATGAAGGCGTCCGCGGCGGGCTGTCCGGCGTAATGGGTGATGACAACGCTTCCCACGTAGAGGCCGCGGTCCCGGAAGGCGTCGATGAGCCGCAGGGCGTCCATGTCGTAGGTGATGCCCAGGTCAGCGCGCATCTTGTTCTGCTCGATGGCGACAGCGGAGACCACCACCACGATCTCGGACTTGTCGGCCAGCTGGAGCAGCATGTTGATCTTGCTGTCGGGCTTGAAGCCGGGCAGAACGCGGGACGCGTGGTAATCGTCGAACAGCTTGCCGCCGAATTCCAGATAGAGCTTGCCGCCGAACTGGGCCATGCGCTCCCGGATGCGTTCGGTCTGCAGCGTCAGGTACTTCTGATTGTCGAACCCTTCTTTGAACATGGTGAAACTCCCGTATTGAAAAAATCACTCATATTATAATATAAACGGACGGAAAACGCAAGGCGGGATTGAAAAAAAGCCTCGCTCGGATTCGGAGGAGCGGCGTTTGTGAAAAATCGACAGAGAAGGCGGGAAAAGAAAACGGGGTTTATAAACACAACGTCGAAACTCAGGAAAAAGGGAAAAAAGGGGTTGACAAGGGGAGGATGATGTGATAGAATACGGGAGCTGTCGCGGGGAGGAATCCTCCGGGGGCACACCGCAGAAAAAACTTTGAAAAAAGTTTTGAAAAGGGGTTGACAAAAGCTCCTGGCTGTGGTAGAATAAACAAGCTGTCACCGAGCGGGGAACCGCAAGGGAAGCAACAGTCGGCTCATTGAAAATTGAACAACAACGATGTACAAAGACTCCGAAAATTCTTTTGAATTTAAAGAAGCTCTGAGTAATTAGAGCGAAAGATCTGACATCTAAGAGATTCGGATCAATCCGGGGAAACCCGGTTGATATACAATTTTTTAGAGAGTTTGATCCTGGCTCAGGATGAACGCTGGCGGCGTGCATAACACATTCAAGTCGAACGGTGAAGTCCCTTCGGGGACGGATCAGTGGCGGACGGGTGA
>Ga0256405_10006458_pt1 | contig 18722 bp, 13 predicted proteins | sample RumenRJG_02DNA_FD_189096 | JGI IMG/M metagenome (GOLD analysis project Ga0256405, IMG submission 189096) | Bovine rumen microbial communities from Lethbridge, Alberta, Canada - RJG_02 | ecosystem: Host-associated > Mammals > Digestive system > Stomach > Rumen | place: Canada: Alberta... | reverse complement strand
GTGAGCATAGTTGACTCTCCTCTGAATCAGTTCCCCGTTCGCCGGGGGTATTCTTTCGCGGAAGAACCCCAGGAATCTCATCCGTTTTTCTCTGAGGTACAAAACACCTCCGCCGGGAAGGCGGAGGATCTGGTATGATTGAATTTTGCCTCTGCCCGGATCAGGCCGCTTCTGCCTCCGCAACGGCTTCGGCGATGGCCGCTTCCGCATCTTCCGCGTCCAGCAGGCCCTCGTACTTGGCGCCGACCGACTGCTCATTGGCTTCGGCGACGAAGCTGTCCATGGAGCCGTCCTCCAGCGCTGCCGCGACGGCCATGTTCACCGCCTCCAGCAGGCCGGCGTTGCCCTTCACGACGCCGACGGCAGAGCCTTCGGACTCATAGGGGACTTCCAGTACAACGGCCAGATCGGGATAGTTGGAGGCATAGTTTTCCGCGACGGCGGTCTCGATGTAAGCGCCGTCCAGCTTGCCGCCGAGAAGCTCAGCCACGATGTCCGTCACCTTGACCAGGGCGACGATATCCGCCTCGGGAGAGTTCGTGTTGGCAAGATCCATCTGGATCGAGCCGTTCTGGGCGCCGATGGAATACTCGGCCTTGTTGGTGTCTTCCAGGCTCTTGAAGAGATCCTTGTTGGCCTGGGTGGTCACGAAGGACTGGCCGCCCTGGTAATAGACATCGGAGAAGTCCATCGCGTCCATGCGCTTCGGGTCGGGAGACAGGCCCGCCATACCGAGGTCGACGCCGCCGGAGGCCAGCTCGTTCAGAACGCCGTCAAAGTCCATGGGGATGATCTCAAGCTCAAGGCCGAGATAATCGGCAATGTACTGTGCCAGAGCCACGTCGAAGCCGGCCAGGACAGGCTCGCCGTCCACGATGGCATAGAACTCATAGGGGGCGAAATCCGGGCTGGTCGCGACCGTCAGCTTGCCCGGGGTCACCGTCTCAAACTCCGGAAGCTCCGGCTTGGCATCGTCGGCAAAGGCCGTACCCGTTGCCATCAGGCTGAAGGCCATGGCAAGCGCCAGGACGAGGCTGAGCAGTTTTGCATATTTTTTCATTTCAGTTTCCTCTTCTTTCATCTGTAATCTCTGAAAAAACCGTCCTGCATCAGGACATTGCGCATCATAGCACTCCGGTTTCGGTTTGTCAAGCATATTTTGGAAAAATATTCAGAATTCGAGGAAAAATTCCATGGTATATGCATTTATGCGTGAATATTCAAACAATATGCGAATAAATGAGAGCTTATGCTCCTAATTTTGAAATTTTTTCATCTCAATTTCAGAGTCCCGTCAAAAAGACCTGCCGCCGTCGGCTTAATGCTCCGTTCCGGCCGTTCTCAGTTCCCGGATTTTCCGGATCACGCAGCTGACGTTTTCCCTCAGCTGCTCTTCGCTCAGCACGCCTCTCTCCAGCGCTTTGCGCAGCTGCTCCGCGTCGCCGCTGCTTCCGGGCATGAAGAGATCTCCGCCCGCGGCCGCGACCCGGCCGGCGTTTGCGATGGGATAGATCGACTTCTTGTTCGTCACCCCGGTCACGACCCAGTCGGTCATGACGATGCCCCGATACCCGAACTCATTGCGCAGGATCCGGCGGATCAGGCCCTCGTGCTCGGAGGTGTGGCAGCCGTTTAAAAGGTTGTAGGAGGTCATCAGGGCATGGGGCTGCGCTTCCCGCACACAGATCTCAAAGCCCCTGAGATAGATCTCGCGCATGGCGCGCTCGCTGACGATGCTGTTGTTGTTATAGCGGTTATACTCCTGGTTGTTCGCGGCATAGTGCTTGACGGTGGTCCCCCTCCCGGGATGGGCCTGGACGCCCCGGGTGATGGCCGCGGCGAAGGCGCCGCTCAGGAGCGGATCCTCCGAGAAGTATTCAAAGTTCCGGCCGCAGCGGATGCTTCGGTGGATGTTCAGCGCGGGCGCGAGCCAGAGGTCCACGTTCATCCGCTCCATCTCGTCCCCGACGATGTCTCCGCACTGCCGCGCAAAGTCCGTGTTCCAGCTCTGGGCCAGCGCGGTTCCGATGGGGATCGCCGTGGCGTACTGGTGGCGGATCTCGGCCCGGGGATCCGGCTTCTTTCTGACCAGCCGGGAGAGCAGCCACCTTGCCGGCTTCGGCATGAAGTCCTGCATGGATTCCAGCGAGGACTGCCCCACGGGCACGGGGCCCTTTTCCCCCATGACATAGTCGCGGCTCAGGCGCAGCCCGGCAGGTCCGTCCGCCATCACAAGCGGTTTCAGGCCGAGGTCTTTGGTAAGGCCGCAGGTCTCGCCGGCCGCTCCTGCCACGGCGAAGCCCGCGCTGCCGATGACGGCGGCAAAGCCGTTTTTCGGGTCATGCGCCCCGAGGGACATCTGGACGAGCTGCTCCGTGCTCATGCCGCGGACCGCCTCGTCGATCTCAAAGCGGCCGGCGTCCTGCACCGTCTCCGTCGGGATCGCGCCGGGATCCACCGTGAGGATCGGAACCTCCGGGGCGAACATATCGATGCGCTCCAGCTTCGGCTTCCAGTCGGCAAAGTCCGTAACGCCGCAGACGTTCTCTGTCTGTCGGGTGACGACCTCTTCCTCCAGCCGCAGGCGGACGATCGGTTTTGTATCCTCAGAGCTCGTCCCGAGGCGCAGGAAGTAGTCCCCCTGCTCCAGCACCCAGCAGGCCCTGGCGCTGTCATAGGACGCGAGGTCCGACACGCGAAGAGACATGGTGACGGTGTCCGTCTCCTCCGGTCTGAGGAGCCGGGTCTTTCCGAAGGCCGCGAGGCACTGGAAAGGCTGGTCCAGTTTAACCTCGGGCTTCGACACATAGACCTGCAGCGTCTCCTTCCCCGGGAAGGCGCCGGTGTTTTTCACCGAAGCGGTGACCGTGACGGTCTCGCCATTCAGCTCCGCCTTCTCTTCACCGACTTCAAATGTCGTATACGACAGGCCGAAGCCGAAGGGGAACATCGGTCTCACTCCGGCCGAGTCAAAGTACCGGTAGCCGACGTAGATGCCCTCACGGTAGCGCGTCTCGTTCATGTCGCCGAAGTCCCCGACGGTGGGATAGTCGTCAAAGGCGGCCCAGGTGGTCGCGAGCTTTCCGGAGGGATTGGCCTTTCCCAGCAGGAGATCGGCCAGCACGCAGCCCGTCTCCACACCGAGCTGGGAGAGGAGCAGGATGTTCCCGACCTCGCCGAGTACCGGCGTGAGATCCACCGGTCCGCCCACATTCAGCACCAGAAGGAACTTTTTGTACTGCTTCTGAAGGAGGAGGATGTCCCGGACTTCCGTTTTTGTCAGGGCGATGTCGCCCGGGATGTTCTCCCGGTCGTTTCCCTCGCCCGAAGTCCTCGCAAGCACGTAGACCGCGGTCTCTCCGCCGCCTTCCAGGGGCAGCTCGTATTCCGGCTCCGGCATGACCGCGCCCATGCCCTCGATGATGGCGTTGGTGTGGTTCCGCCGTGCGCGGGCTTTGATTTCCCGGACGAAGTCTTTCTTCGCCTGCTCACGCACCGCGTCGTAGGCATCCAGCCAGCCGGAGGTGCTCAGGCGGAAGCCCGCTGCCTTCAGTCCTTCTTCCACGGTGACAAAATAGCGGGAGTTCACCTCTCCGGAACCCGTACCGCCCTTCACCGTCTGTCTGGCTCCGCTGCCGTAGAGGGCGAGTTCCCCCGCTTCCGCGAGAGGGAAGCTCCCGTCCGTCTTCAGCAGAACCGTGCACTCCGCGAGAGAGGCCCGGAGGGTCTCGAGATGTTCCCGTTCGTAATCCTGCAGCTGACTGCCGCGTCCATTGAAAGCCGTCGTCTGTTCCATGTCAGTCTCCCTTGTCGTCAGCGATATTTTTCTTCCATCGGGGTGTGCTGGCCCTCGTGGTGGGCGTTGGTATGTACATCGATGTACTGGGCCTTCAGCTTGTCATACAGGATACGCTGGCTGGAATACAGTCCGTCATAGCCGGACAGCACGTAGCTCAGCGCGCAGGCGAGGGCATAGTACAGCAGGCCGTCCGCTCCGAAAAGCTCCACCGCGAGGAAGGTGGAGGCGAGCGGGCAGTTCACCGCGCCGCAGAACACGGCGATCAGCCCGACAGAGGCCGCAAAGCCCGCCGGAATACCCAGCAGCGGTCCGACCGCGCAGCCGAAGGTCGCGCCGATAAAGAAGCTCGGCACCACTTCGCCGCCCTTGAAGCCCGCGGCCAGAGTGATACAGGTGAACAGGATTTTCAGCAGGAAGGCCGTCGGAACCGCGCTGCCGTCCTCCACAGCCCGGCGGATCACCTCGCCTCCGGCTCCGTTATAATCCCCGGAGGGAAACAGGGCGGAGAGGCCGATCAGCAGAGCGGCGCCCGCCAGGATCCGCGCCCATTCCTTCGGCAGAAGCTTCTGCATCCCGTGCTCCGTCCGGTGCAGCACTTCACAGAACAGACTGGAGACCCAGGCGCTCAGCGCTGCGAGGGCGGATACTTTCAGCAGCATGACAAGCTCCAGCGCCGGCGCGGCCACCGCGAAGCGGGTGGGCGTGACCCCGGCCAAGAGCGAGATGGCATAGGCCGTAAGCGAGGCCACCAGGCAGGGAATCAGCGCCACATGGTACAAAAGCCCAACGCTGATGACCGCCATGGCAAAGACGGTCGCCGCCATCGGCGTGCCGAAGAGGGCCGAGAAGAAGGCCGCCATTCCCGTCATCGTCGCCGTCCGGCGGTCCCGGTCGTCCAGGCGCAGAAGCTTTCCGATTTCAAAACCGATCGTGCCGCCCATCTGCAGCGCTGCGCCCTCACGTCCGGCGGAACCGCCGCAGAGATGGGTCAGCAGCGTAGAGAAAAAAATAGCCGGAATCAGTGCGATTTTCAGGCCGTTGCCTGTCTGCACTTCCCGGATGATGCTGTTGGTGCTCTGTCCATCCACCCGGAACATGTGGTACAGGCCCACGATCCCGAGTCCTGCCAGCGGCAGGCAGTACAGAAGCCAGCGGTGCTGCATGCGCAGGGCGGTGACATAGTCCACGCCCAGATGAAACGCGGTGCCAAGCAGGCCGCAGAGCACCCCGACGATCACGGAAGTCAGCATCCACTTGCCGAGCGCCCCGGCATAAAGAAGCGCCCGCGCAACCTGTGTTTCCAGCTGTGCTTCCAAAAGCTGCAGTTTCAGTTTCATGGCCGTGAGTCTCTCCGTTCCTCCGCAAGTTCATTCACCACCTCGGCCGCGAGCAGCAGTCCTGCCGCTCCCGGGACAAAGGCGGTGGAGCCGGGCGTCACCCGCTTTTTTCCGTATCGGGTCTCCTCCGGCTCCCGGCCGCCGGTGTCGGCGGCTTCCGTTACCGTGTTCAGCGGCGTCAGCGGCGTCTCTTTCGAGTAAACCACCTTCAGGTGTTCGATCCCCCGTTTTCGCGCTTCCTTGCGCATGACGCGGGCCAGCGGGCATTCCGTGGTTTCAAAGAGGTCCGCGACCTCCAGGCGGTCGGGGTGCAGCTTGTTCCCGGTCCCCATGGCCGAGATGACGGGCACGCCGGCGTCCCGCGCCTTTTCGGCGATCAGGAGCTTGGCCGTCACCGTGTCCACCGCGTCCACCACATAGTCGTATACGCCAAAGTCGAAGTCCCCCGCCGTCTCCGGCAGGAAGAAGGTCCGGTACGTCCGGACCGTGCAGTCGGGATTGATGTCCCGGATCCGCTCGGCGGCGACCTCGACCTTCAGGCGTCCGACGCTGGAGCGGGTGGCGATGATCTGGCGGTTCAGGTTCGAGAAGCTGACCCGGTCATGGTCAACGAGGTCCAGCGCCCCGATTCCCGAACGGGCCAGCGCTTCCACCGCGTAGCCGCCCACGCCGCCGATTCCGAAGACCGCGACTCTGGCGCCCTTCAGGCGCTCCATGGCGGCATCGCCGTACAGGAGCGCCATTCTTTCAAAAGGGTCCGGCATGGGTCAGCTCAGCTTCTCCAGCGCGATGCGCAGCCGGCGCAGGGTCTCCTCCCTGCCGAGGATGCGGCAGATCTCCACCGCGCCGCCCGGCGTCACGGCCTTGCCCGCCGCCGCGATGCGCACCGGCCACATGACTTTGGCGTTCTTGACTTCCCACTTTTCGGCAAGATCCGTCATGGCGGCAAGGATCTTTTCGTCCGTCCAGTCGCTCAGCGCCTCGAAGGTCGGGACAATCTCATTCAGGACCGCTCTGGAGCTCTCGAGGTCGGACTTTGACTTCTTGTGGACAAAGAGCTCCGTGTCATATTCCGGCAGCGTGTCGAAGAAGTCCAGCTTCTCCGGGATCTCGGTCAGGATCTCGGTCCGCTGCTGCAGCAGGGCCGCGATCGCCGCGGCGTCATAGGCCTCGTTCTTCACGGCCTCACGGATATAGGGCTCCGCCACCGCGGCAAAGGCCTCCGGAGACATGGCGCGGATGTAGGCGGCGTTAAAGTAGCGCAGCTTCTCGATGTCGAAGATGGCCGGGGACTTGGAGATGCCGGAGATTTCAAAGATTTCCTTCAGCTCGTCCAGGCTGAAGATCTCCTGCTCGCCGCCGGGGCTCCAGCCCAGCAGCGCGACGTAGTTGATCACCGCGTCGGTCAGGTAGCCCTGGGCGATCAGGTCCTCGTACGAGGGGTCGCCGTGGCGCTTGGACATCTTGTTGTGCTGATCCCGCATGACCGGCGAGCAGTGGACATACTTCGGAATCTCCCAGCCGAAGCCCTCGTAGAGCAGGTTGTACTTCGGTGCCGAGGAGAGATACTCGCTGCCGCGCACGACATGGGTGATGCCCATGAGGTGGTCGTCGATGACGTTGGCGAAGTTGTAGGTCGGCAGGCCGTCCCGCTTCATCAGGACCTGATCGTCCAGGGTGCTGTTCTCCACCCGGATGTCGCCGAAAATTTCGTCGTGGAAGACGGTCTCCCCCTCCTGCGGGATCCGCTGGCGCACCACATAGGGCTCGCCGGCTTCGGCACGGCGGTCTGCTTCCGCCGGATCCAGACTGCGGCAGGGATCGGGCGCGCGGTTAAACTCCCCGCTGTCCTCCTCGCTCTCGGCCTTCTCACAGAAGCAGCGGTAGGCATGGCCGCGTGAGATGAGCAGTTCGGCATACTTCCCGTAAAACGGTCTGCGCTCGGTCTGGATATACGGCGCCACGGGGCCGCCCACATCCGGGCCTTCGTCGTGGTCCAGATGGCATTCCTTCATCGTCTTGTAGATCACGTCCACCGCGCCCTCGACGAGGCGCCCCTGGTCCGTGTCCTCAATGCGCAGGATAAAGGTCCCGTCCGCGTGCCGCGCGATCAGCCAGGTATACAGCGCCGTGCGCAGGTTCCCGACATGCATGTAACCCGTGGGCGACGGGGCAAATCTTGTGCGCACCTTTCCCTTCGGGATGCGCGCTTCCATCTCTTCAAACCAGCTGAGATCGATCTTCTCAGGCATAGCTTTTTCCTCCTGTCGTTTTCAGGCTCCCGGCCTCTTCAAGCGGGCCGGAGCCGGTCTTCTCCGCCGGGGCGGATCTGAGTTTCTTTATCATATTTTACATTTTTCCTGTTGTCAAGCAGAACTTATTCTGTTACAATAAATTGATTGTCCGGCTTTGGGTCTCACATAAACGCCAATCTTCGTAAAATGCTGAATTTGGTATCCCCCGCCGCAGGCGGGGGATACCGGTTGAGATTTCCGGTTTATCCTGCTCAGGATCGGACATTCTTTTCTACAACAAGTTTATGAAATGGAGATACCATCAGATGGATCAGCAGACAGAAAGAAAAAAGGTAATGCTGTCCGGCATTCAGCCCTCCGGCGACCTGCATCTGGGCAACTACCTGGGCGCGGTGAAGAACTGGACCGCCCTCGCGGAGGAGTTTGACTGCTTCTACTTCATGGCCGACCTGCACAGCATCACGGTCCGCCAGAACCCCGCCGATCTCCGGCGGCGTTCCGTCTCGCAGCTGGCGCAGTACATTGCCTGCGGTCTGGATCCGGAGAAGAACACCCTCTTCATCCAGAGCCATGTGCATGAGCACGCGGAGCTCGGCTGGATTCTCAACTGCTACACCATGTTCGGCGAGCTCAGCCGCATGACCCAGTTCAAGGACAAGAGCGCGAAGAACGCCGAGAACATCAACGGCGGGCTCTTTACCTACCCCTCGCTCATGGCCGCCGACATTCTTCTCTATCAGGCGGACTTTGTCCCCGTCGGCCAGGACCAGAAGCAGCACTGTGAGCTCACCCGGGACATCGCCGTCCGGTTCAACAACATCTACGGCCCGACCTTCACGGTCCCCGAGCCGTATATCCCCAAAGTGGGCGCGCGGATCATGAGCCTCTCCGCGCCGACCTCGAAGATGTCGAAATCCGACCCGGCCGGCTGCGTGTTCATCATGGACCCGCCCGAAGAGATCGCCCGCAAGTTCAAGCGCGCCATCACCGACTCGGACACGGAGCGCTGCGTCCGCTATGACCCGGAGCAGAAGCCCGGCGTCTCGAACCTCATGAGCATCTATTCCTCCGTCACGGGACTGAGCTTTGAACAGATCGAGCATGACTTTGAAGGCAAGGGCTACGGCGCCTTCAAGCCCGCCGTCGGCGACGCCGTCATCGAGATGCTCCGCCCCATCCGCGAGGAGAGCGCGCGGATGATCGCCGAGAAGGACTATCTCCGCTCGGTCTACACCGAGGGCGCACAGCGCGCCTCCGCGGTGGCCCGCCGGACGCTGCGCAAGGTCTACAAACGCGTCGGTTTTGTGGAGAAGCCCTTCTGAGTTCCGTCCTGCGTTTCTGCGCTTCTCTGTCCCGGTATCCGGGCGATCTTATCTACTGGAGCATTCATTATGCAAGCTTTTGATTTTCCGATCTGGAAAATATTTGCCGGTCCCGCGGTCGCGCTCCTGGTCTCCTACTTCATGACGCCGCCCGTCAAGCGCTTTGCCGAGAACGTGGGCGCCATCGACGTTCCGAAGGATGCGCGGAGGGTGCACGACCATCCGATTCCGCGCATGGGGGGCCTCGCCATCTTCACCGGCTTTGTGCTGTCGGTCCTGCTCTTTGTCGACATGTCCATGCAGGTGATGGGTCTGCTGCTGGGCGCGGTGATCATCGCGGTCATGGGCGCGCTGGACGACATTCTCTGCCTGAACCCCTGGATCAAGCTGGGCGGGCAGTTTCTGGCCGCGCTGGTGGCGATCCGCTGCGGCATTGTCTTCGACGTCATCTCAAACCCCGGCTTTCTCGACGCCGAGGCCACCATCCCGCTGGGCTGGCTGTCCATTCCGTTCACCATTCTCTGGATCATCGCCTGCACCAACGCGGTCAACCTCATCGACGGACTGGACGGTCTTGCCGTCGGCATCTCCGCCATCAGTTCCATCTCGATGATGATCGTGTCGATGATCCTCCCCGCTGGCGTCGCCGGCATTCCCCTGATTCTGGCCTGCCTGGCCGGCGCCTGTTTTGGCTTCATGCCCTACAATCTCAACCCCGCCAAGATCTTTATGGGCGACGTGGGGTCACAGTTTCTCGGCTTTGTGCTCTCCTGCGTCTCCATCATGGGTCTGTTCAAGTTTCACGCGATCATCACCTTCCTGATTCCGCTGCTCTCGCTGGCGGTTCCGCTGGGTGACACCATCTTCGCGTTTTTCCGCCGGATCCTGCACGGACAGAGCCCCTTCCACGCCGACCGCGGCCATATCCACCACAAACTTATCGACATGGGGATGAGCCAGAAGCAGGCCGTCGCGGTACTCTACGCGGTCTCGGCGGTGCTGGGCCTGATCGCCGTGCTCGTCGCCGGGCCCGGAACCGGGATCCGCATCGTCTGCATCGTGGTCGCCTTCGCGATCTCCCTGACGATGTGGCTGTTCGTCTTCTCGAAAGCACACCACACCGAGCTTCTCCATCCGGAACACCTTCATCCCGAACACCGGGAAGGTCCCGATGTCGCACCGGCCGCGTCCGCGGGCGCCCCTGACGCTCCTTCAGATCCGGTGCCCGTGCCGGAGTCTCAGACGGAACAGGAGCGTGTCGGATGAGAATCGCCGTTTTCTCCGACACCCACGGCTATACCGCTCCGATGGCGGACGCGGTCGCACGTTTCCGCCCGGACGCCGTCTTTCATCTCGGCGACCATGACCGGGACACCGAGGTTCTGCTTCGGCAGTTTCCGGAGATCCCGCTCTACAACGTCGCGGGAAACTGTGACTTCGCCGCGCTGGCGCCGAATGTGCTCACGGTCTCTCTCGGCCCGGTCAAGGCCTTCCTGACCCACGGCCATCTGTATCACGTGGATTACGGCCGGGTCGACTCGCTGGTTTACGCCGCGCAGGAGGAAGGCTGTCAGTTGGCGCTCTTCGGTCACACGCACGTCCCCTTCCATGAGGACGTCGGCGGCGTCAAGGTTATCAATCCCGGCACCGCCGGAAAGGGCCGAAGTCTCACCTGGGCTTTGCTCACCATCTACGACAACGGCGGCATCGGCGTGGAAATGAAGACGATGGAGCACGACTCCCGCTGGTAAGTCCGGCTTTCTCCCGGGCGCCGCGCCCACCGGTCTTCTCCCCGCAGCATACAGCATCTCAGACGGTTTCCCGGTCTGGACCGGGAAGCCTTTTTTATGAAAGGAAGCAACATGGATCAACTCATCTCTATTCTGTCCGAAGAACTCGGGCAAAAGGCCGAATATGTCGAAAATGTCGTCCGCCTGCTGGACGAGGGCAACACCGTCCCCTTCATCGCCCGCTACCGCAAGGAGCTGCACGGCGCCATGGACGATACCGTCCTGCGCACGCTGGAGACCCGGCTGCAGTACCTGCGAAACCTTCAGGAGCGCCGCGAAACCGTCCTCGCCTCCATCGAGGAACAGGGCAAGCTCACCGAAGAACTGGCTGCCGCCATCGGGAAGGCCAGGACCCTCGCCGAGCTCGAAGACCTCTACCGCCCCTATAAGCAGAAACGCCGCACCCGCGCCACCATCGCAAAGGAGAAGGGCCTTGAGCCTTTGGCGGAGCTGCTCTTCCGCCAGGACCGCGACTGCCCGGCACCGGAGGAAGCCGCGGCTGCGTATGTGGATCCGGAAAAAGGCGTCGAGACCGTGGAAGACGCGCTGGCCGGCGCTTCCGACATCATCTCCGAACAGATCAGCGACAGCGCCGAGCTCCGCAAGGCCCTGAAGGAACAGCTGGGCCGGATCGGTCAGCTCCATTCCGAAGCCGCCACCGAAGAGGACTCGGTCTATCAGCTCTATTATGACTTCACCCAGAATCTCTCCCGCCTGCAGGGACATCAGATTCTCGCCGTCAACCGCGGAGAGAAGGAAAAGATGCTGCGGGTTTCGGTCGAGCTGGACCACGACGCCGCCATGCGCACGGTCTACCGCGCGGTGGTCATGCCGGGTACCAGGGCGATGGAGTTCATCCGTGCCGCGGCGCTGGACGCCTATGACCGTCTGCTCTTTCCATCCCTGGAGCGTGAGATCCGTTCCGAGCTCACCGCGAAGGCCTGCGAAGGCGCCATCGGCCAGTTCGCGCTGAACCTGCGCCCGCTGCTGATGCAGCCTCCTGTCAAGGGCAAGGTCACCATGGGGCTTGATCCCGGCTACCGCATGGGCTGCAAGGTCGCGGTGGTGGACGGCACGGGACGGGTTCTGGACACGGCCGTCGTCTATCCCACCTACGGCGAGCGCCAGAAGAACGAGGCCATCCGGACGCTGGCCGCCCTGGTCCGCAGGCACGGTGTGGAGCACATCGCCATCGGCAACGGAACCGCCAGCCGCGAGACCGAGCAGATGGCCATCGAGCTCATCCGGCAGGAGAACGAGCGCGGGGCGAATCTCAGCTATATGATCGTCTCCGAGGCTGGGGCATCGGTCTACTCCGCCAGTCCCCTCGGCGCGGAGGAGTTTCCCCAGTTCGATGTGAACCTCCGTTCCGCGGTCTCCATCGCCCGCCGTCTGCAGGATCCCCTGGCCGAGCTGGTCAAGATCGAGCCGAAGGCCATCGGCGTCGGCCAGTATCAGCACGACATGCCCGAAAAGCAGCTGGAGTCCGCCCTGGACGCGGTGGTGGAGGACTGCGTCAACGCCGTCGGCGTGGACGTCAACACCGCCTCGCCCTCCCTGCTGCGGCGCGTCTCCGGCCTCACCGCGACCACGGCCAAAAACATCGTCGCCTTCCGGGAAGAAAGCGGCCCCTTCCGGGACCGCAAACAGCTTCAGAAGGTGCCGAAGCTGGGGCCGAAGGCCTTCCAGCAGTGCGCCGGTTTTCTGCGCGTTCCCGAGAGCAAAAACATCCTTGACAACACCGCCGTGCACCCCGAGTCCTACGTCGCCGCCTCCGCCCTGCTCACGCTGACCGGGCACAGCGACGCCGATCTGCGTGCCGGGAAACTCGCGGATCTGCCCGGCCGGGTGAAAGACTACGGCGCCGCCAGAGCCGCCGAAGAGATCGGCGTCGGCGTTCCGACCCTGATGGACGTGATGCAGGAGCTGATGAAGCCCGGCCGCGACGTCCGTGACGAGCTCCCGAAGCCGATTCTCCGGACCGACGTCATGGAGATCTCCGACCTCAAGCCCGGCATGAAGCTCACCGGCACCGTCCGCAACGTCATCGACTTCGGCGCCTTCGTCGACATCGGCGTACACCAGGACGGACTCGTACACATCTCCGAGATCTCCGACCGCTTCATCCACCACCCGTCCGAAGTTCTCTCCGTCGGCGACGTGGTGCAGGTCGTCGTCCTGAGCGTCGATGAGAAGAAAAAGCGGATCGGCCTGTCCATCAAACAGGCCAAAGAGGCCAGGGCCTGAGCGGAAAGCTCTCCTGAGCCGCGGCTCGGGGCGGTGTTCCTGCGGCAGCCAAAGCTCTCCTTTGCTGGTCTGATAGATACTTTTTATCGATATACCTTACACGGCGGACAATACCGTTTAGCAGTATCGCTCTGTCCTGTCATCTGATTCTGAATCCGTATTCTCGGGCACCGTGCCGCGTCCTTCCGGACAGCGGCACGGTGTTTCTTTTCCCGTTCTCTTTATACAATCTTAACATCCTGATGAAAGTCTTAATCCTGTTTTAATTTCTTTTATGGGATACTGAAGGCAGAAAAATCTTTACAGTTTCTTAACGCTCTGGTATAAGTGAAGTATCACACGAAAACCGGAGGAATCTGCATCATGCGGCATTTTATCAAAAAGTCCTCCCCCCTTCTGGATCTTACGCTCAGTCTCTTCTTTCTCACCGCCGCCACGCTTCTGGGAACGCTTTTCTATCGCCTGGATTTTTCCGATTCCACCATCATGATGTCCTATCTGCTGGGGGTGCTGATGATTGCCGTCGGGACCTCCCACCGCGTCTACAGTCTGGTGAGCTCCGTGGTCTCGGTTCTGCTGTTCAATTATTTCTTTGTCGACCCGCGCTTCTCCCTGCAGGTTCTGGAGCCCGGGTATCCCGTGGTCTTTCTGGCTCTGTTCGTGACCTCCTTCATCACCAGCACCCTCGCGGTGCGGCTGAAAGACGCCGCCCGTCAGGCCGAGGAGAACGCCCGGGAACGGGAAGCCGCCGCCGTACAGATCGAGAACGAGCGCCTGCGCTCGACCCTGCTGCGGGCCATTTCCCACGATTTGCGGACGCCGCTGACCTCCATCTCCGGCAATGCCAGCAACCTGCTCTCGCACGGAGAGAGTTTCGATGAGGGCACGCGGCAGTCGCTCTACCGTTCGATCTATGAGGACTCGCTCTGGCTCAACCACATGGTGGAAAACCTGCTGGCCAGCACCCGTCTGGAGAACGGAGAGGCCAGGCTGAGCTTCTCCACGGAGGTTCTGGAGGACATCCTCGAGGAAGCCGCTTCCCACGTGCGCGCCTTCAGTCCAAGCCATCAGATCGTCGTAGAAGCCCCGGCGGAGCTGATCCTGGTCCGAGCGGACGCCCGCCTGATCATGCAGCTGCTCATCAACCTTCTGAACAACGCCGTCAAGTATACCCCCGAGGGTTCCACCGTCCGCATCACAGCGGAAAAGCGGGGTGAAACCGCCTATGTCACCGTCGCGGACAACGGCCCCGGTGTCCCGGACGAGGACAAGCCGAAGATCTTCGACATGTTCTACACCGGCGACCAGAGCGTGTCGGACGGCCGGCGGAGCCTCGGCTTCGGTCTCGCCCTCTGCAAAACCATCGTCAAAGCCCACGGCGGAGAGATTTCGGTCTCCGACAACATCCCGCACGGTGCGGTCTTCACCTTCAGTCTGCCCGCGGAGGAGGTGCCTCTGAATGGATAAAACACTGATTCTGGTCGTGGAAGACGATCTTCCGGTTCAGAACCTGATCACCGTCACGCTGAAGGCGGAGGGGTATCGCTATCTCACCGCGCAGACCGGTCAGGCCGCCGTGATCACCGCCGCCACCCACAATCCGGACATCATCCTGCTGGATCTCGGCCTGCCGGATCTGGACGGCGTCGAGGTCATCCGCCGGGTACGCTCCTGGTCGAACGTGCCCATCATCGTCATCAGCGCCCGCAGCGAGGATCCCGACAAGATCGATGCCCTGGACGCCGGCGCGGACGACTATCTGACGAAGCCGTTCTCGGTCGCGGAGCTTCTGGCCCGGCTGCGGGTCACGCTGCGGCGGCTCAATACCGCGGCGCCCGACGCCGCTCCTTCCGTCTTTCGAAACGGCGCCCTGCGCATCGACTATGCCGCCGGCTGCGTCAGTCTGGACGGGGAGGAGATCCGCCTCACGCCCATCGAATATAAGCTGCTGTGTCTGCTCTCCCGGAACGTCGGGAAGGTGCTGACACATAAATACATCACACAGAACATCTGGGGAGACAGTCTGGAGAGCAGCACGGCTTCCCTGCGGGTCTTCATGGCGACGCTGCGCAAGAAGCTGACGCGCACGCCCGACAGCCCCGCCTACATCCAGACGCATGTCGGGATCGGCTACCGGATGGTCCGTGTGGAGGAGAATACGGAGTAAACGGTCATGAAAAAACGATCAGGTTTTCGATTCGGCATGTTCCTCGTGACCATCGGCATCGTCTACGGCGACATCGGCACCTCGCCCATGTACGTCATGAAGTCGATCCTCGAGGGCAACGGAGGCATCACACAGATCGACGGGAATTTTATCATCGGTTCCCTCTCCCTGGTGATCTGGACCATCACCCTGCTCACGACGCTCAAGTATGTACTGATCGCCATGAAGGCGGACAACCACGGCGAGGGCGGGATCTTCTCCCTCTACTCGCTGGTCCGGGACTGCGCCAAGTGGCTGATCGTCCCTGCGATGCTGGGCGGCGCGGCCCTGCTGGCCGACGGCGTTCTGACCCCGGCGGTCACGGTTACCACCGCCGTGGAAGGCCTTCGCAGCATCGAGAGCATGGACCGCTTTCTCGGCGCCGGCCAGTGGAAGGTCGTCGTCATCACGCTGATCATCATCACGGCGCTCTTCTCGGTCCAGCATGCCGGCACCAGCCGGATCGGGAAAGCCTTCGGTCCGGTTATGCTGCTCTGGTTTTCCTTTCTGGGAATCACCGGCGGGCTGCACATTCTCTCCTTCCCGGTCGTGCTCAGGGCCTTCAATCCGATCTATGCCGTCCGGGTCCTGCTGAGCCCCGCGAACAAGCTGGGGTTCATGATCCTCGGCAGCGTCTTCCTCGCCACCACCGGCGCCGAGGCCCTCTATTCCGATATGGGTCACGTGGGGAAGGAAAACATCTACTTCAGCTGGCCCTTCGTGAAGCTCTGTCTGATTCTGAACTACCTCGGTCAGGGCGCCTGGATCATTCAGAGCCGTGGGGATGCCGGGCTTGCCCAGGTTGTAGATCTGAACCCCTTCTTTCTCATGCTTCCCGAGGCGCTGCGCCCCTTCGCGGTCATCCTCGGCGCCGCCGCGGCGGTCATCGCCTCCCAGGCCCTCATCACCGGCTCGTATACGCTGGTGTCCGAGGCCATCCTGCTGGATCTTCTGCCCCATCTTGAGATCCGCTATCCCTCCGACACCAAGGGGCAGCTCTACATCGGCACCGTCAACAGCCTGCTCTGGATCGGCTGCAGCCTCGTGGTGCTGTACTTCCGCTCCGGAGCGCGGATGGAATCGGCCTACGGGCTTGCCATCACGGTCACCATGCTGATGACCACGCTTCTGCTCTGCGTCTATCTGCGTGATCTCCGGAAGAAGGCCATTCCGGCCTATCTGATGCTGCTGGTGTTCGGCGGGATCGAAACCGTGTTCTTCATCTCCAGCCTCAGCAAGTTCATGCACGGCGGCTATGTCACCGTGATTCTGACCCTGGCCCTGCTCCTGCTGGAGATCATCTGGTACCGCGGAACCCAGCTGGAGCGGAAATACTCCACGCGGCTGAAGATGCGCGATCACATCGACAGCCTTGTCGCCCTGCACAACGACCCCGAAATCCCGCTTCTGGCGCACAATCTGGTCTATCTGGACGGGGAGCGGGATCTCGAACTGATGGACCGCGACATTCTCTACTCCATCCTCGACAAGGACACCAAGCGGGCCCAGGCCTACTGGTTCGTCAACGTCCATGTGCTCAATGAGCCCAAGACCCGGACCTATGAGCTGGAAACCTACGGGACGGACTGCATCTTCCGGATCCGCCTCAATCTGGGCTTCAAGTGCTCCCAGCGGGTGAACGTCTACCTGCGCCAGATCGTGCAGGACCTCCAGGCACGGGGAGAGCTCCCCATCCAGGACAAGCGCTACTCCATCTACGGCAAGTCCACCGTCGGAACCTTCAAGTTCTGTATCATCCAGAAGTCCGTCACCACCAAGACCGAGCTCTCTTCTCTGGACGAATTTGTGCTGAACACCAAGTATGCCATCCGCCGGGTCGCCGGCTCCAAGGAGCGCTGGTACGGTCTGGACACCTCTTCCCTGATTCTGGAGTCTGTCCCCCTGATCACAGGCGGAGGCTCGGAACACAAGCGCATCCAGCGCGTGGAAAGCGGAGCTTCCTCCGCGCCGGCCGATTCTCCGTCCGCCGGCGCCTGATACAGGCCGGCAATCAGACCGGTATTTCAAGACAGTTTTCGCGCACAGGGCGCACGCGATGCGCCGCCCTTCCGCGTCAGAAACAACCCGAACCCTCCGGCGAGGCAGGAAGCCCGCCGGAGGGTTCGGGTTGTTTTTCTTCTCTCACATAAAACGGAACGCATGGACCTTTCCGCGGCCGTCGTCTCTTCCGTCCGTTCTAGAGCAGGTGGAGTTCGGGGGCCTTTCCCGTCAGGAGGACGCAGATGGCCTCCTCCTGCAGGCCGGCTCCGATCACCGTAAGCACGGCCCGGTTTTCGGGCACCTCCGCCACATGGAGCTCTTTCGCCGTGGCGTTGATCTGGTACCAGCCTCCGCCGGAGCGGAAAAAGCCCTTCACCCGCAGGATCCGGCCAAAGCGTTTCTCCCGGAACAGGGTTTCGATCTTCTCTCGCAGCTCTTTCTCCGTGAGCGGCAGATCCAGGTAGGACAGGGCCTGAAACTCGCTGAGCCTTCCTGCCACGGTCTTCACATAATCGCTCACGCGGTATCCGCAGCGCATCAGGCGCTCAAAGTCCGCGTCGGTCAGTTCGTCCCAGGGCCTGCAGAGGATTCGGCTCTCCGGAATCGCCGGGCTGTGGATCTGTTCCGCCGCCCGGTTCAGATGCCGGAGGGTACTCCGGATCTGTTCCTCCGTCGCGAGCTGCGCCTTGCTGATCAGCACACAGCCCGCGCCCGCCGCCTGGGAGGCCAGGAAGAAGTCCTCTTCCTCGCTGGTTTCCTCTTCCAGGGCCGCGTCCACCACCGCGATGACGCTTCCGGCCTCATACCAGCGGTCCAGAGGCGCTTCGTTCAGCGTGTCGAAGAACTCGTCCATATCGAAGACGCCGGAGGGCTCGATGATCACCCGGTCATATCCGCTCATCCCCATGGCGATGAGCTTGGTGCGGAAGCGGCGCTTGTGGCAGTCCGGATCACAGCCGCCCGCCAGCATTTCCAGCTCGCAGTTCTCGCCCCGCAGTTCCTTCAGCAGCGGGAGGTCGACATTCACCGCGCCGTGGTCATAGACCAGAATCCCGATTTTCATTCCCCGCGCCATGAGATACCTGGCATAGCGCAGCAGGAAGGTCGTCTTCCCCGCGCCCAGAAATCCCGTGATCAGATCTACCTGTATCATGCTCTTTTCTCCCTGTCCGCGCTCTGTCCGCCGTCTGCTGCCGTGCTGCGCGCTCCGATCATTTCACCACGTCGTAGAACACCTTCGCCTGGCTGAACAGCCATTCCATCACCGCGACGCAGCGGTAGGCGGCGTTGAAGGAGGCGACGTGCACCGCCGGATTCACCATCGTGAGTCCCGCCGCCTGCTTCGTCTCGTCGTTGTCCGGTTCGATCGTTCCCGTCCGCCAGAAGACGAAGTAGTGCCCGGTATCGCTGACCGTGAGTTTAATGCCGGAGATGGTCCGGTCATAGGGTTCCCAGTCGCCGTTCCAGACCGAATAGGCATAGCCGATGCCCTTTTCGGCAAAGCGTTCCATCAGTTTCTGCGCACAGCGGTATGCGCCCCTGTCGTCCTCCGCGGTGAAGAAGATAAACTTCTGATCCTTCAGGGCCTCAAGGCGGTTTACATCCCACTGCCCGCTGACGAACATGCACGCCGTGAAGAGGTTAGGGTCTTCCGCTGCGATGGACATCAGCGCCTCGCAGCCCATGCCCTGCCCCGTGCCGTAGATCCGGCTGCTGTCCACCGCGTATTCGCCGCGCAGGAAGTCGACAAAATTTCTCGTAAGCT
>Ga0256405_10006457_pt1 | contig 18723 bp, 12 predicted proteins | sample RumenRJG_02DNA_FD_189096 | JGI IMG/M metagenome (GOLD analysis project Ga0256405, IMG submission 189096) | Bovine rumen microbial communities from Lethbridge, Alberta, Canada - RJG_02 | ecosystem: Host-associated > Mammals > Digestive system > Stomach > Rumen | place: Canada: Alberta... | reverse complement strand
ATGATATATACCTAAACTCATCATTGCCAGCTTTTTTGCAACCAAGGTCATTAGAGTATACATCTACAGTATAATTTGGTACATATTCTACATCATAATCATAGTATAATCTTGTTGTCTTTCTAATGTCACCACTTAGCGTAATTTGACCTAATTTGTGTTTCGATTTTATTGTAATACGACCATTACTTAATTGTGGCACTGTAGGGTTGATAAATTCATTATTGCTATTAAATTCTCCATAACATGGATGTGATGTTGCATCTATATAAAATGGATCTTCTGAATTTGCTTGACAATATATGTTTCCAGTTTTTTCTATGAAATCCCAGTCTTGATCACTATCTTTATATTGTGCATCAGTCTTCCACGCACATGGAACCATTCCTTTTACTTTAAATGATCTCTTTAGATTAGTTCTAAACACAACAAATCCCTGCCGATTTTCCTTTGTGTTTTTATCTAACACAACGTCTACATTTTTTATTGCGTTTTCACTTTTCTTCCCTGAAGGACTTATAGAACCACCTTTGGCACATAAATCTTTTATTGCTTCGGTTAAAGCTCCTTTCTCTATCATTTTTTCAAAAGTAATATCTTTATTAACATTGCTGTTTTCATCGCTTTGTTTATTAATCTGCTCTTCATTTAGTGTTCCCTCAATATAAACAGCTGGCTTGCTAATTTTTCTATAACTGCGATTACTTATTTCAATTTGTTGAATAGCTATATTTTGAAGTTCAACATCAACATAGTAATTGTCACTGTTATCTGTATCATCCAACAACTGTTCTGTAAGTAAATAAATTTCTGTATCTCCAGAAATTTGATTTTTCACGCCAGGATTTATTTTATTTGTATCATCTTGTTTTATATGGGCGAATGTAGCATAGATCGTAGACGGGTCTTTTTCTGTAGTAACAGTGAGTTCGCCATCGCCACAGAATAATATCCATCCTTCTTTATCCAAAGTTCCATCATTAAGTTTTGTTACATTTTGATATATTCCTTTGTTCTTCAATAGATCTGAATTGCTAACTTCCGTTTTATTTTTTAACGTGTCGTTACTTGTTGAAACAATTGTATTTTTATTTACAAAGAAAAAGTTGTTGATCGTATACCAATATGGCACGTCTAATACCTTGGCTGTTAATGTAACATCTCCTCGTCCATAAAATTCTATTTTCTGTGATATTGGGAATTTGGTTTGTTTTGGATATTCATAATTATTATTTCCACCAGTAATATATACTGACTTTAAAATATTATTCGATCTTTTATCTTTATCAAGATAATATAAGTGATATTCTCCATTAGCTCCATTTATTGATTCAAATGTTTCACCAATAGATCCTTGTGACTGTCCTTGATAAGAATCTTGCGAGGTTACATTTATTTGTATAGCCTTATCGGATTTAATTTTTAGTGGATATCCCCTATAACCTTTAGATATTTTATTTGTTTGTTTGACTTCTTGGCCGTTTAAATTTTTATTGTAAAAATAATACTTTTCCCATGTGGTTTTTTTGAATGCTTGTTCAGGATCTAGTTCACCAGCATCAAGACATTGATCGCTCTTATAGACGTCATCATAAGATTTAGAGTCAAGCTTATGTCTGTCAGCGTCTGAATAGTTTGAAAATGTAAAACAATTTGGTTTTTTGGAATTTTCAGCATCATTAGATTTTATTTTAAAATTTTCAGTATGTCCATTGCTCCACGTAAATGATTGTTCCCTTATCACGGAATCTGATTTTTTACTACTAAAGCTTGCTTTTTCAATATTGAATGTATTATTCGATATACATAAATTTTCGTTATCAGGATATTCCCAATTTATTGAAAAAAGTTCATTTGAACTATTGATATTACCATACGATATGAAAACACCAGTATCTGGATAAATTTTAATTATATCAAAATAGCGATAAAGAGCTGCCCAATAAGTAGTCCAATGCGTAGAAGCCCAGAAAGCATGATGTTCTTCTTGAGCGTGATATTCAAACAATCTATTTTTACGAATATCGCTATCAAGCTTTTCTAACTCTTTAGTATACTTGTAACTCATATTGACTTGATAATCCAATTCCCCATATTCAGCACCACTATCGAACGTTACGCCTGGGAAAGTTACAGTAGCTGTTCTATTTTGAGGAATTGGGTTATATATTCCTTCTTCTTTAGCTTCCTCATCCGTGTTTCCATTACTACTCCACTGCATAGTTCTATTTTTCACTGTCACGTTGCTGATATATGTATCTGGAGATGTTAATGTAGCTTTATGTTTCTTATAACAATTGCTTATATCATTTGCATAGATTGATATAGTTTTTTCTCTTGTTTTAATTTCATTTTCTACTACATCAATTCTTGCTTCGTTTTCTCCTGTCAATGTTAATTGTCCAAATTGATTATAATTACCTGTAAAGACTTGTGCGTAATCGACATTCGAAGAAGAACCATTAAACACTACACTACTATCCGTAGAGCTATTATCAAATGATTTAGATGCATTAGCCCAATTTTTTATATCATCTTCATTGTTTACTTTTTTATAATATTTCATGCCATTTTGATCTTCAAAACATGCGTTTTTTACTGGAAGAGCAGATGCATTTGCTATAAATTGGAATTCACCCTTTCCTAAGCCGTAGCATTTTGGTTTGAAGTTATAAGCTCGAATTGTATCATTATTTCCCCAAGTCCAATATTGATATTTTGAATCAGCGTGATCGGTTACTTCGTTTCTAAATTTTTCATTATCAGTACTCAGTCCTGATTTATAGTTACCATCATTAAAGCTAATGCATGGATCTGAATAATTTTCGTGCGTTTTATCTGTAACTGTATCACAATGCGAAGATGAAGTAATTAAACTATCAGGTTTTGTGTCACCTAAATGCCTTAGTATCTGATTCTTTAGCGTTGCACTTGTGATCTTTGTTCCTTGTAATTTTACTTTTAATTTTTTTACATCCAAATTGTGACCAAAATTTTTACCAGGTGTGTAGTTGTTTCCTACAATTGTTCCACCGTCGAATGTAAAAGATGTTGCAGAACTCATTTTGTGCGTGCCACTATGCTGATATTCTCCGTTTTTATTTGGTTGACGATTATCATCATAAAATGTCGTATGAACAGGTGCGTCTTTCAAGTTCAATCTAATAAGATTTTTTTTCGGAAATGTAATGCGGAATTTTCCAGCACAAAACAACGTGCCGTCGTCTTGAACGTATGATTTTCCTTCCAATCTTTTCAGAGAAATAAGCCCCTTACCACCGTCAAATTGCTTTATGTTCAAAGTTTCATCTTTTATCTGAGATGTGGAATTTTCTTTGTCTGTAACTTTCTTTTCTGCATCTTTTAAATTTTGCTTAAACATTATGACGTCAGTCTCGCACAGCGGAATTTCAGATGCGTCGTTATCAAAGCCTAAATATGTCAATTCATGTGGCTCAAAGTTGTTAGGTTTATTTACAATGAGAATGACGAAATTTTTCTTCTTATTCCTTGCTGGATGTCCTAATTTTTTATTCTGTCGAGCTTGCGTATCTGGATACTTCGTCCAATTAGAAAATAAATTTCCTGCCCAATGCAACGGCAAAAACAAAAAATTCGATTTATTGAATTTGTCTTCAAATGGCATCATTAATTTTAGATAATGCGTAATTTCTTCAATATTATCAGTGAGTTCGTACACATAATATGGGTTTGATATGTAAGTCGGACAATTTTTTTCGCATATATTTCCGGTCATATTACAATGACCTAAGTAACATGGATTATCAGGCATGCGAAAATATTTTTTTACATCACTTTCAGTTGGATTATCGTTATTTAATAATAGACAGTCTATATTCTTACTTTCTTTTTCTGCTCCGGTATATAGCTCAACACCGTTCTTATCATAATACCCATTTTGCTCTTGCGAATCTGTTTTTGTGAAATCATTCCATGATACCTTTTCTCCGGCACGATACATAATGCCAGATCCCATTTGCTCGCTGTTCCATTTTGCGTATGTCGTTTCTTTCAAATCTTCTTTTAATGTCGCTTTTTCATCCAACATTGCTCCGCATTTTCCAACTGTGCCATACGCAATAGCTTGCTTGAATAATGCTTTTTTAGGAGCCTTCCACGGAGCAACATCGATCGTTCGATTTTCCGCTGTATCTGGGTCTATAGATAATTTCCCAGAGTAAGGAATTACACCCAACGCAATACCGTAATAATGCAAAAATGAATTGCGTAAAGCCTCTGCACATGTTCTTGATATAACATAGATTGGAGACTTTTTTTTGTCATATTTCGATATTTCCGGTGCATTTAATTTTAAGTTATCTCCATTGTCTCCTTTCTCTAGTCCTACTGTTACATCGCCTTCGCTTGCATAACACGCTTCAAAATTTGTTGGTATAGCAATGACTATATTCGCGTTGCACTCTGCTAATTTTGAGACGGTTTTTCTGTTGATTGTTGGCATTGTACAAATAACAGCTTTTTGGTCCGTATCCAATTCAATTTTTAATTTGGATTCATCTTCATCAAAAGTCGGAATGTCAATACGATTTGAGCCATTGCTTGACGTATATGTAATATTTAATATTTTACCATCAGCACTAAGTTCTACATCTCGCAACAACTCATGTCCGTAAAGATTTTTATCATTGTTTTCTTTGAAAATAGACTTGAATTGCTTCTTTATATTATTAGGGGAAAGCTTCTTTACCAAATGGTGAAAGTTATCTTCTGTAACGTTTTGTGTGGCAGTATTTTCAAATAATGAAACCGATCCAGTTCTAGGAATTTCAACTTTATGTTTTAATTTATAAGTCGCGGTAGTTAGCTCTTCTGCCGCAATGTTGTATACCTCTTTTTTTATGTCAGAAAAATTTTTAGAAGGATCTACAGCTCTAGAAATTTTATCAGCGACACGCCCGCTAGAGTTCGTACGAGAAAAGAAAATCTCTCCTAACTCTATTCTCTTTACAATATATCGTACCCCCATAAATAATACAGGGACAGCGAATGCCACTATTATCATCACATAGCCACGTGATGAACGAATATTGAAAAATTTATTTTTGAAAAGTTTTTTGATGAGTTTCTTTAAAACCATTTTCAACTGTAAATCCTAATAATACAGTGTCAATAATATATAAAACAAAAATCGTCTTCAAGTTTATTTTAAATTTTAGATAATTTTAAATCGATAACCGTTTGAAATTAATTTTTTATTCAATATCTTCAACTAACAAATTGATATATCTTTGATTTCTCCAAATTGAAAATGCAAGAGTTCCCATTATGCTCATAGGCACTCCAATTTTTTTTTGCAGTATATATTCTAACTCAGATCCTGTTGCATTAAATGAAATTCCTCGTATAGTAGAATTTTCAAACGATAGAGATATATGTTTTTCTTTTATAAGATTTAACTTATTGATAATTAAGCCTTCTATAACAAAACGAGGACGTTCGTTACATTGTCCAAATGGCTCAAGTGTATTTATGTTTTCGATTAATTTATCAGATATATCATCAACAGAAATTCGACATTCGACATCAAATTTTTTTGGCTTTATATCTGGGAAATCATACATTTTTAAGAACTCAATCAACTCATTAATTTTATCTTTTAAAACGACGAACCCTCCAGCACTTGCATGTCCTCCACCTGACACAATTACTTGTTTTTCAATGCCTTTTCTTATGACTTTAGAAATATCGACATCATCAGTTGAGCGACATGAGGCATGACACAAATCTCCGTTATCACATGAAATTACGATTGTTGGCATATTATATTTTTCTTTTAATCGTCCGGCAACAATTCCAATAACGCCTGCGTGCCAATCGTTTCCGTATGCACAAATAAATTTTTGAGATAAATCAATTTGCGTTTCTGCGATATCGAACATTTCTTGATCTAAGCATTTTCGTTGTTCATTTAATTGTTCTAATTGTGCAGCTAATTTCGACGATTCTTTTTCATCTTTTGTCGTCAGTAACTCAAGACTAATCATAGCCGACGATAAGCGACCTGAAGCATTTAATCTTGGTCCAAAGAAAAATCCAACTGATTCAGAATCAACATCTTTTTTGTTCGCAAGATTCATCATTGCGTTAATGCCGTAATTTTTTCGACGTTGCAGGATCTTTAGGCCCGTAGTTACGAACGCTCGATTTAATCCTACCAAAGGAACAACGTCGCAAATGGTTGCTAATGCTACTAAATCCAAAAATGACATTAAATCGGGCTCTTGCCGATTTCTATAAAATCCACGCTCACGCAAAAGACGATTTATTGCAATGACACACATCATCGCCAGGCCAGTAGCACACAAATATCGATACTTGCTTTGATCATCAGGCCTAAATGGATCAACGACTATTGTATTTTCAGGAATAATAGACATTTCGTGATGATCAACGACGATAATTTCTATACCTTTATCGTGTGCATATTTTAGCTCGTCAATTGCAGCTGCTCCGTTATCAACGGTGATAATCAATGAGTTTTGAAATTTATCAATATTGGATTTGTTTAATCCGTAGCCATCTTTCATTCTGTCTGGAATTGCGTATTTATAATCAACACCAATATATTGAAAAAATTTCACAAAAATTGCGGTTGACGACACGCCGTCAACATCGTAATCGCCTAGTATTGCGATGGATTCTTTGTTTTCTATTGCTTTTACAATACGTTCAGCTGCACGTTGCATATCAACGAAAACATAAGGATCAGGCATTGATTTTTTTATCGATACATCCAAGTCATTTTTGGACACGCCTCTGTTTTGCAAAATAATATCAACTATATTTTCTGCAAATCCATATGTGCTATTTTTTATATCCCAAATTCTCTCGGTCGATGACGTTACTAGCACGACGTATTTCCTTTTGATGCTTTAGTTTTCAACTGACCACAAGCAGCAAAAATATCGATTCCTTTAGATTTGCGAATAGTCGTACGTATGCCTTGACGTAACATCGCTTTTACAAACTTATTTGCTACATCAATTGATGAACCTTTTAACACAGAACCATCCCAATTGTTATATACAATCAAATTTATTTTACACGGAATTTTACGAGCAACTTTCGCTAGCTCAAAAACATCGATATCTGTATCATTTACATCTTTTAACAATAAATACTCAAAGGTAACTTTTTCGGTATTGCTTTTTTCTAAATATTTACGACCTGCAGACAATATTTGAGATATAGAATATTTATTAGCTATCGGCATGATTTGCTTGCGTTTTTCGTCAGTAGGAGCATGTAATGACACTGCTAACCTTACGCCAAAATCCGCTAATTTCAACAAGTTATCTTCGACAATTCCACAAGTTGAAACTGTAATTTTATTTCGTGAAAAATTATGTGCTTTTTCAGACAGTAATAACGACAACGCATTAGATAAATTTTCGAAATTCAATAGAGGTTCGCCCATTCCCATAAATACAAGATTAGTCACGCGATAGTTGTCTTTCCAAAACATAATTTGAGACATAATTTCAGCACTTGTAAGATTACGAGTAAAGCACTGCGTCCCAGTATGACAGAATTTACATCCCATAGCACAGCCGACCTGTGTTGATACACAAACTGTGTAGCGATCATCGTCTGGAATTAACACAGTCTCCACTCTGTTGACATCAGCGAACTCAAGTAATGCCTTTTGCGTGCCGTCTTTTGATTTCAATAATGCAACGCACTTGCCTCTATCAAGAGTACATTGTTCTTCCAACAATTTTCTCGCATTTTGAGGAAGATCAGACATAACATCAAACGACTTTGCTAACTTCACATGTATCCACGGAAACACTCTTTTAGCATCAAGCTTAGACAATTCTAACTCATTGAATACATGAATTAATTGTTCCAAAGTGTACCCTATTAAATTTATCTTTTTTGACATTGAGATCTCGCTAAACTATCCACTCGTTCGTTCATCTCATGTCCGGCATGACCTTCAACCCAATGCCAAGATACATTATGACGCTCAACAGCTTCTTGCAATTGCATCCACAATTCTACATTTTTCACTGGCTTTTTATCGGCAGTTTTCCAACCTCTTGCAATCCAATTTTTTATCCATACAGTGATACCATTTTTCACATACTGACTATCGGTATATAGGTCAATTTCGGACGGCTCTTTAACCGCATTTAATGCACTAATTGCTGCCATTAATTCCATACGATTATTAGTCGTGTACTTTTCTCCACCGCACAACTCGCGTTCACTAGAACTATCTTTAATAATAGCTCCCCAGCCACCTATACCAGGGTTCCCGCTACATGCTCCGTCTGTATAAATTTCAATTTTGTTCATCGCATTCTTCATCTTCAAATTTTTTCTGATAAATCATTAAAATATTCAACTTGATCCAGAAAATCATCCATAGTCAATTTATGTTCAGCTAATATCTCTTCCGCATCTCTACCGCTATCAATTTCTTCCATTATATCAATTAGTCTTTTTAGGTTTTTGATATCTTTATTATCTTGGGCAAGTTCGTTTAATTTGTCGACCACTTTATCATAATCTTCATCAGTTAAATGATACTCTTGATCAAAATCCTCCGGGGAATATTCTCCAGAAAACACAAACGAACAATCACCAGAAACTTCAATCGAATCATCACTAGCTATTGAAATTTCGAGATCGCCTCCTCTCTGTTTTACGATAACCCAATTATCAATTAAACCTTTCTTATAAGCTAAAAATGCAGCGGCACAAGCTCCACTACCGCAAGCTAACGTAAAACCACAACCTCGTTCGTAAACATCTATCTCGATAGTATGTCTATCAATTACATTTACAAACGAAACATTTACGCCCTCTTTGAAATATTTTTTGTTATTCAGAGCTTCGCCTATTCTTTCCTGTTCTTCATCATCTTCAATTGGCGAAAAAATCGCAACATGAGGATTCCCAACAGACACACAGGCTATATCCAACTTTTGTCCAACGCTTGTTTTTACATTAGCTCCAATATTTAAAAAATCACTTGAAATTTTACTTTGTTTTATATGTAATTCGTCCGCATCAAACACAGGAACACCAATATTGACACAAACGACTTTTTCTAGACATTTAACGTGAGCTACTCTTTTAACTCGCTCATCTACGACACATTTTACTGTTATATCTGTTTCTTCATATTCTTTTTTCATTAAAAAACCTAAGCATCGCAAAGCGTTTACGCAAATTTCGGCTTGTGATCCATCTGCATTATAAAATTCACAAGAAAGAGATTGGGTGCTTTCTGATGCATCATAAATAACTAACGTATCACAACCAATACCATAATTACGGTCACAAATAATTTGTATATCATTCTCATCGAGATCTATTCCATACAAATCCTTTTTGTCAATAAAAACAAAATCGTTACCCAATGCTTGCATTTTACTAAAGTGCATTACTATTCTCCTCATTTAATAATTTCTTTGTAATAATTTTACCTTTTTCCACAGCCGGTTGATTAAACGGATTTACATCCAGCATTTTACACACTCCCGCAACCTCAAGCATAAAATGCATAAATAAAGCTCCAAGTGCCTCAGCATTTAATTCTGGAATTTCAAACGTTCTCACGAAATTATTGTTTTCTTTCAATGCTGTACTTGTCGCCAAATACTGAGATTTCAGTACTGTATTTGCTTTCATGTCGCGAAGATATGCAAAATTTTCAGGCAATTTTATATTGGATAATACAGTGTCTGATTTCTGCTCTTCAAAGAAAAATGTATAACATTTATCAGTCTGTCCATCCATATATAATTGCAGCTGACTATGTTGGTCAACTGAGCCCTGTGCGACAATTGGAGTTACTCCTTTTCCGTTTTTCCCTGAACTTTCAGCATACAACTGAGTAAGCCATTTCCCGAAATATTGCATCTTGTCAGAATACACAAACGACACATGAGTTGATTTATTATCATCCATGCTATTTAAAACGAAACCGCATCCTTCTTGCACTCGATAAATCGCATTTGCAAAATCCTCCAAAACACGATTACCTGCAGTACGAATATGCTTTGGCTCCCATCCGCAAATCATAGCTGGAATCATTCCGACAAGCGAAAACACAGAATATCTTCCGCCAATAGTCATAGGATGTTCAAAACACATAAATTCATTTTCTATTGCAATTTTTCGTAAGCTGGATTCCTTATTTTCTGTAACGATAACAACACGATCTTTCAAATTATCCAACCTACTCATAATCAACAATAAAGAATAAATTGTCTCAAGTGTTTCACCTGATTTTGATATACATAGAAAACCTGTTTTCGATAAATCTTGAGACATTAAATCATGCAATGTATCAGAATCAATGTTTGAAATAAATTGCACATTTTTCTTTTTTGCTGCCGCACAGATTGTCTGTCCGCCAAGACTAGATCCACCTGTTCCAAGCACAACAAAATTATCTAATTGCAACCAATTTCGAAAACGCGAATTATTTAGCACTCGTAAATCTGTGTCTGATTTTACTATAGAAAAACAATCCTTAGACAGTAAGTCGCTGAAATCTATAAACTTTTTTTGAACTCTTTTTGGATAAAAAATTGATTGATTAAACAACATAAATCATTCCTTTGGTTTTATTATTGATATCACATCTGGATCTTTACAAAAAATTTTCTTAGCTTCTTTGTTGATTAAGTTAATATCGCATTTATCGCCGATTTTAGCGAAATTCATCAAAAAGTCCCATTCATAACCCGCTGATATTCTTTTAGAAATCCAGTCAGTAGCATCAATCGCATCCATATTATAAATATTCGCACTATTAATTATCTTCTTTTTTATCTGCGATACCTTTTCAGAATTTTCAATACCATCTGAGACAAGGCATTTCATGCTTGCAACAACTGAAGTCTTGATAAAATCCAAGTCAGCATTTGCTGGAGCCGTTACAGAAAAATAACAGTGGCCATGTTCTCTATTCCAGCTAACGTGACTTGACGATATCGCAGAAATAATCTTCAAATCGTTAACCAGTTGTTTTTGCAAAACATTTTCAATATATTCAACTAAAATTTCATCAGCTAAAGCCTCTGTTTTATTCATACTGTACGGCGTGATCTTCCAATAGAAATTGAGCATAACAGTATCTATTTGCTCACTAGCTTTTTCAATCTGAACACTGCTACCGTGATGTTCTGGCTCTTTTAGCCTGTTAATTTTTGCAATACCAGCGTTTTTACTGAATGTTTTTTGCAATAATTCTGATGTGTTTTCTTGATTAATTCGACCGACAATAAAAAATGTTATCTTATTGTTTTTATAATTGTTTTTATGAAATTCATTCAATGAAGAAATGTGTGCTAATTCTGCATCGTTACTTTCACCAGTAATAGGATAACCATATCCAGCATGCCAATACAAACTACTCAATGCTGATTTTTGTACATCGAATTTGTTTATTTTTTCATCATCTTTAATTTTCTGATAAACAGCTTTTTTGCTTTCTTGCAACATTTTTTCATCACAAGAAAAATTACAAATTGCATCGCTAAAGTATTTAATATATTTGTTTAAATTTTCTGGCTTTCCATACAAATAGTATACAGTTTGGTCGTATCCAGTGTATGAGCCAACTTCTACACCGTATTGCAATTTGTTAAAATTAACCTGTTGTTTCAATCTGTTAGATATCATCTCACAAAGAAGATTAGCTACTCCATGAGATTCTATTTCATCTGCAGATCCCGCCGATACACTCATCATAATCAAAACAGAATCTACAGTGCCTGTATCTATAAACACCACTGAAATTCCATTTTTTAATTTTTGATACGAAACAGATTTTACAGATGACGCATGAGAAAACAAACTACAACACAACAACGATAAACAACAGACTATAACTTTCACGATCGCAATTTCCTTATTTTTCAAGACAAGGAGGAGTTAATAATTTATTGTTGTGCTCTGAAGTTTCTAACTTATCAAGCTCGTATCCACCACAACCAACTAAGCAAAATAACATCATAAAAAACAAAGTGTTTTTCATCTTTTTTCCTTCCAAAATAACATAATACCAACGGCTATAACTATAGCACTATCAGCGACATTGAAAGCCGGCCAATGATAATTTTTCCAATGAAAATCTAGGAAATCAATCACAGCTCCCCTCATGCTTCTATCAACCAAATTACCAATAGCACCGCCTATGACTAATCCGCCAGGCAGCCAAAACTCAGGTCTCTTATTCACCCAAAACAAAAAGCCTAACAATACAGCTAAAGCCAAACCAATGAGGATAAACCTATGCACAGAATTAAATACGCCAAACGCAACGCCATGATTTTCAACATGAACAACATTTAAAATACTGCAACAATTAATAATATAACTTGCGGATAAATTATTTACAATCAAATACTTAGTATAATAATCTAATGCAAATACAAGCACTGCAATTAGCAGTGCTTTACAACTTGCTGGCATCTCTCGCATAAATTATTCTCATCTAAATTTTCTACAATTTTCCAACAGCGTTCACATTTATGTCCCGTAGCAACGACGACGTCAATTCCTATTCCATCAATATTTTCTATCGTCGACGGCACAGCTTCACGCAATATCTTAAATCCGGAAGTTATTGTAATTTCGTTCCAAAATTCCTCTGAAAAATCTGGCATTTTATTTTCAGAATCATACACAACAACAGAAGCTTGCAAACTAGATCCGACAATTTTATCTTTTCGCATTACCTCAATTTTTGTTGTAATCAAACGTCGAATTTCTTTGACTCGATTTATTTTTTCAGCTAAATTCGCATTTCTCCATGCTTCGTTTGGCGTCAAAAATTCTTCTAAATGAATGCTAGATGCATTACCTAAACTCTTCCATGCCTCTTCAGACGTAAACACAATTACAGGAGCTAACCATCTGATTATATGTTGAAATAATTGATGTACAACGTAACGATAAGCCTTTCTTTTTGAGCTATTTTTATCATCGCAATACAAACAGTCTTTTCTTATATCGAAATAAAACGCCGACAAATCATTTGAACAGAACGTGTGCAACGTAGTGAAATATTTATTGATATCATAATGTGCAATACTGTCTTGTAACACATCATTCAATTCAATCAAACGATGCAACGCCCACTTTTCTAAATCTGGCAGTTCAGCATATTCTACCTTTTCGACATTTGCGTCATAGCCAGATAAAGCACCAAGCATATAGCGGATTGTGTTACGCAATTTTCTATATACATCCTCAAGTTGTTTCAAAATATTTTTCCCCAAACGAAGGTCTTGAGTGAAGTCACTACACGCAACCCACATTCTGAAAATATCAGCACCAAGCTGATTAACGATGTCCTGTAAAGTTACTGTGTTTCCAATGGACTTAGACATTTTGCGCCCCTGCTCATCGACAATAAATCCGTGTGTCATTACAGCCTTAAACGGAGCATCGCCAAACACCTCACAACTATTTAACAATGAATGTTGGAACCATCCACGATGTTGATCTGAACCCTCAATATACAGATCCGCTTGTGTTGTTTGCCCATTAGCACGAACAGTATACGCATAACTTGATGAGCTATCAAACCACACATCAACAGTGTCTTTAATTTGCTCATATTTATCTGCGTTGTACTTGTCTCCCAATATCTCTTGAGGTGACATTTTAAACCAAGCGTTAGAGCCTTTCTCTTCAAAAATTTTAGCAATTCTTTCTATAAGTTCAGGATCACGAATTGGCTGACCGTCCTTCTTGCTCATGAACAAAGGTAAAGGTATACCCCACACACGTTGTCTTGAAACACACCAATCGCCACGCCCCTCAATAAACGCCTTAATGCGGTTATACCCTTGCTTCGGAATCCATGTCGTTTTCTCGATTTCTTGCAATGCTTTTTGTCGCAATCCGTTCTTGTCCATGCTGATAAACCATTGTGGCGTAGTACGGTAAATTAACGGAGCTTTGGATCTCCATGAATGAGGATAGCTGTGCACTATTTCATTCTTACCAACTAATGCATCAGCATCTTCCAACGCTTGTAACATTTCGCCTTCAATTTTGAAGATATGCTTTCCTGCAAACATAGGCACACAATCGTAATACACACCAGAATCGTTCACCGTAAGAGGAACTTTTATTCCATACGTCTTACACACGTTAAAATCGTCAATTCCGTGTCCTGGTGCTGTATGAACCAAGCCTGTACCTGCTTCTGTTGTAACGTGATCACCGTGAATTAATGGAACATCAAAATCATATCCATTTCCAACAAACGGATGATTACAAACAACATCTTCAAGCAATGAGCCATCAAAATCTCGCTCAACAGCCCCTTCAATTTGGCAAGTCTTCAAGAAGTCTTCAACCAAATCTTTTGCTATAATATATTTTTTATCGTTTACTCGAACAACACAATACGTGATATCTCTCGAATAGCTAATAGCTCTGTTTCCTGGAATTGTCCAAGGTGTTGTTGTCCAAATTACACAGTATGCATCTTTCAAAAAATCAACTGATGTTTTTTTAATCGAAAAGGCAACATATATACTTGTTGACTTCAAATCATAATATTCAATTTCAGCATCAGCCAACGCTGTTTTTTCCACGACAGACCAGAAAACCGGTTTTTCACCACGATACAAAGATCCATCTAAAACGAATTTTCCGAACAAGCGAACAATAGTAGCCTCTGCAATATTGCTCATTGATAAATAAGGATTATTCCAGTCAGCATATATACCAACACGTTTAAATCCTTCACGTTGAACATCTATCCAATGCTCAGCAAATTTACGACATTCATCACGAAATTCAGTTACAGGAATATCTTCTTTACGTATATGTTTTTCTTTATATTTCTGCTCGATTTTCCATTCAATAGGTAACCCATGGCAATCCCAACCAGGAGTAAACGCTGCATCAAACCCCTGCATTTGCTTCATACGATTAATGACATCTTTGATAACCTTGTTCAAAGCATGTCCAGCATGAGGATCTCCATTAGCAAACGGTGGGCCATCATGAATAACAAACTTTTTGCGATGAGTGAGTTTTTCTCTCATTTTTGCATATAAATTATCCCGCTCCCATTCTGCCAAAATTTCTGGCTCCTTTTTGGTTAAATTTCCTCTCATTTGAAAATCTGTAGCAGGAAGAAATATCGTATCTTTAAAGTCCATGATTAACACCGATTACAATTTGAAATAGGATAGACAAAAGAGACATTAAAGTCAATTGAACACCACATAAATTCAACACACTCAGCTTCTGTCTTTGATTTGTTATATTTCACTTGAATATCATACGATTATCGTGTATCATTTTTGCAAAAATGAAAGGATTTTCTGATGAAGAAAGATATACATCCAGATTACCATGAAGTTACAGTCATTATGACTGATGGATTTACATTTAAAACGAAATCAACATGGGGTAAAGCTGGTGACACAATGAGATTGGATATCGATTCGAGATCTCATCCGGCGTGGACAGGTGTAAGACAATTGGTTGACACCGGTGGACAATTGGCTAAATTCAAAAATCGCTATAAGGGCTTTGGCTTGAATTCTTAGTATTGGAGCAATCCTTTGCGTAAAATATTTTGTTCACTTTTGTGCGTGGGCTCATTTTCTGCATATTCTTATGAGCCTGTGCACGGAGTGTTCGTCGCTGATGTGGATAATGGAAATGCAATTTATTCGTATAATGCGGATAAACAAACTCAACCTGCATCTCTCACTAAAATGATGACCTTATTGCTGACTTTTCGAGAGTTACAAAAAGGAACAATAAAATGGGATACTATGATAAAAGTATCTCGTCATGCGGCAGATCAGTCGCCTACTAAATTAGGCTTAAAAGCTGGTGCTTCGATATCCGTTAGAAATGCTGTTTTGTCTCTAATAACGAAATCGGCAAACGATATGGCCGTTGCGTTGGCGGAATATCTTGGCGGAACTGAAGCGAACTTTGTAAAAAAGATGAACGAAGAAGCAAAACGTTTAGGTATGATGTCAACGTTGTTTGTTAATCCGTCTGGATGGAAAAATACTAAACAGCGTACCACTGCTAGAGATATGTTTAAATTATCGAAAGCATTATTAAAAGAGTATCCAAAATATTATAGTTTATTTTCAACAAAAATTTTTAACTATGAAAAGCAGCATTTAGCTAATCATAACAATTTGTTAGGGCGTCACGTAATGGGTACACCTAACGGTACTGGTTATTTCGTCGTTGACGGTATAAAAACGGGGTATGTCGCTGCATCTGGATTTAATCTTGCGGCCTCTGCTACAAACGGAAAAATTCGCTTAATAGCTGTGGTGCTTGGCGGAAAAACAGCAAGGCAACGAGATGCTCAAATGAATCTTTTACTACAAAAGGGGTTCTTGCGTGCAGAAGCTAAATTAAAAAAAGGTCAGCAAAAAATTGTGGCAGTCGATGATAGCAATACTGCGTATTTAGAGCATATTGGCGCCAATGCATTTGACAATAATTTGTCTCAATTGCCATCGATAAAAATTCAAAAAGCGAAAAACAAAAATACCAAATCGCACTTAATATTAGCCACAAAAAAGAATGTAAAATTACAGAAAAAATTATTGAATAGATTAAATAAAAATCATAGTAAAAAACACAAGAGAAAGTAAAATGAATCAAACACGATTAACTACGTTAGATAATGGCTTGAGAGTATTAACTCATCGCATTGACGGATTCAGTAGTACCGTTCTTGGTTATTGGGTTGAAGCTGGCGGTGTATGCGAAGCCGCTGAAGATTGTGGAATATCTCATTTCCTAGAACATATGGCATTTAAAGGCACAAGCACTCGTACAGCACGTCAAATTGCTGAAGAAATCGAATCTGTTGGTGGCTATTCTAACGCATATACATCCAAGGAAGTTACAGCTTTTCATGTAAAAGTTTTGGGAAAAGATATTAGGTTGGCCGTTGATATTTTATCAGATATTTTACAAAATCCAACGTTTATGACGGAAGAATTAGAGCGTGAACGTGGAGTAATTTTGCAAGAAATATCTCAATCTATAGATACACCAGATGACATAATTTTCGATCATTTTCAACGAGTTGCATTTAAAGATCAATCCTTAGGACGTCCGATTTTGGGACCTGTCGAAGTTGTATCTAAAATCAATGCAGACGATTTGCGACGATATCGTTCAACCTATTATAACGCTGATAACATTGTATTTGCTGCTGTTGGAAATATTGATCATGAAGAATTGTTGGATTTTGCTAGTAAGCATTTCTATAATTTTAGTACAACTAAAACTCAACGCTTAGATCAAACATTTTCTTATAGTGGAGGGCTCTACTCTGATATTAGAGATATCGAGCAAACTCATGTTGTGATTGGATTTAATGGCCTAGCTAATACAGATGCAGACTACTATACTTTAGCGATTTTTTCTTCCATATTGGGTGGCGGAATGTCATCGAAATTGTTCCAAGAAGTAAGAGAAAAACGTGGTCTAGTATATTCAATTTACACAATGTCTTCTTCTTATAAAAACAATGGATTATTTGGTGTGTATGCGGCAAGCTCAGCGAACAAAGTTGAAGAAGTAACGGACGTTGTATTATCCGAAATTCATAAAATGAAATTTGATATTACAGAAAAGGAATTCAATAGGACCAAAGCACAGTTTGAATCAAGTTTGCTGATGTCGAGAGAAAACAATGGCACGCTTTGTGAGCAAATAGTAAATCAAACTATGATTTTTGGTCGCTCGTTTAGTAATGAAGAAATAATGCAAAAAATCAATGTGGTAACCATCGATGATGTTAAAAAAATGACCGATAGAATTTTAGCTAAACCCCCAGTCGTTGTTACTGTGGGGCAATTTGATTCTAATCAATTAATATCAATTTTATCAAGGAATGGGCTAAATATATAGTAGGTTTTTCAATGAGTTATAAAGTTTCCGTAATCGTTCCAGTTTATAACGTTGAAAAATTCTTATCTCGTTGTTTGGATAGTTTAATCAGGCAAACGTTGGAAGATATAGAAATAATATGCGTGAACGATAGCTCAACAGACAACTCTCTCTCTATTCTGCAATATTACGCAAAACGAGATGCTCGCATATCGGTAATATCTCAGGCAAATCAAGGCGTGTCCGTCGCTAGAAATACAGGCATGAAATTTGCAACAGGTGAGTACATCGGATTTGTCGATAGCGATGATTGGATTGATTTAAATTTTTATGAAAAGCTGTATAATGCGGCTAAAAAAGAAGATGCTGATATTGCCTGTTGCTCAAGCATTCGCGTTCATGATTCCGGCAGGAAATTACCTAAAGTTACAGTAAAAAAATATCAAGTAATTACAGGGTTAAATGAAAAATTTAGAGTAACGAATACTCCTAGAATGTCATATGTTTGGAATAAAATTTATCGTCGAAAAAACCTACTAAATAGAAATGTAAAATTTCCAGTAAATGTTACATGTTGCGAAGATGTTTATTTTACAATCGATGCGTTGTATTCCTCACGTAAAATAGTGACTGTGCCCGAGGTGCTTTATTACTATTGGGTTAATACAAAATCAGCTACTAGAACAATGACAGACAGAAAAAATCAAGATGTAATTGCTGCTAGAGCTTATTTTATTGATTTTGCAAAAAAACACGGCGTTTTTGTGCGTGAAAAATTCTTTGTAAAACAAAAGGTTATCTACAGTTTGTTCG
>Ga0256405_10006456_pt1 | contig 18726 bp, 17 predicted proteins | sample RumenRJG_02DNA_FD_189096 | JGI IMG/M metagenome (GOLD analysis project Ga0256405, IMG submission 189096) | Bovine rumen microbial communities from Lethbridge, Alberta, Canada - RJG_02 | ecosystem: Host-associated > Mammals > Digestive system > Stomach > Rumen | place: Canada: Alberta... | reverse complement strand
GTTCCAGATAGTCCGGTTAATGGATGAACAACAATCTATTAACAAGAAGATAGCCAATCAAATTCCGGTTATTGTACAGAAAAGTGTGCAGGAACAGTCCAAAAAGCCAAAACGAAAAGGTTTCTTGAGCATCTTCGGCAAAAGAAAGATCATGGGGACAGGTTTTTGAATGAATTCGTTGAATTCACTTCAAACAACCTGTCCCCATAATCCCCGCATGATCCCCGGTTCCTTTTGTGTAAAAAAAACGAAATCAAGAGCGAATATGAACGGAACAGGTAAAGGGGGACAGGCACGGTGTGAGGTCCTGAACAACAACCATCAAAATCGATAAGCGTATGAAGACAGAACAGAAAAGATACTACGAGAAACCGGCGATGCGGGTCGTCATGCTGCAACAGCACGGGATGCTCTGCACCAGCGACACAGAACCAGTGCGAGGCGGAAACTCCATCAACGGATGGGGCGACGGCGGCACGACCGACGAGGACATCTACATGTAAAACAATAAAACGAAATAGACAATGAAGACAAAGCAAATTCTTTTCGCCGCAGCTATGACGGTGCTGACGGCTTGCAGTTCGGACGACAGCCCGATTGACAACGTAGAGCAGCGAGTGCCGGTGACGCTGGCGTACTCGACCATCGATGCGACCGAGACCCGCGCCGCACAGGGCGTGAATGGCATGACCCGCGCCGCGCAGAACCTGAACGAGGGGACGTTCGCAAGCGACGAGAGCGTAAAGGTGCGCATCAGCAACACGGGTGCTGGCGAGTGGACGGACTACACTTTTACTACTGGCTCCGCCGGCACGATGACCGCCCCGAACCCCGCGCCGTACTATCCCGCGGGCTCGCAGAACATCGACATCGTGGCCTACTATCCTGCCACGGCTGGCGAGACGTTCACCATTGCCACGGACCAGACCGCTGATGCCTCCTACAAGGCCAGCGACCTGATGTTTGCCTCCGTGAACAACCAAGCGAAGCAGGCCGAGGCCGTCAACCTGGCCTTCTCGCACAAGATGGCGAAACTCTGCGTAAACATCACCGCCGGAGCGGGCGTCGGGAGTATCACGAGCGTCAGTATCTTGAACGTAAAGCCCACCGTCTCGTTCAATCAGGCCATGGGCGAAGTGGGTGAGGCCACGGGCTCGGCCACCAGCATCGCCGTGAGCAACAACGGAGCCGCCCTCATCCCAGCACAGACCATCGACGGCGGGCTGCTCAGCATCGTCACCGACAAGGGAACGGCCACCTACAGCGTCGCCAGCAAGGCCTTCGCCGCCGGACAACTCTACACGCTGAACATCACCGTCAACCTCCGCGCCGTGGGCACCACGACCGCCATCACGGGCTGGACGAGCGAGGGCACGGTGACGGTGAACCCCGTGGTGGAACTCACCAATGCCCCTGCAGGTGCTGAGGCCGTCGACCTCGGACTGAGTGTGAAGTGGGCGAACATGAATGTCGGTGCCACCACGGAAACCGGCTACGGCACGTACTTTGCCTGGGGAGAGACATCGGGATATAACGTAGGAAGTACGACCGGGAAGACGTATTTCGCCTGGTCAACTTACGCCTTCGCCTGGACGAATGGCGCGATGACCAGAATAAACAAATACTGTTGGACAGGACAATCAGGTTACTGGTTCAGCGACGATGTCCCTGTCGACAACATGGAGCAGTTGGAACTTGGCGATGATGCCGCTCACGCCAACTGGGGAGGCTCCTGGCGTATGCCGACGGAGATTGAGTGCTATGAACTTCTTAGCAGTTATAATTGTAGCTGGGAGTGGACAGATGATTATAACGGTTCCGGCATAGCAGGTTACATTGTGACCAGCAAGAAGACTGGCTATACCGGCAATTTCATTTTCCTGCCTGCTGCTGGACACCGGAACGATATGACCGGAGGCACTCCCACCGACACAGGTGGCACCCAAGGCAACTACTGGACATCTACGCTTGTTAGAGCTTACGAAGCGCTCCATGCGAATTACCTTAGATGCAGGAAAACAAGTTATGCTATAAGAGATGACTATTCCCGCTGCTACGGTCTTTCCGTTCGTGCGGTAACAAAATAGATAACGATATCTAAAACAACAGAACAACAAGGCATAAGAAGTGCATTTAGAGTGCACAGGGAGTGCACAGGGGAACCGCCCTAGTGTGCACTAGGGCGACAAAGATTTTTGTTCTTACGTTTTGTCGTCACGCTGCTCTATGTTGTTGAAATACAACATGATACAACGTGACGACAACTGTGATGAGTGACGGTAACAACGGTACCGCTTTTATTTGCTTCGCACCAGATAGCGCTTGCCGATGTTCGAGCGCCTCTGGCTGAGTCCTCTCATATTGTTGAGCACGCGCCCGAAATGGTTGAGACTACCCTTGAAGCCGCTGCCGGCATAGCGCTTCAGCCGGTTGAAGATGGCGGCACACGTCAGCCATTCGCCGTCGCTCTCGTCGGTGGCAATGTCGAAACACTCGTTGAACCACTGCTCGGCAGGCGAGAGTATCTGGAACTGGCGGTTGTGCGCCATGATGTCTCTCACCTCGCTCTCGCCGAACCAGTATTGCTCGCCGCGTTTCAGCAGGTTGACGGCCTGTCCGTAGAGTCCCTCATAGTCGATGGGCCGCGAGAGGTCGATGCTGCCGGTCAGCTCAATGCCGATGAACCGGCGGTTGCCGCTGGGGTCGGCCAGCACCGAGTGTTCATTGGTGGTGGCGATGAACGAGGCCAGTCGCGGAAAGTCCTCCACATGCTTGCCGTAGGGCCGCTTGATTTTCACGCGGGCCAGCTGGATGACGTTCTTCAGGAATCCCTCCTGAATGGTAGCCGGAATCTGGTTGAACTCATCGAGGTTGATGAGCAGAAACTGCGACATGGCCTGCAGGGTGGCCTTTTTCTCCGTGATGAGCAGGTTGTCGTTGTATCCCCACTGCAGACACTCGGGTAGCAGTCGCCGGCAGAATGTCGACTTGTTGTTACCCTGTTCCGAGATGAGCAGCGGCACTACGCTGTTGCCGTATTGTCGGGTCATGCCCAGCCACTGTGCCACCATATAGAGCAGCCACTTGCGGAACCACCCTTCCCACTGGGGCACCTGGCACGGCACCGTGCGAGCCAGCCGTCCGATGTGGTCGGTATGTCCGTCCCAGGCCTGCTCCGCCCGTTCCAGAAAGTCCTGGATGGGGTTGAAGGCCTTCACCATGTCGGACATCACATAGCGCCGGATGTCCTTGTCCCACGCGTCCAGCCCCGAGAGCCGCGCCTCGATGGTCAGGCTGTTGATCATTCGGTCGTCCACGGGCTTCCATTCCTGGCTCACCGACCGTTTCGAGCAGCACTCGGTGAACCCCATCAGGGTGTTGAAGCGGAACAGATAGCGTGTGTTCAGCAACTTGATGATACGCAAGGTCTCTTCGCCGTTGACGTTCCTGTCGAGCGGTATGGCCTCCGCATGGCAGAGCGGCTGCGCGTCGTGCGGCAGGGTGAAGTGCATGCGTGCCGACGGCTCCTCGCGGCGCACATCGGCTCCAGTGACACGCGAATACATCACGACGGCATCCTCGTAGGCCGAGTCGGCCAGCGTGTCGGCCAGGCTGAAGTCCTGACTGCCCACCTGATACCGCACCAGCACGACGACACTCTCGCCATCGGCACCGTTGAAGGCGGCCAGCGTGGTGGGCAGCGTCATAGCGGTCTCTTTCACCTGATCACGACGCCTGGTCTCCGGCAGGTTGCCGAAGGTCAGCACCACCACTCCGTTCAGCTCGCGCGGCACGGGTGTACCTGCCGAGTCTCTTCGCATCTCCACGTTGGGATACACCTCGTAGGCGGCCTGCTTGGCTGTGGCGGTCATGCGAGCCATGACCTGCTCAATAGTTCTGGTACTGATGTGCAACTGCTTGTTCTTGTCTCTCCTGAAAAGTGTAAATTTCATAGCTCTTGTTCTCCTTTTTGTTAATAAATCATTGATAAAAATTCTACAGTATGGGATGTTTGTGCCAGTGCTTGGGACTTTTGTCCCACGCCCTGGGAATATGTTCCCGAGGCCGGTTATTCGTAGCAGTAGTCGAGAATGTGCTCGTCGAAGACCTCCGGCTGCTGATAGCCGTAGCGGCGGAACAGCGATTCCACTGTCTGCTGTCGGTCGGGAGTGAGCAGGCGTTCTCCGTGCTTATGGCGATAGTAGCTGCCCCGGCTGCCAAAATACTCGGTGAGCGCCAGCCGCAGCTCATGGCGGGCGTCGCGACTGTGCAGGCACAGGAAGGCACGGTCGAAGCCACGGGCCAGACTGACCGGCGTTGCTTCAACAAACTGGCTGCACATTCCGTCGGCCCATGCCGCCGGTGTCACACATACCGCCTGTTGCACCGTATGGGGAGCCTTGGCGCCCGCCAGCTGCCGCAGACAGCAGTTTTTCTTCTCACACTGCTGGTTGAAACACAGTGCCCATCCTTGGGGAACGTCACTGAAAAGGATTTCTTTTTCCATCTTTACATACATTTTCTGATTGTTGTGTCTGAAATTGTCGGCAAAGATACGACATCAGCGTCTTGGTTCCAAGGAAAAGGCAGGTGCCAGGATAATCCTAAAAACAAAATCCACTGACTGTCAACAACTTACAAGTTGCTATGCCCGTTTGTCGTCACGCTCTCACTTTGTCGTCACGCCGTAACCTCCTGGTTTTCAGGAGCTTGCGTGCAACGTGACGATAAACAGACCTGCTAGTGGCGGCTCATCGTACTGGCAGAAACAAAAAAAAAAAAGAATTTCTTTGTTTTTCTCTCAGTTATTTTGTATATTTGCGGCAGAATCGAATTTAAAAAACAACTGACTATGACAAAGATTAAGACTATCGGTATCCTGACCTCTGGAGGCGATGCCCCCGGCATGAACGCCGCCATCCGCGCCGTGACACGCGCCGGCATTTACAATGGTTTCAACATCAAGGGTATCTACCGCGGCTACGACGGCCTTATCAAAGGCGAGGTGAAGCAGTTTACGACGGAAGACGTGAGCGGCATCATCACCCGTGGCGGCACCATCCTGAAGACAGCCCGTTCGAAGGAGTTTATGACCAAGGAAGGCATGGAAAAGGCCTACGAGACCTGTCAGAAGGAGGCTATCGACGCATTGGTCGTCATCGGCGGCAACGGTTCGCTCACCGGTGCCCGTAACTTCGGCATGGAGTTCGACTTCCCCTGCATCGGTCTGCCCGGCACCATCGACAACGACCTCTACGGCACCGACTCCACCATTGGCTACGACACGACGATGAACACCATCATGGAGTGTGTCGACCGCATCCGCGACACGGCCAACTCCCACGAGCGCATCTTCTTTGTCGAGGTGATGGGCCGCGACGCCGGTTTCCTGGCTCAGAACTCAGCCATTGCCTGTGGTGCTGAGGCAGCCATCATCCCCGAGGAGATGATGGAGGAAGACCAGCTGGCACACTTCATGGCTCGCGGCATCCGCAAGTCGAAGAAGTCGTGTATCGTCATCGTGTCGGAGAGTCCCAAGTGCGGTGCCCTCTACTATGCCGACCGTGTGAAAAAGGAGTTCCCGGAGTTCGACGTACGTGTCTCCATCCTTGGCCACCTGCAGCGCGGCGGCAGTCCCTCGGCCCACGACCGCATCCTGGCCTCGCGCACGGGTGTCGGTGCCATCGAAGCCATCAAGCAGGGGCAGCGCAACGTCATGGTGGGTGTGCGTAACAACGAGGTGGTCTACGTACCCTTCTCGGAGTGCATCCGTACCGACAAGCCTTTCAACAAGAAGCTCATCAAGGTGCTCGACGAGCTGAGCATATAGTCGCCGGCACGCTTACTTGCCGAACTGCTGCACGTATTTCACAGGCTCACCCTCACCCTTCAGTACATCAGCAAAGGTCTGTGGCTTGATGGTGACAGGGTTCTTCATGAATTCCGAGGACAATATAAAGACAAAAAAGGAGAAAAAGATTATTTAAGCCGTTTCTCAATTTCGTCGTAGAGAGCGGTGCCTGTCAACTGACGGGCTGTGACGCGGCCACTACGATCGGCGATGATGGCGTCGGGGACGGCAAAGAAGCCCAACTGTCTGACAAGCGGTGTGTCCCACATCTGACCACTGCAGACAACGGGCCAAGAGAGTGAGTCGCGACGGGCTGTCTGACGACAGTCGGCAAGATTGCCGTCGATACAGATGCTGACGAGCTGTAGCCGAGAGCCGTACTTTTTCTTGAGGCGGTGCAGCTGGCGCTGTATGCTCTGCGACTCATAGTTCCAAGACGACCAGACGGTAATAACATTGACATCGCCCTTCAGGTCGGCGTTGGTGACATTGGCGCCATTGATGGTCTTGGCTGAAAGTTTCGGAAGCCGGTCGCCCACCTTGACAGACCTGATCCCAGCCAACTGCTGGTAGAGGTATTTGGTGAGACGGCGTGGCGCTGCCTGGTGCATCTTCGACAGCAGGTTGTACGCCTTGTCGTAGGGGGCTTTGTTCTTGAGCAGGAAATACTTGTTCAGGACATAGATACAGCCGTACGACGCGGGATTGGCGGTAATAAAGGCCGAGGCGGTATTCTCTATCTCAGGCGGCGTCACCTCGTTCATCTGCAGGCGGAACTCCGTCAGCAGGTGGTTGTCGTCGTCGCCCTCGACCTTTACCTCGCGCAGGTGCGAGGCGTCGCCCTGCATGTTGACGCTTCCCCCTGGTGCAGCAATGACGGGAATCTCAGAGTAGTTGGGGAAGACGACGGAAATCAGGACGGTGTCCTCAAGAGGCACCTCGTAGTTGAACCGTCCCTCGGTGAGCTTGATGGTGTCGATGCGCCCTTTACCCATGAGGCTATAGACAAGCAGTTCACCCTGATTGAAGTTCTTGAACTTACCCTTCATGCGGAACGTACCGCCCGAAGAGGAGCAAGAGGCTACAATCAGGGTGAAGAGCAGATATGCGAGTGCTTTCTTCATCAGAGAAGACTACTTAGCTACCTTCTGCAGTTCCAAGTCGTTAGCAGCATACTTGGCGTAGGAAGCATCCTTGGCAATGGCGGCACGCAGAGCGGCAGAAGCATCGCTGTTTTTGCCCATACGAGCAGCGAGGATAGCTTTCAGGTAGTCAGTGGTAGCGTCGGGATTCTTGATATACTTCAGCGTGACAGCTGCCGACGCATAGTTCTTGTTCAGTATCTGAGCCAGGGCAGCGCTGTTGGAGTAGACATCGCCGAAATCCTGCTCTGCCTGTGCATAGTTGCCTTTGGCGAGGTTGAGGTTACCCAGTATCTCGCTGAGACCATTGGCACCCGTAGCCTGGCTGATATAGTTCTCGGCAGCCTGCAGGTCGCCATTTGCCAGTGCCAACATACCGAGGTTGGCGGCAGCCTCTGGCAGCTGTGCGCTGACCTTCTGGGCCTGCTCCACGTATTTCTTTGCAGCGTCGAGATTTCCCTTGGCAAACTCTATCGTAGCAATGTTGTTATAGGCGCGGGCGTCGTTGGGATAGACCTCGGTCGTAAGCTTGTAGATGTCCTCCTTGCTGTTGTTATCCTCGGTCAGCGTAGCGGCATAGAGCAATTCCTCGACATTGAGCTTCGTAGGGTCTGCCTTCAGCTGCTGCTGAATCTGCTCGTCGCTGCGACCCACGGTCTCGTAGTTGATAATCATACGCGAACGGCGCAGCTGGGGCAGGATGCCGTCGGCCAGCTCACGGAAGGCACTGGAGATATTCTTAATCTGCTGCTCGCGCTCCTGGGGATCCTTATACATAGAGAGGACGCGCAGGATGACGTCCTTGTCCTGAATGTTAGAAGCCTTGACAAGTTCCTGGAAGCCGTCCCAGTCCTCAGCGGTGTACTTGGCATCGACGGCAGCGTCGGCCAGCTTGACCTTCTTCAGCTGCTGCTGTACGTACTGCTCGGTTGCCTTCTGGCGCTGTGCTGCCAGTTTGTCATTAAGGTCATAGCCACCATCAGGTGAAGCATAAGCCGACACCTCGACGTCCTTCAGGTTCAGTCCCTCACGGTCGTTGTTGATCTTCTCAAGCAGCTTCACAAACTCCTGTACAGAGTTGTTCTTCAGTTCGCTCTGGCGCAGCGTGGCCTGCTGGATGAGGAACTTGATGTTAGCCTCCTGCTTCTGGGCGTTGATGCGCTGGAAGGCATCGGGACTGACGGCGGGCTGGGCCGACTTCAGCGTCTGCTTGTAAAGCTCGCTGGTAGCGAGGATTCCCTCAGCCACCTTGACAGCAGGAACCGTGACGGTCTTCTTGCCCACCTTGGCGTCGAAGGTCAGATACATATCGGCCTTGTTACAATCCAGATAGTCGAAAGCGGTCTTCATGTTATAGCGTCCGCCAACCTGATAGAGAATGGTCTGGTCGTTGCCTTGCACCTTCTCTCCCTGGAAGGTGGCACCATGACCTTTGGCCACCTGGCCATCGGCATAGCGCAGTTCCGGCGTGACGGTCACGACGGCCTTTTTCTTCATATACTTCTCGGGGAAGGTGCCGTTGATGGTAGCGGTCACTTTTCCGGCCTGTGTCTCCAGCGGATTAGGAGTTACCGTAAAGTTATCGGCTGAAAGGGCTCCCAATTTGCCACCGCATGACGTCAAGAGCAGAAGACCTGCTACTGACAAAAGAACAAAATTACTTTTTTGCATCTTAAGTAAAAACGTTTTTAGGATTATAATCTCTTGTGCCGCGAGCGGGACTCGAACCCGCACGGCCATCACTGGCCAAGGGATTTTAAGTCCCTCGTGTCTACCAATTCCACCATTGCGGCCAAAATTCGTGTGCAAAGTTACGCTTTATTTATGGAACAGCCAAAACTTTTACACAATTTAAGATTAGAGTTTAGTTCCATGCCCTCAGAATGGCACCGTCGAAGGCAGCGTAGTAGGTGTAGAGCTGCCGTCCCGCATCGCCCGACGCCACGACGCCGTTATTGACGTCATAATACCGTTTACAGCGTGCGCAGGTGAGCTGCTGACCGTTCTTCGTCCACGTCAGGGGATAGTTAGTGCCGCCGAGGTTGTCGAGACAGTTGGCACATTGTCCCTCGTAGGCTACGAGTAAGCCCGTATAGCTGCTTCGCCCGATGACGATGGCTCCACCGGCGCCCAGCTGGCAGCTCGTCTGCGTCTCCTTGACGGTCGACAGGGTAACATCCTCCGTTGCCTGATCGTAGTTGCGGGTAGTCATGATATGGCGCACCCCCTGTGCCATGCGGGTCTTGACGATCAGGAAATGGCCGGGATTGCCCAAGGCCGCCGTCAGGTGACAGGGAGCCGGGTGCAGGGTGGTATCGAACACGAAAAAGCACCGGTAGTTACGGTAGACACTGTCTTCGGCGTCGTCGCACGCCAAAAAGAGTGTGAGTAAGAATGCCCACCCCCAATTCCTCCCTAAATGGAGGGGGGCAGACACTATGCTACGAACAGATCTCCTCATATCAGCGATGACGGCAACTATGCTCCTCCGTTCAGGGAAGGGTTAGGGGTGGGTCTCCAATAGTTTACGTTCGGCCTCTATCATGCGCTCGAAGCCAAAGCCGTCCAACGTCTGTTGCATCAGCTGCTGAATCTGGTCGTTACACAGATTGCCGATGCTGCCCTCATGGGTGTGGTGGATGTTCTTGTTCGGCGTGAACCGTCCGGCCTCGATGTCGAGCCCCACCTTCTTGTAGGCGTCGCGGAAGGGTAAGCCTTCCGCTGCGAGGCGGTTAACCTCTTCGACGGAGAACATCGGGTCGTACATCGGGTTATCGAGGATATGCTCGTTGACCTCTATCTTATTAATAATGTAGGCGGCCATCTGCAGGCAGTCCTTCAGTTCGTCGAAGGCGGGCAGGAAGACCTCCTTGATAATCTGCAGGTCGCGGAAGTAGCCCACGGGCAGGTTGTTCATGATGAGCGTCACCTGCTGTGGCAGCGACTGCAGCTTGTTGGACTTGGCGCGGATGAGTTCGAAGACGTCGGGGTTCTTCTTGTGTGGCATGATGCTCGACCCCGTGGTACACTCCTTCGGCAACTTGACGAACGAGAAGTTCTGCGAGTTGAACATACAGGCGTCGAAGGCCAGCTTTGCCAGCGTGCCGGCGATGGTGGCGATGGCGAAGCCCACGTTGCGCTCCATCTTGCCACGACCCATCTGGGCGTAGACGACGTTGTAGTCCATGGAGTCGAAGCCGAGCAGCTGCGTGGTCATCGTGCGGTTCAGGGGGAACGACGAGCCGTAGCCTGCCGCCGACCCCAAGGGGTTGCGGTTGGTCATCTTGTAGGCGGCCTGCAGGAAGAGCATGTCGTCCGTCAGACTCTCGGCGTAGGCACCGAACCACAAGCCGAACGATGAGGGCATGGCCACCTGCAGGTGGGTGTAGCCCGGCATCAGCACGTCTTTGTACTGTTCCGACTTCTGTATCAGCTCGTCGAAGAGCACCTTCACCTCTTCGGCAATCTCCATCAGCTGGTGGCGGGTGAAGAGCTTCAGGTCTACCAGCACCTGGTCGTTACGCGAGCGGCCGGAGTGTATCTTCTTGCCCATGTCGCCCAACTTACGGGTGAGCAGCATCTCTACCTGTGAGTGTACGTCCTCAACGTCGTCCTCGATGACGAACTCGCCGCGGTCGGCCAGCGCGTAGATGTTCTTCAGCTCGCTGAGCAGCACGGGCAGTTCGTCCTTGCCTATCAGTCCGATGGACTCGAGCATCGTGATGTGAGCCATCGAACCCAGCACGTCATACTTGGCCAGGTAAAGGTCCATCTCGCGGTCACGACCTACGGTGAACCGCTCTATCTCCTTGTTTATCTCAAAGTTCTTCTCCCAGAGTTTCATCGTCTTTTTTCGTTATAACGTTATAACGTTATTTCGTTATACATATTCTATTTGGGAAAGGGCGTCGGCAATCTTCTCGACACCATCCTGCAACGGACCGCTGACCATGCCCTTGATGAACGGGTTCAGCTCGGCCTTCACCGTGACCTTCATCTTAGAGGTCGTCTCGGTGACGGGGAGCACCTGAATCCACACGTTGAAGGGCACGGGCGATTGCGCCGTCTCAAACTTCACACACTTAGGCTCGTCGCGCTCAATGATGCGCAACTTGAGTTCGCCCACCGGCGGAACGTTCAGAGAAACCGTATCCTCGTCGAACGAGAAATCACTCACACGGTCACTCGGCACGCGGTCGCGCACCTTCTCCAAATTGCTCAGGTCGCTGATGTTACGGTAGACGGCCTCCTGCGAGTAGGGAATCTGCTTCACGCTACTCTCAAACTTCGTACTGTTGTCAAATAGTCCCACCTTAATTATATTTACGATTTATGGATTGACGATTTTCGGTTTTTTCGATAGATTACTGCTTCCACGTCGAGGGCGACTTGCGCCACTCAGCCAGGACGGCCTTCTCGTCTTCCTTGATATAGCCTGTCTCAGCAGCCGCCTCAATGACGGCATCGTAGTTCGACAGCGTGATGAGTTTCACACCGGCAGCGGCAAAAGCCTCTTCGGCAACGGGGAAACCGTAGGTGAACGACGCCACCATGCCAATCACCTCGACGCCATACTGGCGCAGCGCCTCGACAGCCTTCAGCGACGAGCCGCCGGTAGAGATAAGGTCCTCGACGACCACCACCTTGCAGCCTTTCTTCAGTTCGCCTTCCACCTGGTTGCCCATACCGTGGTCCTTCGGCTTCGGACGGACGTAGCAATACGGCAGTCCCAACTCCTCGGCCACCAAGGCGCCCTGGGCGATGGCACCCGTAGCCACACCGGCCACAGCCTCAGCCTCGGGGAACTGCTCCTGGATGACGTGGCACAGCTCTAACTTCACGAACGAGCGCAGACGGGGGAACCCCAACGTCTTGCGGTTGTCGGTATAGATGGGCGACTTCCAGCCGCTGGCCCATGTGAACGGCTCCTGCGGCTGCAACTTGATGGCTTGAATCTCCATCAGCTTTCGTGCAAATTGATGCTTTACTTCCATAGTTTCACTCGTTAATTTGGCTGCAAAGTTACAAAAAAATTCCTTTTTCCTTGACAGAAAGAGAAAAAAAACGTAATTTTGCGGCAGATTTGACACATATAATTATATTGGCATGAAAAGAAAAGTATTTGTAATGGCTCTTCTGGCCTTGATGACGGTCACGACAGCCAGTGCCCAGAGTGATGACAGCCAATGGACACTGAACACCCGTGCATGGAGTACGAACTATTTCACGACGATGATTGGCGCTGCCGCCAATTTCCTGATTACCGGCGTCATCCTCGACTCAAACGGTCCCGACTCAGTGACCATCGACCGCATTGTCCCCCTTCCCGCCCTGGTGTTCCCTGTCGGTATGAAGAAGGAGGGCTTCGATGAGCCGTACAACATTTACGGCCCCTACCACCGCGCTTTCAGCAATCCGTTCAAGCACATCGGCGACTATGCTGTCGGTCTCGACATCTCATATCAGCCTTCAGTCATCGGGTTCTATGCCGGTGCCTATTTCAAGAGTCAGGAGATTGTCTACAAGAACGAGCCCCGCGACGGCGACAACATCCGCGGTTTCTACTTCCAGCCACGTGCCGGCCTCAGCTTTGGAGGTACGAAGAGTACGTTCGAGGCGGGCATCTTCTACGACATTCCCACAGGCTGCACGTCAACAGGCCCTGTCAACCCCGACAAGAACATCCTCAAGGAAGGCTTAGGCCTCGACTTTGCCTTTACCAATTTCGACAAGGACGACCCCTCGTCGCTCACCCTGCAGTTCTCCATGCCGCTCCACGATATGTTCAAGGAGAATTGCGGCCCCGGCTTCGGCAAGCGTCGCGTTGGCTACATCATGCTGACCCGCCGCATCAAGCTGTAAGGCGTTCAGGCGTCAAGACTTTGTGAAGCCGAGGGCGAGGAGACTGACTCTGACGCCCTCGGTTTTCAGTATCTCACGGGCACAGGCCATCATCGTGGCACCCGTCGTGACGACATCGTCGACGAGCAGCACATGGCGGCCACGGATAGCGCTGAGGTCTTTAGCCTCGAAGACGTCGGCGACGTTCTCCATACGCTCCTGACGCCCCATCTGCGTCTGACTCTTCACGAAGCGGGTGCGGCGGACAATCTGGTTCCAGACAGGCAGCCCCGTCACCTCGCTGATGCCGCGTGCCAGCTCCATACTCTGGTTGTAGCCACGCTGCCGCCGGCGCTTCTTGGCCAACGGCAGGGGAATGATGGCATCTATCCCCTCGAAGAAGTCTGAAGCCGTCAACTCGCGGGCCATCAGCCGCCCCATCTCGCGCCCAATCTCCGGGTGGTCGTGATACTTCAGGTCGTACAGGATATTGCTGGTGGGCGAGCTGGCTTCGTAGTAGAACAGAGCCGCCGCATGCTCCACGGGAATGACACCCCAGAAGAGGCGCGCCATACGGTTGTCGGCAGGCGACTGCTGGAATCCCGTGCGCGGCAGATGCAGGTTGCAGACAGCACAGAGCACCCGCTCCGCCGGCGACAGCCGTCGTCCGCAGACCACGCAGAGCCGTGGGGCGATGAGGTCGAGCAAGCGTTGCCAGATGCTAATCTTCTTCATACACCTCGTCGACATCGCCGTCGACACACCTGCGGACGATGTCGTAGGTGAAGCCACGGCTGAGGGCGAACTTCACCAGCTTCTGATTCAGTTCATAGTCGCTGGCGGCCTTGATGCTGCGCCGCTTCTGACGGAGCAGCTGACGGAGCACGCCGACGTACTGTTCGTCGTCGACCTCGTCGAGCACCCGTGTGCGGATGTCGTCGTCGATGCGTTTCGTCCACAGCGCCTGCTCCACCTTGCGCCGGCCCCATTTGTTATAGAGAATCTTGTCCTTGACGAAGGCACGGGCATAGCGCTCGTCATCGACATAGCGCTCGCTGACGAGCCGCTGCATGACGCGGGCCTGAGCCTCGTCGGTCATGCCCCAGCGCCGCATCTTCTCCGTCAGGTCGTGCTGGCAGTGCTCACTGCGGGCGCAGAGCTGTGCTAATTGCAGGTAGGCTCCTTGTTCGGTTACTTCTTTCATCGTGTGGCTTTTATCATTCGTGGTTTGCCGAATTGGTCGTTCTTGAGTGCGATGTCGTGGTACGACATCGCACTGAGCAAGGCAGACAACTCGGTGGCGTAGAGGGGGTTGATTTCAAAATACAGGCTGCCGCCAGGGGTGAGCGACAGGCTGGCGTACCGGGCGATGGCACGGTAGAACAGCAGCGGGTCGTCGTCGGGCACGAAGAGGGCCAGGTGCGGCTCGTGGTCGAGCACGTGGCGCTCCATCGTCGCCTGCTCCTTCTGACAGATGTAGGGCGGGTTGCTGACGATAACCTGATACCGGTTCTGGGGTGAAGCGGCAATGAGACGAGGGTCAAGGATGTCCGCCTGTTCGAACAACACATGGACATGGGTGCGCCGGGCGTTCTCACGGGCGATGGCCAACGCCTCCTCGGAGATGTCCCACGCCGTCACCTCAGCCTCAGGCAGTTCGGCAGCCAGGGTGCAGGCTATACAGCCGCTCCCCGTGCCTATATCGAGAATCCTCTCCTCGTACCTCGTACCTCGTACCTCGCACCTCGACATCACCTCTCTCACCCACAGGCACAGCTCGTAGGTCTCCGGTCGTGGTATGAGCACGCCGGGTGCTACCCGGAAGCGCCGCCCGCCAAACTCCGCCTCGCCGATGACATACTGCACGGGTTCGCCAGCCAGCAGCCGTTGCTGTATCGGCCGCAGGTCGCATTCGTCGGGCATCTGTCCGCAGAGCACGTCGGCCAGCGTCAGGCCGAAGCGCATCTCCAACACCATCCTCGCCACGGATTGCGCCTCACGCTGGTCGTAGACCGCCGTCAGCGGTCGCCATAGTTCCTGATAGGTCATTGTGTTATGCCGTGTTTCTTCGTAATTCGAGCGCAAAGATACAAATTTTTATGCACAGACAGCACGGATTACACAGATTTTTCGTTTAACTTTTAAAACACAACCCAGAAGGGTCGGTTCCGCTGTGCAACACGGTCACACAAACAGTTCGCCTGTCGCAGCAGACAGTGAGACCTTACACCTGTCGCAGATGTCGGTGATGGTGGCACCATTACGCGACAATCCGTAGAAGTTGTCCTCACTGACGAGTACATATTCCCATTCGCGGCTCATGCGTTCCTCAGGCTTCAGCTCGTTAATCCTGCGCACCCATTCTGCGGCTGCCGTCTGCTTCTGCCTGACGTTCTTGTCGAACAACTTGTCGTTGCCCTTCGTCTCTATCAGATAGATTTTCTGCTCCGTGCCCACGATGAAGTCAGGATGATAGGTGGCCATGAGTCCGTCCGTTCTCATGTAATAGATTACCGCGAAAGCGTGCTGGCTCTCGTTGATTTTCAGGAAGCGTTCCACTTCGCCGTCTCTGTCGAGGAATTCAACAAACGCTTTTTCGAAGCCTCCACGACTGGTGGGGTATCCCAAACGCTCGTAAATGCACTTGCCTACCTCCAACGAATATGACTCACGCATCTTAATCTCCGTGACCGACGAGAACTTGGTATGCACCACCTGCGCATCCGTCGTCATGATGTTGTTCTGGATGTTGAAGATGGCCCGGGCCATTTCCTCGATGATGTGCTTTGTGACGATGGCATCCTTCGACAGCAGAATCTTCCAGTCGCTGCCGTTGAAGGGGTTGAAGGGCTGGCCAAACAGCCTTGTACGGATGTACATATCGACAACGGCTATTGTGCGGGCCTCGTTAATCTGCAGGTTGGGTACCGGCATCTCCTTGTGCGACGATATCCGGTCAAACCTCAGCGTGATGGTGCGCAACAGTTTTTGTAGATACTCGTTATAGCTGGTGGCCGTGAAGAGATTGGCTGTCACCTTATACCTTCCGAACTGCGTCTTCGACAATGCTTCCTGCGAGATGAACGTCTCACCTTCAATAGCCAGGAACTGGCGTAGTTTCTCCAAAGTGAAAGCCGTAAACGGCTGGAGCGTACTGATGTCTATCTCCACATCTTCCAGTTCCTCTTCTGCTTCTCTCACTATCATCGGCCAGTCAAAGTCGAACTGCTCATAGTCCTCGCGCAGCCCCACTCTGATGATGTCGCCTGTTGCACCGCTTGCACCAGTCTCGCCGGTATCCTCTGCTGCCAGTCCTTGGGCAAACAATTCATCATAGAACTGCAGGAATGCCGGGTGCTCAATGATGCTCAGCATGTCGATATAAGTAGTGGGGTGCGTATGTAGCTGCAACACGCGCTTACGGTCCAGTTCCTTGATGCTCTGGTATTCCGGTTCACGCCACATTAGGCGCAAGCCTCGGCCTATTATCTGCTCAAGCAGGATAGGAGCCTCCGAAGAACGGAGCGGCACAATCACACAGATATTGTTGACATCAAAACCCTCACGCAGCATCAATACAGAGATAATCACCTTGGGCTTCTGGTATTTGTCTATGTCGAAGAGCTTCTTCTTGGTCTCCTTCCATTCCTCTTCGCTTACCTCGCCCTTGGCATTACTATCAATCGTCACGACATCCTCCTGTGCCAGACCGTCTTCCAACATCAGCTGATTCACGAAAGGAGCTACAGACGTGTCTTCGCAGATGACGAGCATCTTCGGGTTCTTCTTTTCATCGACTGCCGTAAACTCCGTTTCCAGTTTCTTCAGTTTGGCCAATCCAGCACGGAGCATCAGCCGCTGGCCGTCGCTCAGGTCGCAAACCTTACCCCGCTCATCACGCACGGCCTTGTAGTCCAGGTCTTTCAGTTCTGTCAGTTCCTGGCGGCGGTCGAGCAGGAGCGTCTTAACCAGGCCCTTGCGCATGGCCGTTGCCAAGTCGAAGTCAACAATGATATGGGGGAAGAAACATTTCTGTACTTTCTTGCCAGAGCCTCGCTGGTCGTAGGGCGTGGCCGAGAAGTCTATCTGGAAGAATCGTTCGCCTTTCTTCTCGGCAATGACATTAAGGCCCTTCTGCCATTCCACCTCCTCTATCTCGCCGTTGCGTTTCAGTTCATGGATATGGTGCGCCTCGTCGTTAATCACCATAATGTCGTCCAACTCAGCCAGATACTCCAGTTCCGAGCCTCGCAGATAGCGACGGTCGAGCATCCCCAAGTCGTTGCCTGCCGCCTTGCCCGGACGGATGGGTAGTAGTTCGTTGATGATGCCAGGCACATCCATCTGCTGTGGTTCTGCTGATTCCTCGTTCATCTGGTTTTCAAACAAGTGCCAGTTCGTCAGGGCTATCAGTCCGTCGCCCGTCGTCTTGCGTCCGATGCCCTCTTCCTTCGTCACCACATTGTTCTGGATAAACGAGAAAACTTCCTGCCGGTAGTGTACAGGAATGAAGACTTCCTGATTCAGATAGAAGTCATTCGTCTCAATATCCCGTTCCTCCTTCTCTCTTTGCATCCGTCCGCAGAAGGCATCCAGCAGGCGGTCATAGACTATCAAGCCAGGTGCCACGATCAGGAAGTTCTTCGTGAATCGCCCAGACCTAACCTCCTCATGTCTTGCGTTCAGCATCTGCCACAGCAGCAGGGCGTGCATCACCCACGTCTTACCAGTACCCGTTGCCATCTTTACCGCATACTTGGGCATCTGATATTTCTTCTGTCCTAAGGTTGCTAACTCCACAACGGGCATCAAGTCGGGTGTCAGTTGTTCGTAATATTCCATCACGTTCTTAACGCCCATCACTTCATGCAGATATATCACATTGAGAATAGCTTGACGCTGACCTATATGGAAGTTACGATTACGCAAAGAACAGTATTCCTCCGAGAACCAGAACTTCAGCAGTTCCTGCGTCGTGGGCGTCACCTGTTCCAACAGTTCACCACTTTCCCAAGCTGCATTCACGGTCTCGCTGAGCCGCTTGGCTAACTCCAGCGATGCATTCATTCCGTTTGTTGCCATAGCCTATACCTCCTTGATTACCTGACTTTCAAATCCAAATACATCTACAGCCTTGATGCACACCTTTCTCTGAGATTTATGGGGCACTCTGAGCCGAGTCTTATAGACACAATGCAGCGGGTCGTTGTCGTTCTCCATATTCTCACGGTAGTCCTGCCACGTTGAGCGGAAGGTCACGCCATCGTAGTCGGGGTCGATGCTCCAGTATTCTATCAGCGAGAGCGGGTCGCGCTCCAACACCTGTTGCAGCTTCTCCTTGTCCTTATCATCCAGCGGAATATTGTCGGGCGACAGCAGCACATAGTTCTCCAGCGCCACGTCTATCTCGTCCTGATTGCCATTCTGCTTCACCACCAGGGGCTTCGCCACTAAGTATTGCAGCGACGAGAAGCGTACCGAGCGGTCGTCAATCAGTTTCTTGAAGCCTTTCTTGGCCAACTTATCCAGCAGGTCTGGCGGTATCACCAACACCTCTACGTTCGAGTTCTCATACTTCTGAATGGCTTGTGAAATATCGAAGGCGAAGTTCCACCCCAGCACAACCACTTTTTCCCAATCTCCCCCAAGCAGCGAAGCTTTGGCCTCTACAGCCTTGCGGATAGTGGCAGCAGTCGTCAGTCGGTTAGGCGAATCTACCATCACCAACGTTCGCGTACCTTTTATATATCCGAAATTACGGTCGTTCGTCTGCTCAGGTGTAAAGGGCAATGCACCATATAGTCCCAACACCACTTGGCTCAAATCACCCACATGCTTATAGCGTTTGTTGTTCCTAAACGCCTCCTTCTGATAGTCGCCAATGCTCTGATA
>Ga0256405_10006454_pt1 | contig 18731 bp, 17 predicted proteins | sample RumenRJG_02DNA_FD_189096 | JGI IMG/M metagenome (GOLD analysis project Ga0256405, IMG submission 189096) | Bovine rumen microbial communities from Lethbridge, Alberta, Canada - RJG_02 | ecosystem: Host-associated > Mammals > Digestive system > Stomach > Rumen | place: Canada: Alberta... | reverse complement strand
GTGTGGCGGATGTCATCATTGCTATCTCCGAGCAGACCAAACGGGATATCATCGATTTCTTCGGTATCGACGGACAACGGATACAGGTAGTGTATCAGGGCTGTAATAACCGCTTCCGCGAACCCGTCTCCGAAGCCGCTGTGGCAGAGATGAAGAAACGCTATGCCTTACCCGCCCGCTACCTGCTGGCGGTAGGAGCCATCGAGCCGCGCAAGAACCTGAGCCGTCTTATCCAAGCCATGCACATAGCCAAGACAGACCTGCCCCTCGTCGCTGTAGGAGGCGGTAGCGCCTATGCGTCGCAACTGCTTAGGGAAGCGGAGACGCTCGGCGTGGAGCTCCGGTATATCCACAACCTCCCGTTTGCCGACCTGCCCGCGGTCTATAAAGCCGCAGAGCTCTTTTGCTACCCCAGTATATTCGAGGGCTTCGGTATCCCTATTTTGGAGGCTATGTGCGTCGGCACGCCGGTGCTGACCTCTACCGGCAGTTGTTTCAGCGAGACAGGCGGGGAAGCTGCCTTGTATGCAGACCCGTTCCAACCCGAAGAGATCGCTTCGCAACTAACAAAAATCCTCTCCGGGCCGGAGCTCAGAGAGGAGATGATCCGAAAAGGAAAAATTCAAGCAGACCGCTTTACGGACGAGCGGGTTGCGGAGAATCTGATTCGCGTTGTTCTATCTCCACAAGGGTAACCAGCGCAAACAGGATATAGATTGCACTGATCATGGTGATCACATTCTCTGTAAGCATACTCCACCCGAACGCGAGGCATATATAAGCGGTATCATGCCGTGCCGGACCGGAATGAAAAAACGGAGAACCGAACACGATAAACAGCATGAACAGCAGCGCGAATGGACCCATTTCCATCAATACTTTGAAATAGCGGTTGTGAATACCAAAACCGCTCTGAGCGCATAAATCCAGACCGTCCTCTACATACAACTCTTGAAGTACGGCTTCTGACGAACCGAATCCTACACCAAAGACACCGTATCTGTCCAAATGGCGCAATGCGCAACTGTATATCTGTAAGCGCGGTTCGCGCGTGGACTCGATGGCTTCTTCTCCGGACTCTTTCAGTTGTGTGAGGTCGGCTGTTACGGATTTCAGCCGGGAGTTGTAGTTGGCGCTGATGCCGATTAAGACGATGGCCCCTGTTATAACGGCAAGAGCTATTTCTTTTGTCCGGCGTCCGTTATACAGTTTGAAAAATACAATACATACCAGTAATGGAGTGAGGAAAATCGCAGTACGGGAACCGGTCATAATGATAGATGCCAGTAGCGCGCAGATCACGCTCCCTGCAATGAGTCCGGTATAGACAGCCGGATAGCGGTTCTTGTAATAGGTATATAAATCCACGGTGAACAGCAGCGATACAATCAGGACTATACACAGATCGCTGCGGTGAATCAGATGCTCTATAGGCCCCTCTGCGAAAAACGTCCAGTAGGAGAAATTCCACCGGGTGATTTCGCCCGTGTGCACGAACCAATATACGATTACGCAGTAGCTCAGCAACGCTAACAGACAGCCCGCAACGACCGCAGTCTTCAGCCTGTGTGCTTTGTAGAAATGGTTGCCCCCGAAAAGAGCGACTAAGAGGATAGCGAAAACAGGCAGGTGCCGTTCCAGTTCGCTTGTTCCTGTACTCAGGTCCTGCGTCCATAGCAGACTCAATGCCTCCCATCCGACAAAACCGCACATCAGTAACAGCGGTACTGTGTGCCGGGTGCAGGAAAAGTTGGACAGACTTGCCCATCTGCCCTCCAACAGCCAGGAGATAAGCCAGATAGCGAACAACGGCTGGGTAAAACGCCATGGAAATGCCAGCGACACCAATACGAGCAAAAATGCTACGTAATTGAGAACGCCGAAAGCCTCTTGGTAAGTACTCAGGAATTTTTTCATAAATGATTCTCGGAATATATATTAAACATCTCTTGAACGAATTGGTCGTAGGTGTGGTGCTCGAAGAAATCATGCTGCGCCTGTTTGCCTAATCTGTTTCGTAATTCGTTATCGGTCAGCACTCTCCGTAAGGCAGCCGCAAGCGCCTGCACGTCGTTGGGAGGGCAAAGCAGACCGTTTTCTCCGTCATGGATCAGTTCCGGCTGGGAACCGTTATTGGATGTCACAACGGCCAATCCGTAAGCCATATGCTCGATCATCGCCAAGGGACCCGCTTCGCGGACGATGGACGGTGAGACGCCTATATGACACCGGCTCAGCAGGGAGTGCATATCCGGTGTGAAACCGATATACTCAATCTTCTCGCGGACTGGCGTATGAGCTGTCAGACGGTTCCATAACCCACGGTCTTTTTCGCCAATGTTGCCGGAGAAAATAATACGGAAAGGCAGATCGGCAATCTGCGCCAACGCATCAAAAAGCGGCTCTATACCTTTCTCGCGGCATATGCGGCCGTGGTAAAGAATAACCGGTATTGTATCCGGCTTGGAGTGGATTGCTTCTTGGGGAGTAATCGGGGCGCTGTTACGAATCACCCGCACGTCCGGGAATACTTTCTCGTCGCCGAAGGGAGCCAGATAAACGCGGTGAACACATTCGCTGACGCACTCCAGTGTGTCTATCCGGCGGTATATCCATCGCCATAGCGGACTGTTCTTTGCCGCCCGCACTAAATGTTGCGTAGCTATCAGCCGGAACGGACGACGGGTATACCGTTTCGCCGTCACGGCGGTGAAATACGTCTGACGGCTGTTGATATGCAGGATATCCGCTTGCCATTCATCCATGAGTTGCGCCAGCCTTTTTCCTGCCAAAGGCATAAACCGCCATAGCTTGCTTGCGTAGGGGAAGACCCTACATTCGCCTATCTGCTCAAAACGCGCAATCATCGCTTCGCTGCTATGCGGAGGGAAAAGGAAAAACGGCTGCACGCCGTGCCCGGCTTGCATATGCCGCGCCAGGTCAAACACGTACTGTTCGCCGCCGCCCCACGTGGGGGATGCTATGATATAGACGATTCTCATGTGTAATGCTCTTTCCAACTCTGCCATTTGGCATTGTCCTGCTCACGTGTCTTCAGATGGCGGATAGCGTAGTCTTCCTCTTTGGGCAGATAGACATACGCTTTGTGCCCGTGTATTTTCTCGTGCAGCGGTCGTCGCCATTGGATCCGGCCGGGTATATTGCGGTAGATACGCCCCTGGTAATCCGGCCATGCTACATACTCTTCCTCGGCCTTTCCGTCGCCGGAGAGGAACAGGTTCATGCGTGGCACTTTGTATAACTCTACTCCCTCGTTGACCGCTATGATAGCCCGCAGGTGATCCATCAGCCATGCCTGCGGACACTCGTCGGCGTCCAGCTGGAATATCCATTCTCCCCGGCACTGCCCGTTCAGATGGTTCTTCGCCTGCGCGAAATCGAAATCCAGATCGTGTTCTACATACCGGCTGATGATTGCCCCATGGCTCTTCGCTACGGCTTGCACCTCGCTTGTCACGTTCTTCCGGTCAGCCTGCACCACGATCTCGTCCCCCTCACGCAGGTACGGCTGCAAAAACTCCAGCAGCCTCTTCAGCTGCTCCGCCTCGTTGCATACCGTAATGGCATAGGAGATAGAGAGGGCTCTTTCCGCCTCCTTGACGGGACGGATAAACATCCGCCTCCTGATGCCTGTCCAGCCGGATATATGGTTGATAATCTGCTTAATCATATGGATAGTTGGCTTTCTTGCCGTTGTGCCAGAACCGGTTTCTGTAATAGTGGATCCAATACTTGCATTGCGTCTCGTCCATCTTACGGGCGCGGGCGTATTCCTCTCCGAAGGTGTCGAAAAAACTGCTCCGTGCGCATAGCCTCCGGATACTCCGGCACCCCTCTTGCAGGCTCACCGGACCGAATGCCATCCGGTTGATATCAATCACCTCAAACCGGTATTCTCCGTCCGTTTTGTCCCAGAGGATATTCCCCGGCGAGAAATCCAGATGCAGGATTCCCTCGTCGTGCATATGTGCCGTGAACCGCGCCAAGGGACGGATAGTCTCTTCTAACTGCGGCGTGTAGGCTAATGTGAACTCGCGGTGCAGCCGTCTCAGTGCCGACACCCGTGTCACTAAATACGAATAACCTAATCCCCCCCACGCCTGCTCTTCGATATACGCTATCGGCTCCGGCGTACCTACGCCGTGTGCGAGCAGGTACAGCCCGTTCTCGTAAGATCGTTTGGCTTTGCTGTCCCTTATATACCGGTAGATATACCGGTTCAGAAACCGCGGCGCATGGAACCGCTTCACGCACACCTCATTGCCGTCCGGAGCCGTCAAGATACGGATCTGGTTGCGCGCGTTGTAGATTACTTCGCCTTGTTCGGAGAAGATACGCGGCACGGATTCTACCCACGCCTCCAATGGCTGATATGCGGGATTAAGCACGGTCTTCATATGCTTTCCATATTCGTTCGGCTACCTCCTCTGCCGGGATATCCAGACACCGGTAGTCGCCGTATTGACATTTCTTGTTGCCATAGACGGAGCAGGGACGGCAGGGCAGATTGCGTTGGATGCAATCGCTCTCTTGTTGCCCGTAACCTAAGAACCCGGCGTAAGGATGGGTGGCGCCCCAGATAGAGAGAACCCGTGTCCCGACCAGCGATGCCAGATGCATGTTGCCACTGTCCATCGTTACCATCAGTCGCAGCCCCTGCATGATCTCCAGCTCCTCGTGCATGGTCTTCCGGCCTGCTACGCACTCCACACCTTCGTATCGCCCGGCCCAGCCGTCTAATATCTCCTGTTCGCTCTTGCCGCCGCCGAAGAGGACGACAGGGATGTTTTTGCTGCTCAGCAACGCTACCACGCGCTCCATCCGTTCAATAGGGTATATCTTTCCCCGGTGAGCCGCAAAAGGAGCAATACCTACTCCTGATCGGAGGTTTGTCGGAGGTTTATCGGTATTATATCGGTATTTAATCGGGGTCTCAATCCGGGAAAACACCTCTTTGTAACGCTCCGTAGTGTGTTTGAGCGGTCTGTGAATAAGGCCGTGGGTGAGCAGCCATTTTTCCCATCGCCCTTTGTCGATGCCGGCTACCCGTGCGCCTCGCAGCCTCATGGCGTTCCGTATCACTATAGACCGGATCACGCTGTGCATGTCCGCTACGTAGTCGTATTTCCCTAAGCCGCGGATAATCTCGCGGAGCGATTGTAGCTTCAGCTCCACGCCGTGAAAACGGACGTTAGCCGGCATCTCCGCAAACAGGTCCTTAAACCGTTGCTGTGTGAGCATGGTGAACTCCGTCTCGGGGTGTTGCTCCGCGGCGGCACGGACGACAGGCGCTAACATCGCTACGTCGCCTAAAGCCGAAAACCGTATGACTAAGATCCTCTTCAAATGTCAAATCTCAATTCTCAAATCTCAATTCTTCTTCCCGTACAGTACCGGGTTGAGGTTCGGGTCGTTGTACATCTTCATCTGGCGATAGACCTTCATGATGCGTACTCCTGCCTCATAATCTGCAAGGAGCTGGCTGATAGAGGTCGTCATGTCGCCCAGCTGCTCTTTCAGCACCGCCATCTTCGCTACGCATTTCTCGTGCTGCTCGGCGCTCACGTCAGTGCGGTCCACCTGCTCCTGCATGTGCCATAGTTTGACATGCAGGATACTCAACCGGTCGATTGCCCAGGCGGGACTCTCGGTGTTGATACGTGCTTCCGGCTGCGGCTGCACTTCGTGGAACTGCTCCCAGAAATAGCTGTCTATCCGCTCTACCAGATCCGTACGGTCCTGGTTGCTGTGGTCGATGCGGCGTTTGAGGGCGAGTGCCTCCACCGGGTCGATGTTCGGGTCGCGGATGATATCCTCCAGATGCCACTGTACCGTGTCAATCCAGTTCTTGAGGTACAGGTCATACTCGATTGTACCGGTCTGGTACGGGTTGTGGATAGGCGCATCTACATCGTCCGTACGATGGTAGTCCTTCACTGCTTGCGCAAAAATAGCATTGCTTTTCTCTATAAAATTCATATTTACCATGATTTAATGATTCCTTGTTTGCGTACGGTGATCATCGCTCCGAAGGAGTCTCCGTACAGGTTGCCGTGATCGCCGGCAAGGGCGAGGCCGAACTCTAATCCCCAGGCTTGGGGAACGGTCTTCTTCACCTCCACCAGCCAACTGGTGTTATGGCTCTTGAGGGGGGCGGAGTAGGTGCCGTAATGGTCGGAGTAGGTACACATAGCGCGGTACCGGAAACCGTAGATATCCCCTTTGACACCGCCGTGGTATGCCCATACGCGGCTGTCGTCCGGAGAGAGCAACGGCGAGCAGACCGGCCTGCCGAAATAGGTCCATCCTTGGCGATAGACGCCGTTGGAGTAGTAACTGTCCTTACCGCCGAATACCATGCCGTCGCGGTCATGCCAGGGACCCGACTGGTCTGTCATCTGGACCACTTCGAAAGTCACGCCGCCGATATACGGCCACCGCTCTTGGGAGGCGTGGATGCCCCAACGCCCGTCCATGGAGTTGCATTTGAAGCCGATCAGGTTCAGCCCGCCGTCTTCCTGGAAATCCTGCCAGTACAGATCGACGTGCCATCCCTCGCCTTTGGCGGTCAGGCATACAGTCTGGCTGATCATATGATTGCCTTGTTTGTTCAGTTGCTCCGAGCGGGTGGCACCGCCTTTCCTGGCAAAGACGGCATTGGCAAAACTCTGCCATCCGTTGCCTAAATCCAAGTCGCCGTCCAGCCATCCGCCCCATTGTACGGCGTGGTGTAACTCATAGGCGATATTCACCGGCAGCTTGCCGCCTAACCGGCCGCCTACATACTTATGATGCAGCTTCGTCTTGCTCACATACGGGTTGTTGTCCGCCATCCATCCGTGGGTCACTCCTCCGCGTATCTCGAAATAACCGAACAAACCCGGGAAGGACGTGTACCGGTCTATCCCTACCGACACGCGCGGGATAGGGTGGGCGTTGTTGGCAAACAGCAGGTCGCCGGCGCTCAACTCCTCGTCGCCGAACGGGTGTGTCAGCGGGTGAATACCTACGGTCACATCTACGATGAACAGCCTTACATGGCCGTACAGTTCGCTGAAATAACCGGTACCGGCGGGGGTGCCGCTCTGTACCTGGCCGCTGAGGATCACTGCGCCGTCGTAGTCGAACCACCGCCCCGGACGGGTAGCCGGTTTGATGATGCCTAACCGCAGGTTGCCGCTATGAGGGCTCAGGGAGACAGCGCCGTTCCGGTTGCCGTGCAGCCAGGTCGGAGCTCGCTTGCCACTCGAACTGACGGCACTCACTTCGCCGCTGTAGAGCAACTGCTCAAGGCACGTGTCCGGTACGGCCATCGGCAACGGCCACCAGCTCCAGCTCAACTCGCGCGCCTGTATGCACGCGCACAATAACAATAATATAATCGTGCTCTTACTCCTCAAGGCAGTATAAATCTTCTATCACTCTCCCTTCTGCGTCCTCGCCCAGGCCGAAATAGACCTTCTCGCCGATTCGGAAGGCAATCATGTTCTCTCCTCTTCCGCACGGCATGGTTCCGCACCGCTCCCAGCGGTCCTCGTCCGCGCTGTAACGCAGATACTCGTCAAAGACCTCTCCGCCGGTATGCTCGCCTGCAAAATACCGTCCGCCGAAGAGGTAGATATATCTCTCTGTCGCGCAATAGGCGCATAACTCCCGTCCCTTGCCCGGGATACGGCTGCGTTCCGTCCAGCTGTTTGCGGGCAGGTCCACTTCATACCACTCCCGCAGGTTGTATTTGCTCAGTCCGCTTCCGAAAAAACACCGCCCTCCGCATTGTCCGCCCGCGGCGGCAAAACGCTCGGACGCGCGTCCTCCGTCTTCCATGACGCTGTCCCACCGGTTCGTAGGTATGTCATATACCTTGATCTCCTCCGTGTGCGATGTGCCGGTACTGTATAGCAGGTAAATCTTCTGTCCTACAAGGTACGGCACCGGACTGATGGTGTTATTGTTAGGCCCTTTGGACAGTTGCTCCCATTGCCCGTCGGCAGGCGTGTACCGCCAGAAATCTTTCAGGTAACTGTCTTCGTCATACACCCTTCCGCCGGAGAAACCGAATCCCGCATACAGGGCTTCCCCGTCGGTGAACAGAAGCGGTTTGACACGCCGCTGGCCGGGGAGGGTATCTGTTTTTGTCCAGCTGTCCGTCTGAGGCTCATAGCACCACAGGTCGTTCAGATACGTGCCGTCCTGTGCCCTTCCGCCGAACACGTACCCTTTGCCGCCGAGCGTGCAGGCGGCCGCGCTCGCGCGGGGAACAGGCATTACCGCACAGCGCTTCACCGGCAGCGACACCTCCTCCGGCGTATTCTGACAACTCATCATCGTCACCACCGCCACCAAAATCACTATGTATCTCTCAACTCTCAACTCTCAACTATCACCTATCAACTATCAACTCTCAACTCTCCCCTTTCCCCTCTTCCGCTCTCGTCTTTTTCTTCAACTCAAAGTCACGGCCTAAGTAGTTCTGCCGTACCACCGGATTGGCGGCGAGTTCCTCGGGTGTGCCATGGAAGAGGATCTTGCCTTCAAACAGCAGATACGCCCGGTCGGTGATCATCAGCGTCTCATCTACGTTATGGTCGGTGATGAGGATGCCTATGTTCTTGTCCTTGAGCCGCCAGACGACGTCCTGTATCTCCTGCACGGCTATCGGATCGACGCCGGCAAACGGTTCGTCCAGCATCACGAACTTCGGCTCGATAGCCAGACACCGCGCTATCTCCGTTCTCCGCCGCTCGCCGCCGCTCAAACGGTCGCCGAGGTTCTTGCGTACGTGCGCTAAGTTGAACTCCTTGATCAGCTGCTCCAGTTTCTCGGTCTGGTACTCCTTGCTGAAATCGGTCAACTCCAACACCGAGCGGATATTATCCTCCACGGTCATCTTACGGAACACGCTCGCTTCTTGCGGCAGGTAGCCGATACCTAACTTCGCGCGTTTGTACATCGGGAAAGAGGTTATATCCTGGTCGTTGAGGAATATCTTGCCGTTGTTGGCGGTCACCAGACCCGTCGTCATGTAGAACGTAGTCGTCTTGCCGGCGCCGTTGGGGCCTAACAGACCTACGATCTCCCCTTGCTCCAGCTCGATGGAGACGTCATTCACTACGGTTCTCTTTCCGTATTTCTTAATCAGATGTTCTGTGCGTAACTTATCCACAATTATAAATCATAAATTATAAATCATCAATCACTTTTGTTCCGTCTTCGGGGCAACCCGATCATCAATTATCAATTCCACCGGGCAGTGATCGCTGTGCACTGCTTCTGTTAGTATTTTTGCGTCCCGTAATCGGTCTTTGAGCGGGGCGCTCACCCAGTGGTAGTCAATCCGCCATCCTACGTTGCGTGCTCTCGCGCCGGCGCGCCAGCTCCACCAGCTATACCGCTCCGCGCTCTGGTCGAACACGCGGAACGAATCTACCATCCCGCTGGCCTCCCATCGGTCCATCCACTCCCGCTCTTCGGGCAGGAAACCCGACACACCGATCTGCCGCTCCGGGTGGTTGATGTCGATGGGTTTGTGACAGATGTTATAGTCGCCGCATACGACGATGTTCGGCCGCTCTTTGCGCAACTCCTCTATCCACGGCAGGAAATCTTCTAAGAACTGCATCTTGAACGCCTGCCGCTCTCCGCCGGTAGTGCCGCTCGGGATATATGCGTCTATGACGGTTATGTCGCCGAAGTCGGCACGCAGCACGCGTCCCTCGCGGTCGTATTGGGGAATACCCATGCCTGCTACTACTTTGTCCGGCTCTTGCTTGCTGAAGATGCACACGCCGGAGTAGCCTTTCTTCTCCGCCGAATGGATATAACTGTGGTATCCCATCTCCTGCATCGCCATCACGTCTATCTGCTCCGGCTGCGCTTTGCTCTCCTGGATGCAGAACACATCCGGTTGCTCCGCTGCCAGCCATTCCAACAGCCCTTTGCCGATGGCGGACCGTATCCCGTTCAAATTATAAGAAATAATCTTCATAACTCTCAACTATCAACTATCAACTGTCAACTCTCAAATCCTCCTCCCTTGTACATTGTACATTGTCCCTTTGTACATAATATAGAGTTTGCCGTCCCGCAGGATCTTCACTCCCTCCCTTGAGGGGAGGGCCGGGGTGGGGTTCTCTATCCCTTGCTTCTCTCCGCCGTCCACGTCAAACGTAATCACGCCGTTCTGCAGGCTGATATTCGTAATCTTATGGGGAGTCGTAGTCTTGATGTTATACCCCTTTCCGATGGTAAATGTGGTGCTGAACTCTTCGGCACCGGCAGGGAAAGCGTCAGTCGCTTTGCCGCTGTATCCGTTCTTGGCATACCGGCTGTATGAGGGAGCTTTGCCGTCCGCCTCGATGAGGTCAATACCCATAGAGCTGGCGGTGTTGTTGACGGTATTCTCTGCCCATTTTTTCTTCTCCCAACTGATCTTCGTCACAATCATGCCTTCGCCCGGCAGGTACGTGTCCCAGCCGCTCTTTGCGCGGTTCTCTATCAAGTAGAACTGGCTCGGGACCGGAGCCAGGATATTACTGATCTCCTTGTTGTTCTGGGTAATCACCACGGCCTCTTTGGACTCGTGCAGCAACGGCAGACTCATGCTCGCGGCTTGGGTCACAAGGGTCGGGGTCATCCATCCCATGAACCACCGCTCGTAAGCCGAGTAGTTGGGAGGTGTGTTGCCGTTGTTGTTATAGGGACCGTAGTCCATGATGTCCCAACTGCCCAAGGTCTTATGGGTGGCTTCATCCGTAGCATAGAAATCCGGCAGACCCATCACGTGGCTGAACTCATGGCAGAACGTACCGATACCGCAGCGGGCACCCGTCCGGCCTTCTATCTCGTTCAGACAGCAGTAATGGTCTATCGTCTTGCCGTCCAGCATGATATCCATGTAGGTGTAACTCAGGTCATACTGGTGTGGCCAGATGGTGCTTGCCGCACCTCCGTCCGCCTCGCCTTTGCCGGCATAGAGAATGACCACCCAGTCCACCTTGCCGTCGTTGTTGCTGTCATACTTACTGAAATCGACACCCTGTGCGTCGGCTAACCGGCAGGCTTCTACAACCAACTCGTCGGCGTGAGCGTCACCGGAGTTACCCCAGTAGTCGGTTACGTTCTGACCGTAATAGGAGGCGTTCTTGCTTACCGTCACAGGACCTACTACGTCAATCTGCATGTCGTACTGACCCCAGCTCTGGTCGTAGAAATACTGGTGGATGGAACCCGTAGCACCGTTGTAACGGTAGTCCTCGCCCATCGCCCATTCGGTCATGTCGGCGTTGGTGCTGCTGAACTCGACATCCGCGTAACTGACTAAGATCACCACTCCCCGCGGTGCTAACAGACGGCTGGTGCCGGTCTCCATCTGCGCCTGCTGTACCCTGCGGCGGGCGGCCATACGCGCCTCGCCGCGCTCCTGACGGGCGGCTTTCACGTCGGCGCTCAGCGGAAGCAATGTCTCTTCGTCCAGCCAGTTACCCGCTTCATCGGTCATGTAATGGTAGAACGCGTCTCCATGCAGATATACCGTTTTCTCTGTCCCGTCACTTCCTGTCCGGACTACGCCCTCACGGCGTGCCGGCATGGCCGCCGCACTCACTGCGGCAGCGCATAGCATCACTATACCTAAAATCTTCTTCATAAATCTCAAATCTCAAATTTCAAATCTCAAATGTCCCTCTTTCAAATCTTCTTAATCCCGTGCTTCTCCAGCCATTTCTGTTCGCACTTGCACCGTTTCTCGGCGTTGTGCGCTTTGCGGCAACTTGCAACAACCGTGCCGTTTTTCTTCCTCTTGGCGTATTTGTACCATCCTTTTGGGGTCTCTTTGATCTGCCAGCCGTCTTCGGTCATCATCCAGTGCATGTGCTCGTCGCCGCGCAGATACGTCCGCAGCGTGTCGCCGTTCGGCTGCACGCGCTCTATCAATCCCCGGTATGCCGGTACTCTTGCCGGTTGCTGGGCATAAACACCCATTCCCATCACGCCCAACAGGGCAATCAATACAATCTTTTTCATTATCTTCTTCATTATCTTATTCATTTATCTTTCCTCCCTCCCTTGAGGGGAGGGTCGGGGAGGGGTTATCTGTTTTTTATCTTCTTGAACAGCTCGCTGGCGAAAACGAAATCGTTCAGCGCCTCATTGTCGCTCTGCATGATCTCGTGCCGGCTGCCCTGCCATTCTTTCTTGCCGTTCCTCAGAAACAGGATATTGTCGCCTATCTCCATGATGGAGTTCATGTCATGGCTGTTCACGATGGTACAGATGTTATACTCGCGTGTGATATCCTGTATCAGCGCGTCAATCACCAGACTCGTCTTCGGGTCCAGACCCGAGTTCGGCTCGTCGCAAAACAGATATTTCGGCTCTAACACGATTGCCCGGGCGATAGCTACGCGTTTCTGCTGACCGCCGCTTATCTCGCTCGGCATCAGGTTCCAAACTTTCTCAGGCATCTCCACGCGCTTGAGGCAGAACTCCGCACGCGCCTGCATCTCCTCGCGGCTCTTTTGCGAAAACATCTCCATCGGGAACAGCACGTTCTCCATGACCGTCATGCTGTCAAACAGCGCCGAACCCTGAAACAGCATGCCTACCTCGCGGTGAAGCATGCGGATGTCTTTGCTCCGCATCTGTGCCAGGTCGCGTCCGTCATAGAGGATATGTCCGCTGTCCAACTCATGCAGACCGATCATGCTTTTCATCAGCACCGTCTTACCGGAACCCGACTGACCGATGATCATGTTCACCTCGCCGTCCCGCATCTCGGTACTCACGTGGTCCAGCACCACATTCCCCTCAAAACTCTTGACTATATCTTGTACTTCTATCATTATTTTTCTTATTTTTTTATATATTTTTGTAAGCAGTCATGTTGTCGCCCATTGGGGCGTCAACGAGCGGAAAGGATTAGTAAGGCGCGTATTGAGCTTGCTCAAAGACGCGAATTAATAGTCGTTTACGCTCAAGGCCGCATAGGCCAAAATGACTGCGCATTTTCGATTTATAATTTACAGCAGCAACTTACTCAAAACAAGGTCCAAAAACAAGATCATGATATTCGAGTTAACGACTGCGTTGGTTGACGCCCGTCCTACATCCAGTGCGCCGCCGCGGACGGTATAGCCGTAGTAACTCGCCATACTCGTGATTACAAACGCGAACACCAGACTCTTGATGATCCCGTACCATACATAGTACGGGTTGAACGCGTACTGCACGCCTACCAGATAGTCGTGGATGGTGATGATATCTGTGAATGCACCTACCGCCCAGCCGCCTAACAGACCTACCGCCGTCGAGATGATCACTAACATCGGCATCATCGTCACAAATGCTAAGATCTTCGGCAAAATCAGATAGTTAGCGCTGTTCACGCCCATGATCTCCATCGCGTCAATCTGCTCGGTGATACGCATGGTTCCTATCTCCGAGGCAATGTTCGAACCTACTTTGCCGGCCAGGATCAGGCACAGGATCGTGCTGGAGAACTCCAGCAGCAGCGTCTCCCTCGTCAGCAGACCCACGGTGTAAGTGGGCAGCAGCGGGTTCTCCGTGTTCGTTTTCGCCTGGATAGTCAGGATGGCGCCGATGAATACGGAGATAATCAGCACGATAGGCAGACTCTGCAAACCCTGTTTCTCCAGCTCACGGCTGTATTGACGCCAGAACATACGCTGCCTGTCCGGCAACCGCAGCACCTTGCCCATCAGCAAGGTGTATTCCCCTATATGTTGTAAAATATGTGTCATATTCTATTGATTTTCTGCTTGTTCTGTATGCCTTATCGGAGTTATGTCGGAGTAATCACGGAGTAATATCGGACTTTAATCTGCCCAATGCTCTCCTGCAAACTCTTTTTCGCTCCCTCTTAGAGCGTGCAAAGGTACTAAAAATTTTGCATATATGCAAATAATTCGTTCGAAAAACAAGGTTTCTGTCTCATTTTGCTCCATTTTGTGCCGCTTTCTGTTCAACTGTCGGCATATATGTCGGCAACAAAACAGCCCCGCATTTCTGCGGAGCTGTGAAAGAGATGGTCTGTCCGTCTAGTCATCTAGACCTCTGGACTTCTGGTTTTCTAACCGATTTATTTTACTACTGCGCCCTGAGCGTTGTACAGCACGCCGTTCTTCTCGATGAACAGCTTGCCCTCGCGAACAACCTTCACAGCCTTAACAGCTGCCTCGGTATTGGTGATGCCGGTTCCGCTTTCTGCAACGAACGTAGCAACTACATTGGCTGCCTGTGCCGGCATCGTGAAGGAATAAACACCTTCTACTGCTTCCAGGGCAACTTCGTTCACAGTGACAGTACCTACCTTGTAGCCTTCAGCCGGAGTAACGGTCAGCGTAACGGTTGCGCCAACAGGTACATTGACCTTCTTATCGGTCTTGCCTTCCCATGCTGCCTCTAATGTTCCGTTCTCGGCACTCAAGGTTATAGCATATGCGCCCGGAGCAGGGAGAATAACATCTGCAATAGCCTCGCCGATCATGATCTGCTGGAGAACAACGGTCGATTTGTCGGTCGTCTTCAGTTCGATGAGACGGTCTGCTTCTGCTTCCTCCAGTAAGAACGCACCTTCCGTATGGTCGGCTTGTGCCACGCCGTCAATCGTTACGGCTACCGGCTTGGTCAGGTTGCCGAACTTGACTGCCAATGTCTTTCCTGCTTGCAGGTTGAACTGGATGTATGCACCGGCGGTCTTCAGTTTCAGACCAAGGAACGCATAGTTGCGGTTGTCCTTCTTCTCCAAGTCATTGAGCGTGTCGAGCGCATCGATATGTGCGTATGCAAAACCGCGGTTGGTAAGGATAGAAGCGATGTCAGCTTTCGTACCCTCATCCAATACCAACTGCTCAATGTTGATCGACTGAGCATAAGCCTTCACGAACTTAGCATAAAGGGTCAGGTCTGCGTTGACGGCAGCGGTGAGGTCTGCAGGAACGGTCAACTCAGCATCTTTAAACCATCCCTCGAATTTAGCCAGCGGCTTGGTCTCGAACTCAGCATGTTTGGTGGAGAGCTCGCCCGTCTTAACGGTCTCCTCGCCCAGCACGGTTGCTCCGTCCATGTAAGTGATGGTTACAGTAGCGGGCTTAACAGCGGTAATGGTATAGGTTTGCTCGCCTACAGTTTGTTGAGCCTGCCATTTGCCATCGGGGTTCAGTGTAGCTACTACATCGATTTTCTCGCTCTTGGTGGAAGGTTTCTCTTCGCCTACATAATAGGTGTCCGTCTGAACGGTGAAGGTAACGGTCGGAGCTTCTACATACTCAGCAGCCAGATTCAGCGTCAAAGCGCCGTAGAGAGTAGCCATATCAAGCTCTCCCAAAGCCTTGCCATTGACTGCCACACCGCCGAGAGTAACATCTACATGGTCAACTTCCTTAAAAATGGTTTTGAAACCAATAGCATAGTAGTTGCTATTTCCTGAGCTTGAACCACCTGTTCCGGTATCCTCTGCACGAACAACAATCAGGTATTCCTTAGCAGCATCAAGAGTTTCAAGAGAAATGACACCCATAGTAGAGGATTCCATACTGGTCGATTTTGTAGGAGCAGCAGGAGCCTCACCATTTGTTAACTCATAAGCCTCAAGGAATACGGTACGTTTTTTATTAGAACCGCTCTTCACTAAAGCAGCAACATCCGTTGTATTAGTAATGCGATAATAGTACGGACCTTTTTGGTCTTGACGAACGGTAGCTACTTTACCATCATTAGTGGTCCAAGCACTTTGTGCAGGGAACGGGGCGGTAGCATCCCAAGAACCATCGGTAGAACCTCCGTTGTCTTTTGCAGCCCATGTTTGTGAACTTGATTGATAAATCTCATACGGAGAGAAGCAAACCCAATCTCCATTGACAATAAATGCCGGAGCATACTTGCCAGCCCATCCTTCGGTTGGAACATCTGTCGGATCCAATGTGGCAGTGGGAACTACTGCCCACAAGCTCAAGCTTGCCAATACGGCAGCGCAAAAAGTGAAAATTTTTTTCATTGTGTTTTTGTGTTTTTAGTTAAACGAAAAAAGTTGGTTGTTTATATAGCAATTTTGCTAATTGTCTTTTTTATTGTTCTTGCTACGTTTGACGGTGTGTTTTATTTTTACCACAGCAAGGTTGAGTTCTATCTCCGTCTCAACAGCTGTCGTCTCAAACTGCGATCCGATAACATCGCCGATAATCTCTCCGCTCTTGCGCAGAAGGGATTTCTTCTGCTGCTCATCCTCCGTCTTAGCTATCTCCTGCATCGTGCGTGCCAATTCACGCAACTGCACGAACGCACGAATGATGGCTAATGTGGTTTGCGTAGCACGCGGACTCTTGAGAATGGTTGCCAACATATACAAACCACTTTCAGTAAAGGCGGTGGGAGTATTGCGCCTACCTCCCCAACTTGTGGTCGAAATTTTCGACTTCAAGTTTGCAAGTTCGTGATTATCAGGCATAAAGATAAATCCATCCGGGAATTTTTCCGGATTATTCCTTACGGCTTCATTCACTCGTTTGGTCTCTACGCCATACAGGCGTGCTACATCGGCATCAAGAATAACTTGTTGGCCTCGGAGGGTGATGATGGAATCCCTCACGTCTTCATATTTAACGATTTCTGACATATTTTGCTATGTACGTTTTGCAAAATCGGATACAAAGTTACTATTTTTCGCGTATATACGCAAATATTTAATGTAGAATAACGATTTTTCTCCAAAAAACACCAATTTTTACACATTTGTATTCACGGCTCTCTGTTGAACCATCGGCGTACATGCCGGCTGCTTTTGTCAAAAAGCATCCATTTGTTTTTACACATTCCCAGAGCCGAATCGTCCATGCGGCAATGTCTATTGTGCCGGATATTATCCGGCGTCTTCTTCCGTCTCACTGCCGGCGTGTATATTGGCTGCTTTTCCTAAAAAGCATTCAATTATTCTGAAAAAACACCTCTCCGGCTCTTTTTTCTTTGAAAAAATTTGTGTATCTCAAAAAAAACCACTACCTTTGCACGCTAATTTGAAAAGCAATATGAAACGACTTCTATCCATATTTCTCTTCTGCACCCTGGTGCTGTCGCTCTTTGCCGCACCGGCGCGCCAAGGATGGCAATCCCGCACGCTTGCAGACGGCACAACTATGGAGCTGCAGCTCTCCGGCGATGAGTACTATCATTTTCTCCAGACCCGCGACGGACGCCTCGTCCGCCAGACGGAGGCGGGACTCGTCCTCTCCGATGAACCCCTTCCTACACCCGCGCAGATAGCGCAACGTCGCGCCGCTCAAAAATCGTTGCGCGCGCCGCAAGCGACAGGAATACCGGCTCCTGTCCCGCGTGTTCTGGTCATTCTGGTCAGCTATGCGGACGTAAAGATGCAGACGAAAAACTCCGCGCAGGCGATGGATAGTCTCTTCAACGCTCCGGGGTATGCTTACAACGGCGCTACCGGCTCTGCCCGCGACTATTTCATCGCCCAGTCCGACAGCGCATATACGCCTGTCTTTGATGTCGTTGGTCCGGTTACCTTGGCGAATAACCGTAAGTACTACGGCGAGAACAGTTCGGGAAACACCGACAAGCGCGCACGCGAGATGATCAAGGAGGCTTGTCAGGCTGTGGATGCAACCGTCGATTTCTCCCTGTACGACAGCAATAATGACGGAATAGTGGACGCCGTATATGTCATCTATGCCGGTATCGGAGCAAACGATAATGATGGTGAACCGGATGCTGTCTGGCCGCATCAATTTACCGTGTCGGGATTGACGCTGGACGGCAAACAGATTAGAACCTACGCTTGTTCCGGCGAGATAGACGGTGTGACGAAAGACCGGACGGGAATAGGCCCCATCTGTCATGAGTTCGGCCACGCTATCGGCATGCCGGATTACTATAGTACCGGTCCGTCTGCCGCCTATATCGTCTGCGAATGGTCCGTGATGGACTACGGAATGTACAACAACGGTGCCAACACACCGCCGAACTATTCGATTTTCGACAAGCAATATATGGGCTGGGCAACGGTTGCCGAACTGGAAGCCGGCGCACAGGCGGACATCACCCTGGCGACAGCCTACGGCGACGGCTATAAAATGAATGCCGGAGAGACTGCGTATTACATCGAGAACCGCCAGAAGAAAGGCTGGGACGCATACCTCCCGGGGCACGGTATGCTGGCCTGGCAAGTGAAATACAGCCAGACCGACTGGACTTCCAACCGTGTCAATTACACCAATACCTCCCCTCGCTATTCGCTCATCTCCGCGGCACATGGACTGATGACGAATGGAGACCAGCATTTTAGTTCCGCAGATGATCCCTTCCCCGGTACAGCGAACGTACAGACCTATACGCCTTCCGAAGGCTACGCCCTGACGGACATCACGGAGAAAAACGGCATCGTTACCTTCAAACTCAACGGAGGAGCACCTGACGACCCGACAGCCGTAGAGCAACTCCTCCTGAAGGACACCCGTGCCAAGGGACGCAAACTCCTGGAGAACGGACAACTCCTTATCCTCCGCGGTGATAAGCGATACAACGCCCTGGGCATAGAAATTAGATAACTCGATAATCAAAACCATTGGAAAACATCAAATAAAAATAAATAAATATCATGAGGAAAATTGTAGCAGTAGTAATGCTGTGCGGCGCTGTGCTCGCCGCGAACGCTGTACCCGCGAGACGCGGATGGCAGACAA
>Ga0256405_10006453_pt1 | contig 18733 bp, 22 predicted proteins | sample RumenRJG_02DNA_FD_189096 | JGI IMG/M metagenome (GOLD analysis project Ga0256405, IMG submission 189096) | Bovine rumen microbial communities from Lethbridge, Alberta, Canada - RJG_02 | ecosystem: Host-associated > Mammals > Digestive system > Stomach > Rumen | place: Canada: Alberta... | reverse complement strand
TACAGTGTCAGCGGCCATTTGAAAGCACTCATAAGACATGCTGATGTGGAGCATCTTATAGACGCAGTTTTAGTCAATGACAATCTGCCGGATTTGCCTTATGAAAAATACAGTGAAAAAGGTCAGTTCCCTGTCGGGCTTGATGCAGATGAGATTAAAAAACTCGGCGTCAGCATTTGTGCAAAAAATCTTGTTGAACCCTCCAAAGACGGTTTAATCAGACACAGTGCAAGAAAAGTTGCAAGAGCGGTTTATTACTGGTTTAGAAGCGAGCAGAAAAATGGGAAATAAAGTTACTGTAAGAACGCTGAAAAAACTCAAAGATAACGGTGAGAAATTTTCAATGCTCACCGCTTATGATTTTTCGACCGCAAAATATCTTGACGGTGCGGGAATTGATGTTGTTTTAATCGGCGACAGTCTTGCTATGACGGCACTTGGTTATGACAGTACAAATTGTGTCGGTGTCGATGAAATGACCATATTTACAAAAGCGGTTGCAAATGGGGTTCAAAACGCAATGGTTGTAACTGATATGCCGTTTATGAGTTATACAATCGATATTCCTTCTGCCCTGACAAATATCGGTAATATGGTTAAAAACGGTGCTAATGCCGTAAAACTTGAAGGCTGTAACGATTATATCGAAAAACTCATTGAATGTACCGTCAATATGGGTGTTCCCGTTATGGGGCATATAGGGTTTACTCCTCAAAGTCAAAATGTTATAGGCGGTCACATTATTCAGGGTAAAACTGAAGAAACAGCGCAAGAACTTTTAAAACAGGCAAAAAAACTTGAAAAAGCAGGGGTATTTTCTATTGTTTTAGAGATGGTGCCTGAGGATGTTGCAAAGATGATAACGCAAAATATTTCAGTTCCAACGATTTCGTGCGGTGCAGGCAGGTATTGTGACGGATTTGTGATGGTTTGCGATGATTTATTCGGAAAATTTGACAGTTTTACCCCGAAATTTGCACGCAGATACGGCGATATGAAAACATTTATCACCGATTGTGCAAAAAAATATATTGAAGATATTAAAAACGGAACTTACCCTAACGAAAACGAGGTTTACTAATGTTATTACATAAAATTGATGAAGTAAGAGCGCAGGTTAAAGAATGGAAAAAGCAGGGACTTGTAGTCGGACTTGTACCGACAATGGGGGCGTTGCACAACGGTCATTTGAGCCTTATCAAAAAAGCAGTGGAAAAATGCGACAGGGTTGTGGTTTCTGTCTTTGTAAATCCGATTCAGTTTTGTCCGGGGGAAGATTTGGATAAGTACCCCAGAACTCTTGAAGCAGATACTAAACTCTGCGATGATGCAGGGGTATCTATTGTTTTTGCACCAAGCCCGAATGAAATGTACGGTGAGGGGCAAATGAGAACAAACGATTTTTTGACCTATGTTATTCCGCCGTTTTTCTATGTGAATAAACTTTGTGGGAAGTCAAGAGTCGGACATTTTGACGGAGTTTGTACTGTTGTGAATAAGTTATTTAATATAGTTCAGCCTGATTATGCGTTTTTCGGTCAAAAAGATGCACAACAACTTATTATCATCAAAAAAATGGTTAATGATTTGAATATTCCCGTTGAAATTGTTCCTTGTCCGATTGTAAGAGAAGAATCAGGTTTGGCGTTGAGTTCACGAAACAAATATTTGTCTGATGAAGATAAAAAAGAGGCTCTTGTATTATCAAAAATTTTAAATAATATAAATTCCTGTTATAAAAAAGGGGTGACTGATGTTGAGGTACTTAAAGAAACGGCTTACGGATTTTTAAACGAACATCATGAACTTGAATATCTTGAATTTATGAATCAGGATGATTTAGAAGAAGTTTCAAATGCGGACAATAATACAAGAGTATTTATTGCCTGCAAAGTCGGAGGTGTAAGACTTATAGACAATATTTTGCTTGGCGGATAATTATCGCCCGAGCGACTTATTGTAAAAATTATGCCTGAACAAAATAATGAGGTGTATAAAAAGAAAAGAGGAAAAAATATGACTAAAAAAACTATTATAACGATTTTGGCAATAATAATTTTACCGCTTCTTGCTTTTTGGGCATTGACGTGGAATAAAGATTCAACGGCGCTTGCTGATACAAATCTGCCACAGATTATAAAATTTTCATCTTCCATGTGCCTTGAATGTAAAGAAGTTGAAAAAATCTTTAATGAAATTATGCCAAAATACAAGGATAAAATTTCTTATACTGCTATAATTGTTGACTCAAAAAAAGATATGAATAACAAACTTATTAAAAAATTTGATATTAAACTTGTTCCGACGGTTGTAATGCTTGATTCAAACGGAAAAGAATGTAAAAGATTTGAAGGTGCGGTTACAAAAGAGGAATACATAGAGGTTATTGAAGGCTTGAAATAATAATGGATGAATTGCTCGTAATATTTCAAAATCCGTCAAGTATATATGTAATGTTTTTGGCTTCGTTTTTAGGAGGCCTTATTGCATCGGTTTCCCCCTGTTCTCTTTCGATGTTGCCTTTAATTGTCGGTTATGTCGGCGGATACGGCGATAATAAACCTTCAAAAACCTTTGTGCAAATGCTATTTTTTGTACTCGGCGCAAGTATTGTCTTTTCGGTTATCGGTTTAATCTGCGCTTTGACCGGCAAAATTTTTGTCGGAAATCCTTATTTTGCACTTGTTGCATCGTCTGTTATTTTAATTATGGGGTTAAATATAGTCGGGCTTTTAGATATTCAACTGCCTGTTTTGATTAAGGAAATTCCTCAAAATAATTTCAATAACGATTTTTTGTATCCTGTTTTGCTGGGTGCTGTTTTTGCATTAATCGGAACTCCCTGTTCAACTCCGATTTTGGCAAGTATAATGGCTTTTGCATCAGTCGGTGCAAATATCGGTCAGTCAATTTTAATGTTATTTTTATTCTCGTTGGGACAGGGTGTTATATTTATTTTGGCAGGTGTAATTACTTCAAAACTAAAATCATCGGGCGAAAAATTCTATCAGATTTCGGAAATAATAATGAAAATCTGCGGTATTTTGCTGATTTTAGTCGCATTGTTTATGTACTATAAGATATTTTCGACGGTAATCGGCTAAATATCCCTATGGTGAAACTGTTTTAAGCCCTTAGCATAATCATCAACAATTTGACCTTTACCAGAAAGTTTATATTTATAAATGGTTAAGCCTTCCAATCCGACAGGACCTCTTGCGTGGGTTTTGTTTGTGGAAATGCCGACCTCTGCCCCAAAACCGTAGCGAAAACCGTCTGCAAAACGGGTTGAAACATTATGATAAACTCCTGCGCTATCAACCTCGTTCATAAATTTTTCTGCGTTGTTTAAATCGTTTGTAATTATACAATCGGTATGCCCTGAACCGTATTTGTTGATGTGTGCTATGGCTTGTTCAATATTTTCAACAATTTTTACCGACAAAATTTTATCGCCGTATTCGATATCCCAACGGTCAGGATTCATTTCAAGTTTTATTTCTTCTAACTGCAAAGAAGCCAAAAGTTCGTCTTTTTTATCGAAATCTTTGTGAATTAAAAGTGTTTCGACTGCATTACATGCACTCGGGTATTGAGTTTTGGCATCAACGGTAATCTTAATTGCATCATCAATATCCGCACTTTCATCGACAAAAATGTGGCAAATTCCGCTTGCGTGCCCCAAAACGGGAATTTTGGTATTCTCTTTTATGTAAGAAACAAGTTTATTCCCGCCACGGGGGATAATCAGGTTTATATATTCGTCGCATTTTAGCATTTGGGAAATATCATCGTGTGTAAACACCTGCTGAACTACATTCTGCGGAAAGCCCTCGATCTGAGCCAATGCATTGTTCATTATTTCCATTATTTTTTTATTTGTATTAACCGATTCTTTTCCGCCTTTTAAGATTACAGCATTTGATGATTTAATCGCAAGTGAGGAAATTTGCGAAATAACATCAGGTCTTGCCTCAAAAATTATCCCCAAAACTCCGATAGGACAAGAAACTTTTTCTAAAATCAGGTCTTTATCAAGTTCACGTTTTAATAAAATTTTACCCACAGGATCGTCAAGTTTTGCAATATCACGAACCCCCTGAATCATATCTCTCATTTTGTTTTCATCAAGTTTGAGCCGATTGAAAGTCGATTTTGCAAGTTTACCTTCATCAACAAGAATTTGAGCGTTTTCTAAATCGGTTTTGTTGGAGGTAAAGATTTCATCCTGATGAGTTCCGATAGCATCTGCAACTGCATTAAGCGCCTTGTTTTTAATTTCAACATTTATGCCGGCGATTTCTAATGATGCCTCTTTTGCTTTTTTTGCGATTTGAATAAAATCCATATTAATGTTTATCCTTACTTAATTGGTCATCCTGAATTTATTTCAGGATCTAATAATTTAATTAAATTGACAGATTCTGAAACAAGTTCAGAATGGCAAACCAGTTACATGTCTGACTATAATATTGTTATATTATCTCTTGTAATTATTGCGTCGTAGTTTTTGAACCCGAGAATTTCAACGATGCTGTCCGAATGACACCCGATTACTTTTCTGCACGCATCCGAATCGTAATTAACTATTCCTCTTGCAAATTCGTTGCCCTTTTCGTCGAGAATAGAGATTACATCGCCTTTTTTGAAGTCGTTTTTAACCTCAACAACACCTATTGGCAGTAAACTTTTTTCGTCCTGAATGAGTGCATTTTTCGCACCGTCATTAACAATAATTTTTCCGATAATGTTTGTCGCATAACCTATCCAGCGTTTTTTGTCGGATAAATTCTCATCAGACGGGAGAAACATCGTTCCAAAATCCTCGCCGTTAAAGATTTTCTTGATTATATAAGGCTCTTTGCCGTTTGCGATTAAAACTTTGCCTCCAAAACGGGTAACAAGTCGTGCCGATAAAAGTTTTGATTCCATACCGCCCCGTCCTCCGTCAGACACGCCTGAAGCAAGAGCAATAATATCATCATTGACTTCTTCAACCTCTTTTATTAACTGCGCATTCGGGTTGTTTTTCGGGTTTGAATCGTAAAGTCCGTTAACGTCTGACAAAATTATAAGCAAATCCGCATCAAGTTCGCTTGCCACAAGGGCAGATAGTTTGTCGTTATCAGAGAAATTCACCTGCATTTCAACATCAGGCGCACGGCTAATCAGTTCTATTGTCGAAACGGTGTCGTTTTGATTAACAATAGGAATTGCACCGAGTTCAAGTAGTTTATTAAATGTTGTACGCAGACTCAAATATCTTTCCCTGATAGAAAAATCATCTTCCGTCAGCAAAATTTGAGCGGCAGTCAAACCGTAGGTGTCAAAGCCGTTTTCGTAAACCGACATTAGTTTGCACTGACCTATCGCAGCACAGGCCTGTTTTATTGCAATACCTTTTGTATCGGGTAAATTCAGTCGTTTTTTGCCCATTCCGACTGCCCCCGAAGTTACTATAATAACTTCTTTCCCGGATTTAACAAGGTTTGCGATGTCTTCAATAAATGTGTAAACTCTTGGCAGAGAAATGAAGCCTTCGTCGTTTCTCAGGATGTTTGTACCGAGTTTGATTACAATTCTTTTTGCGTTTATAAAATCTTTTCTATCCATAGAAATATATTACCATAAATATTGTTCATGATAAGATTTACCTATGGAAATCTTATCGGGATTAAATATTGAAGAACTTGAAGAACTGACCTCAAAACTTGGGGCATCAAAGTTTCGTGCAAGACAAATTCATAACTGGATATATTTAAAATCGGTCAAAGAAATTGACGAAATGACTGATTTGTCGGTAAAATTCAGGGAACAGTTAAAAGAAGTTGCCAAGGTTACGGATGTAAAAATCAAAGTCAGGCAGGTGAGTTCTGACGGAACAATTAAATATCTCCTTGAATACCCTGACGGAGAATGTGTCGAAACGGTTTTAATGCGCTTTGATAACAGGGCGAATTTGACCGCCTGCGTAAGTTCTCAGGTCGGTTGTGCCGTAAATTGTTCATTTTGTGCAACAGGCAAACGCGGTTTTATCAGAAATCTTGATTACAGAGAAATTATTGAACAGGTTTTGACAATTCAGCGTGATACGGGGTTAAAGGTAACAAATATTGTCTTTATGGGACAGGGCGAACCGCTTTTAAATCTTGATAATGTCTTAAAAGCCATGAAAATTTTCAACGAGGATTTTCAGGTCGGGGCAAGACGTTTGACTGTTTCAACATCAGGTATTATTCCGCAGATAAATAAACTCGCAAACCTTGATATGCAATCGACTCTTGCTCTTTCACTCCATGCGTCAAACCACGAAACACGTGCAAGACTCATGCAGATAGAAAATAAATACCCGATGGATGAACTGCATAAGGCTCTCAAAAACTATACCGATAAAACAGGACGCAGAATTACAATAGAATACCTGCTTATAAAAGATTTGAACGATACCGCACAAAGTGCAAAAGAACTTGCGCAATACCTAAAAGATATTAAATGTAACATAAATTTAATCCCCTATAATCCGACTGAAAAGAACGATTATCAAAGACCGTCAAATAATTCCATTATGAAATTTAAGTATCTGATGGAACATTCGGGCAAAAAAGTTACGGTAAGACTTGAACGGGGAGCAGATATTGATGCCGCCTGCGGTCAGTTAAGAGGTAAGGTTAAATAACTTGTCCGACATTTGAAAATATGATAGAATTGTCTATTATAAGAGGGCTGGTTTTTGGAAGAGTTATTGAATTTTAAGGGCAAAATAGGACGGCTTGAATATTTTCAGGTTACTATATTGTGCTACCTTGTTTTATTCTCTTTTTATCTGACTGTTTCGGCATTATTTAAGCCAAGTTCTCCAAGTGCATCATTGTGGCTTCTTATTCTTGCTCTTTTACTTGTCGGATGTGTATTTGCCATAAAATTATCTGCTGTTACAAAAAGGGTAAATGATATCGGTTTAAATCAGTCTTTTACTCTTTTGATACTTGTGCCGGTGCTGAATATTATTTTTTCTTTGTTCCTGCTCATAATGAGAGGACAAAATAATAATGAAGCAAAACCTGAAGATGAACATGAAGAAAATCAGGAAGTAAAAATTTGTTCTTATTGCTGTGCAAAAATTCCTTCACAGGCTAAAAAATGTATGTATTGCGGAGAATGGGTGGATTTTACGGCATTAGAGGAAGAAGAAAACAAACCGCACTCATACTGGACAATAAATATAATTTTGTCAGTTTTGATAATCGGATTATGTATTTACTGTTCAAATGCACAAACCACAAATATCTTTTCAAAAGATATTTTTAAAACAAAAAATATTGAAGATTACTACAATGATGCTCAAAAATATTGTAATAAATTCGATTTTAAAAAAGGTTCTCAAAGATTCAACTGTGTTTATACGTATATTGAAGATAATGCAAACAGCAAGATAAATAAAGAATTATCACGAATTAATCATAATTGCAGGGCTTCTTATTTCACAGAACCTGAATTTATGAAATGCGTAAAAAGAGCAATTAAAAAGTAACAATATTTCTGTTATTAAATTTACCCAAAACAAAAGGCGGTATAAGGAAGTTACCGCCTATTAACCAGATTTACACTATGTAAGTGTTCAGAAAGGAACTTTTTTTATTCTCCCAAATTTATTTGAGAGAATTGTACGATTTTATTTTTACCGCGCTTTTTAGCATTGTATAAAGCGTGTTCTGCGTATCTTATAATTGTATTTGCATCTTCTTCCGTGTCAGGCAGGCACGGGAAAGTAGCAATACCTCCTGAAATCGTAATCGGATGTCTTTCTTCTTCTCCTGCCGGAATAAATTCCATACGTTCAACTTCTTTTCTGAATCTTTCCGCAAACAAGAATGCATTATCTTCAGGGGTGTTTGGAAGAACAACAACATATTCTTCGTCACCGTATCTTGTTAAGATATCTTCTTTTCTGATGACCTGTCGTAACTTATCAGCGATAGATTTTAAAAGAACATCCCCCCATTCGTATCCGTATATATCGTTTACCGATTTAAAGAAATCTAAGTCAAACAACAATAAAGATAATGGTGTTGCGTATCTTTTTGCTCTTGAAATTTCCTGTTCCATACGTTCAAGAAGATATTTTCTGTTGTGAAGCCCTGTCAATTCATCAGTTGTTGAAAGGGTTTTCATTTTGTCACGAAGTTCTTTGATTTTGAGCATGTTTTTTGTTCTTATAAGAACTTCCTGCTTGTCAAACGGTGTTTTTACATAATCAAAAGCGACTGCACGAACGGTTGAACCTTTAAATGTTTCACCGACGAACAACAAAGGATTTTTAAATTTAGTAACCATTAAAATATCTTTAATATCAGGAACATCCTCAACAACGATGACTCCCGGATTTAAGGTTTCATAATCTTTTAAATTCTTTGCATCTTCAATTCTGACATCTGCATCTTCAATACCTGCAACAATGTCCGCAAATTCTGACGACTTTTTAGTCGAATATATAACAATATTTTTCATAACTACTCTCTCCCTCTAACAAGTTATCATATTAAAAGGGAGTGTGCAAAAATGTTACAAATGTTAAAACTATTCTACATTCGTCGGAGCGGAACTTTTTTCAAGATGTAAAATATCAATAATCGAATTAAGTCTTGCAAAAACTTCCTTAAATTGTGAAATAGAAAGACTTTGTTTCCCGTCGCTTAATGCTTTGGCAGGATTGTGGTGAACTTCGACCATAACGCCGTCTGCACCTGCAACCAAACCTGCTTTTGCCATCGGCTCAATCAAATATCTTTGACCTGTTCCATGACTCGGATCAACAATAACAGGCAAATGAGAATATTTTTTTATGACCGGAATAGCGGAAATATCAAGCACATTCCTTGTGTAAGAACTGTCAAAACCTTTTATTCCTCTCTCACAAAGAATAACTTTTTCGTTTCCGTTGTACATGATGTGTTCCGCGGCAAGTAAAAATTCTTTAATCGTACATGCAGGGCCTCTTTTTAATACAACGGGTTTTGAACATTGACCTACGGCTTTTAAAAGTCTGAAATTCTGCATATTTCGTGCTCCGATTTGAATTACGTCGGCATATTCGCAGACCAAATCCAAATCGCTTGCATCCATAAGTTCGGTTACAACCAAAAGTCCTGTTTCTTCTTTTGCTCTTGCAAGATATTTAAGCGCCTTTTCTCCCAACCCGTCAAAATCGTAAGGTGAGGTGCGTGGTTTGAATGCGCCCCCTCTTAAAAACTGGCAACCCATTTCTTTCCCTGCAAGTGCAACCTGCAAAAGTCCGTCATAATCATCCTCAACAGAGCAGGGGCCTACCATAAAAACAGGTCTGTTTGCACCGCCGATTTTTACACCGTTATCAAATTCAATTACGGTATCTTCAGGTTTTCTGTCACGGGAAGCAAGTCTGTATGGTTCACGAATGAGTTTAACCCTGTTTACCCCTTCCATTGCTTCTAACCTGTCGGGTGAAAGAGTTGTTTTATCTCCCAAAGCATCAATAACCGTGTGAACAGCCCCTTCATGCAAAATCGCACGAAATCCGTGCTCTTTTAATATATTTATGACGCCCTGAATATTGTCTTGCGACGCCGTTTTTTCCATTATGATAATCATGTTTTTACTTCCTTTTACTTAATTCGCTTTGTCCATTATATTACAAGTATTTAAAAATTTCATCGGGTTTTGAAATGATAATTTGCGCACCGCTGTTAATCAGAAATTCTTTGTTTTTAAAGCCCCATAAAACACTTATACATTCAATATTTGCATTTTTTGCGGTTTGAATATCCACTTCCGAATCGCCGATATAAATTGCATCATCAGATTTAATCCCAAACTCTTTCAAAACTTTTAAAACAGTGTCAGGTGCAGGCTTTTTTCTTATGCCTTGCAATTCGTTTTCTCCTGCACAAAAGTCAATTAAAGCGTCGAAATATTTTTTACACAAACCTTTTACCGCATCGTCAAATTTATTAGAAACCACTGCTGTCCTGATTTTGTGCGATTTTAGTTTTTTAAGCATAGGAATTATTCCGTCATAAGGTGCTGTTTTGTTAAACATATTTTCTTTGTAATGTTCTTTAAACAAATTCAGACATTTTTCAAAATTCGGATTGCTTGAACCCCCAGGAATTGCACGTTCAATAAGTCTTTGTACTCCGTTGCCGACATAGCGGCGGACTTGGTCAATAGTTTTTTGAGGAAAATTAAACTTTGACAGGGCAAAATTTGTACTGTCTGTCAAATCTTCAAGGGTATTTAATAATGTTCCGTCCAAATCGAAAATAACCGCTTTTTTGTTCATAAAAATATTATACAACAATCGTTTTTTGTGATAAATTTAATACAAACGGAGAGAAATTATGGATAAAACACCATTAGAAACGATTAATAGAGGAAAAAGAACTTTTATAATACTTCTTATCTTATTTTTCCTTATTGTCGGTCTTATTATCAGTTTGTTTACAAATTATAAAGAAGAAACTCTTGTTTGCAACAAAAGTGAAGATAATTGTTATGTTGAAAAAACAAATATGCTTAATTCAAAAAAGCGTGAAGATATTATAGCGGTTTCTAATATTGCTTATGTGACATTTATTCCAAATAATGTTGCAGGTAATATGTATGCAAAAGGCTACACATCATACTATTTATCTTTTTTCAGCAAACAAAAAGAAAATATAAAAATCTTTTCAACAGAATACTATGAAAAAGAACAGGTTAAAGCCGTTATAGCGGATTTGCAAAGCAAACTTAAAAATCCCGATGCAAAAATTATAAAAATTACCCAAAAATTATAGGAACATTTTACTGCGTTTGTTTTTTATTTGTTCTATTTGTGGCAGATAATTTCCATTAGTCAGTTCCCCGATGGATTTATATAACCCTAAAATCGCCTGTTCAATGTTATCAGAATTCATTGCAATCATATCGTTTGCCATTTCGGTATTAGAAAGTGCAAGGCGTGTCATATCACGAAAGCCCGATGAAGCAATATCAAGCGCAAGTTTATTATCCTGAGCGTTTTTAAAAATTGCTTGAGCAATAAGCATAGGCATGTGAGAAATGAGTGCAACCGCTCTATCGTGTTCTTCTGCAGAAGTAAAAACAGGTGTTGCTCCGAGTTGTTTAATGACCTCAATTAAGATATTATCTTTTACTCCCTCTTTTGTAATAACCCATTTTGCACCTTTAAACAGCCCCTCAAAAGAGTTCTCAAACCCTTTGTGTTCCGTTCCTGCCATCGGATGAGAAGGAATAAAATTATAGGTATATTGCTTTTGGCACACAAATCTTTTCAGCGAACATACATCGGCTACTGTCGTGCTTTCAGGCAAAACTTTTTCAAGTTCATCAAGTACCGCAAGAGTTTTATTCATCGGAGAACAAACAAAAACCAAATCGCAGTCTTTTAAAACATCGTAATTTCTATAAATTCTTTCCCCGTTTTGAGATTGCGAAACCCCGACAACATCATAGTTAAGATTGATTAAATCCTTAAAAATTGAACCGCCGATTAAACCCAAACCTATAACACCGATTTTCATATAAATACCTCTTTAAAAAGTGCATGTAATTCCGCAATAATTAATATACCATATTTCGAGTGATTAGTGTAATGATTAAACAATGTGAAGCACTGTTGCCCGACTCTAAAAAATATGTTATATTAAGAATGTAGGAAAAAATTGATGCAAAAAATTCAAACTTACATATTATCGGAAGAATTTTCAACGGTTGAGGTTTTAAAACTTTACTGCTCCGAGTTTGAATTTGTTGAAACCGTCGTTTGCAACACTTTTGAAGATGCTTATTCAAAAGTTGCACAAAACGGTGATAAGTCAGTTTTGATAGTTGATTTATCCTGTGATAAATCTTCTAAAATTGATTTAATATCAAAAACAGTTTCAAAAGCCCCAAATTGTAAAATTATAGCACTGTCTGACAATCCGTCAGTTAATCTTATTGTTGAGGCAATGCGTTCCGGTGCAAAAGAATTTCTGCCCGTTCCGATTATTAAAAACGAATTAACAGACAGTCTTAATAAGATTTTTTCCGATAAAGAGGAAGAAAATAAAAAGAACAAGTGCAAAATAATTTCGGTATTCTCAAATAAAGGCGGGATAGGAAAAACATCGCTTGCTACTAATTTGGCTCTTGAACTTGCAAAAATTACCAAAGAAAATATTGCACTTATTGATTTGAATTTTCAAACGGGCGATATTACAACCTTTTTAGATTTAAAGCCGTCGTTTAACATATCTTATATGCTCGAAAATATTGACAAAATCAATGAAACATTTTTGTTAAGCACACTTGAAAGATATAAACGCACAAGTCTTTATGTGCTTGCCGATCCGCCGTATTTTAAGCAGGCTGATACTATTAAACCTGTACAAATTACAAAACTTTTTGATACATTAAAAGATACTTTTTCTTATATTGTTGTTGATGCTGAAGCAAGTTTTGACGGTAAAAACATTTCTGCGCTTGACAATTCCGATGTAATTCTGCTTGTTACCGTTGCGAACCTGCCTGCATTAAGAAATACCCAGAGATGTCTTGAACTGTTCGATAAACTCGGATATGACAGGGATAAGACCAAAATAGTTGTTAACCGATATATGGAAAACGACGAAATAAAAGAAGATGACGTCAAAAAGGTTCTTTCTCGGGATATTTTCTGGAAAGTTCCGAATAATTATTTTGCGATAATGAGTGCGATAAATAAAGGTATTCCCGTCAGTGAAATCAATACCTCAACAAATGTTTCACAAAGTTATCGGGAACTTGCAAAATATCTGTCCGATAATCTTTATAAAATCAACATGGAAGAAAGGTTTGAAAATATATTAAATAATTAAAAAAGGGGAGAATAAATGAGTATAGCGGATAAACTTAAAAAGACTTTGACAGAAACAAACTTTTTCAAAAAATCCGAGCCTGAAAAATCTGAAAAATCGGCAATACCTGTTATTGAAATTGCTAAAGATGAAGAAATCGAATTTAGTGAACCTGTTGAAACAAATATCGTTTCAATAAATCCAAAAACGGAAAAAGTTAATAAGTTTGAGGATTTGGCAATGGAACTTGTGAACAAAATCAAAAAAACACCGTACTGGACTGAATTTTCGATGAAATCTCAGGAAAAAATGATAAGCAAGTATTTTGACAAAAAAATTAAAACCCCGAAATATGTTGAAATACCTTACAGTTTAACAGATAAACTTACGTTTATTGAAGAAGTGTTAAAATCAGTTGTTTAAAACTTTTGTTTTACATATAATTCCGATATGAATAATGTTTTGGAAAAAATCAGGGGTACTGTTGTCGTATCTGTTCAGGCAATGCCGTCGGAACCGCTTTATCACGAAAAATGTATGGTTGCAATGATGAAAAGTGTACTTAACGGCGGAGCAGGAGGTCTGCGTGTTGCCGGAGTCCGTGATATTACAAACGCAAAAAAAATTACAAATATTCCTGTTATCGGGATTACTAAACCCGATAAAATTCCTGCTAATTACAAAGAAATTGTTTATATAACCCCGACAGTAAAAGATGTGCTTGATGTCATAAATGCAGGAGCAGATATTGTTGCGTTTGACGGTACACAGCGCAAGCGCCCTAATGATGAGAAATTGAAAGATTTAATAAAATATATTCATATAAATAAAAGAGTTGCAATGGCAGATATAAGTACAACCGAAGAAGGTTTGCTTGCTCAGGAGGCAGGTGCTGATGTGTTATCAACAACACTTGCAGGGTATACAATGGAATCCGTATCTTCTCCTTCTGATGAACCGGATTTCAGATTGCTTGAAGAACTTGTTAAACAATCTAAACTCCCTGTCATTTTAGAGGGCAGAATTTGGACTCCCTATCAGGTTGATAAGGCGTTTGAACTTGGAGCGCATTCCGTTGTAATCGGATCTGCTATTACAAGACCGCAACTTATAACTAAAAGATTTGTATTCAGGGAGAAAAATAAATGAAAATATTTCCTTTAAAACCTATGTCTGCGTACGACAGAATTAAAAGTTTGTGCTATATAATAGCGAATCAGGCAAAAAAGACAAACAAACTTGAATCTGATATCGTAACTCTTAATGAAAATACCCCCTTAAAAAAAGGAAGAAGTATATGCGATATGCTCTCGGAATAGATGTCGGCGGAACAAAAATTTATTCTGCGGTAATTGATGAAAACGGAAAAATTATTTCAGATATAGAAAAAAATCCGACACCTAAAACTTTTGATGAAATAAAATCTTTATTCGAATCAATTATAAAAAAACACGAAAAAGATGTAGATATTGTTGCGTTTTCAACCTGCGGAGCGGTAAGTAACGACAATGACCATATTCTCGGCTCAACAGGGAATATAGCGCAGGGGTATCCTGATATGCCGTTTAAACAGTTATCTTCAAAGCCCGTTTTTGTTGAAAATGATGCTAATTGCGCTGCTTGGGCTGAATACAAAATCGGGGCATCAAAAGGTTCTAAAGTTTCTGTCATGCTTACACTCGGTACGGGTGTCGGGGGAGGAATAATAATTAATAACGAACTTTTAAAAGGTCAAAACGGCGCTGCTGGTGAAATGCACTTTAAAATGTATTCGGATAAAAGACGAAAATGCACCTGCGGGAATTGGGATTGTTTTGAAATCTATGCTTCAGGCAAGGGCTTGCAGATTACGGCAAGTGAAATTTCGGGCAAGGCCGATATTACAACTTATGATGTTATTGGTGGTGTCAAAAATAGGGACAGTCAGATGATTGAAATTTTTGATAAATGGCAGAATGATATTACAAACGGTATAATCGGTCTTTCAAATATATTTGATCCTGATTGTGTTGTTTTGTCAGGTTCTATGGCACAATTTGTTGATGTCAAAAAAATTCAGGATAATGCAAATAAAGAAATTATTACTACACCTATTGAAGTCAAAAAAGCAACAACCGGCAATTATTCAGGGATGATAGGCTCTGCGCTTCTTGCGTTTGAAAAAGGAGTAGTATAATGGGTAAATCAAAGGCAAGAATTTTGAGAAAAGGCATAAATGACCAAATTCCTAAAATAAGCAGAGAAGATGCCGTTGGTTTTGTGGTCGAAAGTCTTGATAAGGCTGACATAACAAGTGCAAAACACTACATAACACTTTTTTGCCTGAGCGCAGAAGAAATTCTTGAAGCAGGGGCAAGTTACGAATCAGTTGTAGCAATAAAGAATATTTTTACATAAATGAATATAATTGAATCAGTAAAATTTTGGATAAACAATGCACGCCCGTATTCGGTACCTATGACGTTTCTGAGCTGGCTTGTAATTTTTTGTTACAGTGTTAAACATGGCGGTAATGTTTTTTGCGGAATTATTGCCTTAATAGGCATTACTCTTGTGCATCTTTCAACAAATTTAAGCGACGATTATTTTGATTATAAAAGGCTTTCTTGCGATGAAGAATTCCTGAATAATTCAAAAGAGATAAAATGCAGATATCTGCGCAACGGTCAGGCAACTATCAGTGATTTACGAAACGTAATTCTTTTTATGTTATTTGTTGCAGGTATCTGTGGTGCGATTTTATTATTTCTTTCAGGCTGGTATGTGATACTATTTGCACTTGCGGTACTGCCGATTGCTCTTTTTTACTCACAATTTTCAAGTAAAGGTTTTGGGGATGTTGCAGTTATTCTTGCTTACGGCCCATTGATGTTTGAAGGGGTATATTATGTAATGACCAAACATCTTTCGCTTGATGTTTTAATTTTGTCTTGTGCCTGTGCAATGTTTGTAAACGCTGTTTTGTATGCCCACATGCTCATGGATTTTGATGAAGATGTCTGCTCATCAAAACGTACTCTTTGTACACTTTTTAAAACAAAGAAAAGAGCATTAAAATTTATGTCCATTTTCTATATAGCCGGTTACATTTTGATAACCTGCCTTGCCTTTAAAACAGGGAATTATTTTTATCTTTTACCGCTTTTGACCATTCCGCTTGTTTTTGAACTTTTTGAACTTTTGAAACTCTATAACGAAAATAAAAACGTTCTCCCGCATGCTCAGCCATGGCACTATCCGCTTGAAAATTGGGAACAGGTCAAGCAGACACCCAACGCTTCATTTTTCCTGCGGTTTATGTTTGCAAGAAACATATCGACATGGTTCATGCTTTTGATTTGTTTTTCGCTGATGATTTCATAATTTATTAAGAAATATTAAAATGAATTTAATCTCTGAAAGCCTTTAAAATCAATGCTTTTAAAAATTGCGTATATATTTTTTATATATGATTTAGCACTTTTTTTCATGCCAAATTGTTTATTAATATATAGGACAGAGTATTAATTTTACGAAAAGGAGTATATATGGCAAGAGTATTGATTTCAATGCCTGAGGAATTTTTAAACAGAATTGATCAGGTTGCAACGGGTGAAAACCGTTCACGCAGTGAACTAATCAGAGAAGCACTGAGAACTTACATCTACAAACAGAAGATTAAAGAATCAACAGGCGCACTGAAAAACGCCGATATGCTTGAAAGTTTGTTGGGATAGCAATAGGAAAAAGGAAAGAAACTATCAGATTTGGGAAACATATTATAAAAGCCTCCGATATTCGGGGGCTTTTATTTTGAGTTGTATGGTGTAATTTTTATTGTCAGGCTAAAGCCTGACCTACATTCTTAACATCATAAGAGCAAGTTTGTAGGGTGCAATTTTTTGCACCAATTTGTTGTGTCACTGCCATAATTGCTCAACTGTCGCTATCGCTCCTGCCTCTGCTCGGACTATATTCCGCCTGTGCAATCAAAGATTGCTTCTTTCATTTCGCTACCTCTCGCAAAACGATACTTAATCGTTTTGCTCGGCAGAGTGTAAAATTCGCTACACATTTTGCAATAAACGCCACCGCCTCCAATTAACCCGAATATTCATTACGGGTATAATTGTCGGACTTTCGCCCTATCGGGCTCATGGCTCTGCTCGGGCTGTCTTGGATTTTGCTAGGCTCGGTCAAGTTTTTTACTTCACTTCGTTGTCATAAAAATTGACCTCGCACCTGACGAGTTCCGCTCGCTATCGCTCGACTCCACTCTACACAAAATCCGCAAAAAAAAACGACTGTGTTGCAAGTCGTTGGAAAATCAATAGGAAAAAAGGGAAAGGAAAGTCTTTCGTTCAAGTCAATAAGGCAATAAGGGAATAAGGCAAGAAGTTCGTTTCAATTTAATCTTAATCTCTATTTTGCTTTATTGCTTGTTTATTTTTGTTGTTTTTGTGTCTTTTTGTTGTTGGTCGTCTTTCTTTGTTGTTATGTACTTTGGAATTTTGGCAAATTAAGCATAGCAACCCCTTGGAGTTCCTTTACTTTTTTGCTTTTTTCCTTTTTTGTTTGTCTTTTGTTTTTTGTCAAAGTTACTTTAGCCATAAAACAGGTTATTTTATTGCTTTTTTGTTCACTTGTAACCTTTGACGCATTTCATTAAGCGTTGAATGTTTTGAATGAACTTTCAACGTTCTTGGAAATAACTTTCTTAACAGCATCCATTTCTGTCGAAATTGCATTCTGCTCTGTGTCAAGTTGTTTCAGTTTCAATTCAAGGTTCTTATCCTGAACCTGAATGATTTCTATCTTAGCGTTTACTTCCTGAACCTGCTGGTCATACTGTGCTTTGTCATAGTAGTATTGATTCATTGCATCATTGTATGCCGCATCATCAGATTCGGTTGTTGTCGTTAATTCATATCTCGTTCCGCTTTCGGTGTCTTGAGGATAATTGTCATAGATGAACAATGCAATATATCTGCCTGTTGCATCCTGCTCAACTTTTGCCGAAGCGTTCTTAATCTCTCTTGATTCTGTGGTTTCGCCAAATGCGTATGCTCTAATTCCTGTTAGTGACGCACCGGTTTTTTCATTGTAGTCAGTATTTTCAAGTTCTTTTGTACTGTAGAATACGGCATCATACGATCCTGTTGCAGGATTTTTGACGTATTTTACTTTCCAGTCTTCTCTTGAATATTTTTCAGTTGCCATTGCTCTATACTGAGCCTCAACCTTCAGTTTGTTTGTTAATTCATCATTAGAATATTGATTAGCAACTTCAGTAGGAATACCTGCTGCAATAAATCTTGCAACAATTTCCTCTCTGTTATCAGCATCCGCATAGCCTGTATCAGCCGCACTTGTTTCTTTGTATGTTTCATATTTCCCGTCTTCATCTATCTCTGACGGATTAAAATAATATAACCAGGTATTGCCACTGCCTGTTCTGACAATAGAACACTCTTTGCCACCTAATGCAGGTATAACCATTTTGCCCGCTGCTTGTTCTTCAGCGCTCGGATTAACTACCATATAATACTGGTTACGGGATTCATCCTTTGCTGCATTTGCTTTATCACCTGTTTTTACATAATACTTACCATCAGCACCTTTAACACCTGAGCCTGATACTGCATCTTGCAATACAATAGTGCCGATTGTATAATCACTGCCTGTTTTGGTAACAACACTTGTACCATCAACAATTATATTGTTTGCAGGTATTTCCTGAACATAGTTGAGCATATATACACCTGTCGTTTTTGTGTCTTTTGTCGCAACCAATGACGTAACAGTATTTTTCTCTGTCCCATCGGCAAAGGTGTAAGTAACTTTTGTATAATCCGCAGTTGACGGCGGTACAGGTACAGCCATTGATGTCAACTGAC
>Ga0256405_10006451_pt1 | contig 18742 bp, 15 predicted proteins | sample RumenRJG_02DNA_FD_189096 | JGI IMG/M metagenome (GOLD analysis project Ga0256405, IMG submission 189096) | Bovine rumen microbial communities from Lethbridge, Alberta, Canada - RJG_02 | ecosystem: Host-associated > Mammals > Digestive system > Stomach > Rumen | place: Canada: Alberta... | reverse complement strand
ACACTGCATCAGAGCACATACGCCGCCGCAGAGAACTGCCTGCTCACCGAACAGGTCGGTCTCAGTCTCGGTTCTGAATGTTGTCTCCAGAACGCCTGCTCTTGCGCCGCCGATACCCAGAGCGTAAGCCAGACCGATCTCTGTAGCGTTGCCTGTAGCATCCTGCTCAACAGCGATAAGACAAGGAACACCCTTGCCTGCCTGATACTCGCTTCTAACAGTGTGACCGGGTCCCTTAGGAGCGATCATAACGATGTTAACATCAGCGGGGGGAACGATGCAGCCGAAGTGGATATTGAAACCGTGAGCGAACATCAGTGTCTTGCCTGCTGTCAGGTTAGGAGCGATCTCGCTCTTGTACAGAGCTGCCTGCTTCTCATCGGGGATGAGTATCATGATAACATCAGCCTTCTTGACTGCGTCAGCTACGCTGAGTACGTCCAGACCCTGCTTCTTAGCCTTTTCTGCGGACTTGGAGCCTGCATACAGACCAACAACAACGTCAATACCGCTCTCCTTCAGGTTCAGAGCGTGAGCGTGACCCTGTGAACCGTAACCGATAATAGCGACTGTCTTGCCCTTCAGTACATTAAGGTCGCAGTCCTGCTGATAATAGATCTTTGCATCTGCCATTTTAATTTCCTCCTAAAATAATTTGGAATGATTTATTTCTCCCTGTAAAAAGGGGAATCTACTTCTTTACTTCTTTGCGCTGAAATACTCGGCACCTCTCTCAACAGCGACAGTTCCTGTCCTTGCCATTTCGAGTATGCCGTAAGGCTCGATTACCTTCTCGAATCTTTCCAGCCTGTCGTATCTGTCGCATATCTCCAGTGTCATGGTGGTAAGGGTGATATCCATTACCTTAGCGCCTGTGATCTCTGCGATAGTCATTATCTCGCTGCGCTTGTCAGCAGGAGCACTGACTTTTACGATCATGAGCTCGCGTGCTACGAACTCGTCTCTGCCGAAGGTCTTGACCTTAATGACCTCGATCAGCTTATTGAGCTGCTTTTCGATCTGCTCGACAGTGTGCTCGTCGCCGTCAGCAACGATGGTGATTCTGGATATAGATTCATCATTTGTAGGACCTACCGCCAGACTTTCGATATTGAATCCTCTTCTTGAAAACAGACCGGATATCCTTGAAAGAACACCGCTGTGGTTCTCAACGAGAACAGAAATGGTATGTTTCATGTCATGACCTCCGTTTTTTCGCGGAAATTAATTCCACACTTAATTATTATACTATCATATTGTGGCTATTTCTTTAAATTTATCAGACTAAATCATTAACGAGCAAATTTAGTCATTTATCACAGTAAATCATACTTGTTATGGCGTGATAAAGTGCTGATATATAAATATTATACAAATCCTGCTCCTTATCAGACCTTATGCACCGTTTTCCATCAGGGGCGCAAGAACTTCCATGCACTCCCGTATGCTGTAAGCCGAATATACCTGACCCTGATATTCCAGGTCAGCCATGCCGTTGCCCACCAGCGAGAGCACCTCTCTCAGCTGACCGCACTCGTTGTCCGTCAGCACAAGAGTATGTTCACCTCTCTCCGACAGCCATTCCAGCACCCTGCCATTGACAGCTCCCGCCTTTGTTATGACAGGCTGTCCGTCCTTCTCCGAATCCAGCACCATCAGCCCGAATTTAATCGAAGAAGCCAGACAGGTTATGCAGCCCTTGCCTTTAGGCGTTATGACAGCATACTCTCCTGTCCTGCGGGAATTATCAAGCTCAGCCATAAGCCTTGCGGACATATCATCGGCAAAGGGTTCTTCCTTTTCAAGACTGTTCAGCCTTTTTTCAAACTGCCTGTCTATCTCGTTCTCATCTCTCAGGGAGATAAGACCTACCAGCAGTCCCCAGTCGTAGTCATTGCCGTAACTGAGTATCTTATAATGCAGCATATCACACCTCTTAAAGCGTGGGGAAATCCTTGTCAACGACTACCTCGCAAACCAGCATACCTTTCTCGGTCGCCAGTTTCTCGATAGCCTTTTCCTCGGACTTCTTATCCGTTACCCTTATGGCAGGTATGCCGTAAGCTTCAGCCAGCTTTACAAAATCAGGTGAACCGTCAAGGAATACCGCCATCTGTCTGTCGTTGTAGCCCTTGGTCTGAAGTTCTCTTACCATGCCGAGCCTTGTATTTTTGAATACTACCACCTTGACATCAACGCCATACTGCACCGCAGTTGCCAGCTCCATCATATTCATCTGGAAACCGCCGTCACCGCAGACAGCTACGGTTATACGGCTCTCGTCCGCCATTTTAGCGCCTATGGCACAAGGCAGAGAATAGCCCATAGTACCCATTCCGCCCGATGTCAGGAAGCGACCGCCCTTTTTGAACTGATATCTGCTTGTCCATATCTGGTTCTGTCCGACGTCAGCGCAGATATTAACATCCGCAGGCATACGCTCGGAAAGTCTCTGTAAGAACTCCTTGGGATTGACAGTACCCTTAACAGGCTTTACAAACTCCGCAGGCACGCGCTTTTCATCGATATGTTTCAGCCAATCTGTATGGTCTGCATTGCCCTCGGGGTGCTTTTCAAGATAATCAAGCATCTGCCTGAGTACCATTTTCGCATCGCCTACCAGCGGCAGGTCAGCACCGATATTCTTGCCTATCTCCGCAGGGTCGATATCTATGTGGAGTATCTTGGTATCTTTTTCCAGTTCCAGGGGTGTTTTGACAGCACGGTCGCCAACACGGGCACCCACCAGGAACAGGGTATCACAAGCGTTCACAGCGTAATTCGCCAGCTTGGTGCCGTGAGTACCTATCATGCCCACATAAAGAGGGTCTTCGTCTGCAAAAACGGATATACCCATCATGGTTGTGATAACCGGTATGTTCAGCTTCTTTGAAAGCTCAACTACCTCATTCTGCGCATTTGAAGCGAACACACCGCCGCCGATGCATATAAGGGGCTTTTCAGCTGTTCTCAGCGCTTCGGTGACTCTCTTCACCTGCAAAGCGTTGCCCTTGCCTGTGGGCTTGTAGCTGCGTATCTCGCACTTTTTGGGATATTTGAAATCCACCATCATCTTCTGAACGTCCATGGGAACATCTATCAGCACAGGGCCGGGTCTGCCCGTACCTGCGATATAGAAAGCCTCTTTGAACACCCTGCCCACATCATCGGGGTTTTTAAGAAGATAGCTGTGCTTCACAAAGGGTTCAGCCGCACCTGTTACGTCAGCCTCCTGAAAAACATCGGAACCTATCTGGTCGGTGTTTACCTGACCTGTTATGCAGACTATCGGTATGGAATCAGCATAAGCTGTTGCGATAGCAGTTATCAGGTTCACCGCGCCGGGACCGGAAGTCGCTATACAGACCGCGGGTTTTCCCGATATCCTTGCGTATCCGCTTGCTGCATGACCGCCGTTGGCCTCATGCCTTACCAGAACGTGCTTTATATCCTTGTCAGCGTCAAGCAGAGCATCGTAAAACGGGCAGATAGCCGCACCGGGGTAGCCGTAGACGACCTTTATCTCCTCTGCCTTCAAACATTCGACCATAGCCTGACTAACTGTCATTTTCATAAAAGACTACCTCCTTTTTCCGCTGTTTTTCGGGTATTCTCCGATACACAGCACTTGTCGGGGATTTGGTCATTCCCTACAATAAAAATATATATAATTATAACATATTTCCACCGTTTAGTCAACCCTGAAAGGCTGCTGTCTGCTGACCAAAAAACTTCCCGCAAATCTCTGCAACACGCTAAAAAGCAGGCGGAAACATCACATTTCCGCCTGCTGATAATATTATGTTTTTTCTCACTGTAACAGCAAAGCATACATCAGATGTACCCTCTGCCCGAGGACTCAGTCATCGTTGGGATCGGTCTCCTTTTTGGAGTCTGTTTCCTTCTTTGAACTTTCGACCTTCTTATCTTCTTCAGCCTTGGAGCTTTCGTTCTTCTTTTCCTCGTCAGCTTTGGAACTCTCGTCCTTCTTGTCCTTGTTAGTCTCAACAACGGTAATGGTATCTTCGTCCTTATCGTTGACAAGAGGTCTGTCACCGCCGTTAGGATCAATAGTCAGATCCAGATAATTGATAGGATTGAGCACATATCCCTGATACCTTATCTCCAGATGCAGATGATCGCCTGTGGAATAACCCGTTGTACCCATCAGTCCGATAAGGTCGCCCTGTCTTACCACATCGCCGGGTTCTACAAGCACCTTTGTAAGATGTCCGTACAGGGTCAGGAAATCATTGCCGTGGTCGATTATTATGAAGTTGCCGTATCCGCCGCCACAGCCGCAGGATTCGTACTTGCCGTAATCATGGGTACAGGTTGTGTTTGTCATTATGACAGTACCTGTCTCACAGGCGTGTATCTCATATCCGTGGTCGCCGTTGATATCAACGCCCTTATGGTAAGTGCCCCAGCGCGCGCCCACGCCCGAATTTATGGTATAGTCCTGAGGAACAGGCCATGCAAAGGTATAGGTCGGCTCATTTTCGGGTATCTCCTCGCCGTCCTTGACACGCTGCTTGATGTTCTCATGAAGCTCTTTCAGCCTCTCGTTGGCAAGTTCTTCCGTCGCCGCAACTTCCTCGTCGAAAGGCACCGCGCCGATAGTGGGCTTCAGTATCGCACCAAGGCTCTCAGCTGTCTTTATCTTCTCCAGATTGAACTGAGCTTCCTGCTCTTTCAGTTTCTTCTGCTTTTCTCTAAGAAGTTCCTTAGCCTGTGCCGATGAATTGTATATCTCATCAAGCTTTGCTTTCTTCGCATCAAACAGAGCATACTGCTTGTCAAGTTCAGCCTGCTGTTTATCAAGATTTGCCTGCTTTGCCTGACAAGTATCCTGCAAAGCGTAAAGTTCTTCGATTATTCGGTCATCATGTTCCGCTACGCGCTTGATAAGCTCCATGCGCATAAGGATATCATAAAAGCTGTTGGATTCCAGCAGTACCGTGGTATAAGAATCGGAGCCCGAAAGATAAAGAGCCCTCATCCTCATTTTCAGGCGTTCCACGCCGTTTTCGATATTGCCGTTTATACGGTCAAGTTCACGCCTGTTGCTGTTGACCTGCAATTCCAGCACTGACATCGACCTGTTGAGGATATACAGCTCATTATCCAGCTCTTCCGTGCGTTTTCTGATGCTCTTGAGCATCTTTTCCTCCTCACGGATAGCAGTCTCCGCATCGGATATCTCAACTTTCAGTGCCGACTGCTTGCCGATGATATACCTCAGATCCTCAGCGTGCTTTGTAACATCGCTCTTCCCCGTGACAGCCCCGCTGTCAGCAGGTGTCTGTGTCACTGCTGTATTATCGGTCGTCCCCGACTGTCCGTTGTCCGTCCATGTCTGATCAGGATCGGTCCAGGTCTGATTCGGGTCTGTCCAGCCGTAGTCACCACTATAACCATAATCACCGCTGTAACCATAGTCACCGCTGTAACCGTAATCATCGCCGCTGTAGCCGTAATCATCACTGTAACCGTAGTCACCGCTGTAGGTATCGTAGCCATAGCCGCCGCTGTAATCATAGTTTGTATATCCGCCATAGTCGTAGCCGTAATCATAACCGTAGTCATAATCCGCATTGACCTTTTCAGCGTTTATACCGCTGCTGACCGCAGTGAACGTTATGCAAACCGCCGCCGACAGCGACAGTATCCTAATAAAGCCCTTACGCTTGCTCATTTTACACTCCTTTTAGGCAAAAAGAAGAAGCTGTAAAGCATCATAGCGGCATATTATCTATGCCGCTTGATACTAACAGAAATTATACATAGTTAGAGGGGTCAACCTGAGCCATATAACCACCCATATCTACCTGTACCTCAAAATGGGTATGAGGTCCGGTAGAATGACCCGTAGAGCCGACATAACCGATTACCTGCTCCTTTTCTACGTGCTGACCAACAGATACGATGATATTGTTTGCATGACCGTAAAGTGTCCACTTTCCATCGGGATGCTCAATAATGCAGTATCTGCCGTATCCGCCGCCGCAGCCACAAGAGTAGTTCTTGCCGTAATCGTGAGTACAGTAGTTCTCAACTCTTATGACTGTACCTTCCTCAGCCGCACAGATTTCTGCATTGTATATCTGGCTGTCATAGATATCAATACCCTTGTGGTTTCCGTAAAGGGAACCGGAGTTACGCCAGCCAAATCCAAAGGATATATTATAGTGACCGGGTACAGGCCATGTCAGATTGGACTTCGAGTTTGTGTAGCCGTAAGCCGCATTCTTGCCCACCGAGGGTGCCGGTGCGGGTGGAACGTATTCGACGCTGTCATCATCATCCGATGCGCCGTTGCTGATGTCGCCGTCATCTGCGTCAACATTATTGCTTCCGCCATTATCGTCAACATCGTCGTTGTCCTGAACGTCGTTATCGTCCTGCTCAGCCTTCTTGGCATCTTCCTCGCGCTGACGCTTTTCAGCTTCCTCACGAGCCTTTTCCTCTTCTTCCTTCTTCCTGCGTTCTTCTTCCTGACGAGCCTTCTCCTCGTCAGCCTTTTTCTTTTCTTCAGCCTTGATCGCCTGACGCTCCTTATAGAGGTCATCAAGGTCCTTCTCAAACTGCTTTCTCTCCTGCTCGATTATAGCAAGATTGTTTTCATACAGTTCCTTATTCTCACTCATCTTATCGATACTGATCTGGCTCTCTGAAACAAGCTGAGCAAGCTTGTCCCTCTGCTTTTCGTTAGCTTCCTTCTGTGTTTCAAGATCAGCCTGCTTAACTTCCAGTTCAGCCTTCTGCGCATTGAGTTCAGCCTCGTCCGCTTCATACTGATCCTTCAGTGCGATAAGATCATCTATCATATTATCATCGTGCTCGGCAACTCTCTTGACCAGTTCCATCTTCATGAGCATATCATAAAAATCCGAAGCACCGATGATGATATCCGAATATGTATTATTGCCTGCAACGTACATAGCCTTGAGCCTTACCTTGAAATCGCCCACGCCCTGTACTATCTGCTCGTGCTGTTCAGCTACCTGAACTTCTTTCTCCGCAATGGAGACCTCCAGTGCAGATATCTCGTCCTGGGTTTCAGAAATAGTCTCATTCAGTGCGAGTATAGTCTTCTGTACTGTTGCTATCTGCTCCTCGATAGCTTCCTTGTTTTCCTGCTCTGCAGAGATATCGTTCTTGGTATCGGCAATTTTCTTGTCGAGTTCTTCCTGCTTAGCTATAAGTTCATCGATGTTCTTCTTCTTTGAAGCGATATCCTTATAATTATCCTGAAGCTCCGAACTCAACGCATGACCGCGATCCGCATTGATCATACCGTTACCAGCGCCTGAAAAAGCTGAAGCGCAGATAATTACAGCTGCTGTACACGCTGCTGCCTTCTTAAAGCCTGTCAGTTTGCTCATTTTGAATTCCTCCGTAATACTGCGGGTATTTCTATCTTTTTTATTCCGCAGGATCTTTACACAAAACGTCGATTTTTTGCTTGTTCAGAAAAATGCCACAGCAATTTTCTAAAGAAAAAGGCAGAAAACGATCGACCCCGTCCCCTGCCTGATCTGTCAATTCGATAAGCGCTTTATCTCCCTTATCGCGCTTATTGTTATTACACCTTGAGGTGTTTGCCTGTACTGATAGAAGTACCTACTGCGCCGATAACGGCACCTGCTGCAAGATAAGATATACTTACGGGGAACAGCAGCTCCTTGAATGAGTAGAGCTTCTTCATACCCATGATGACCCATATTACCGAGTCATCACTGAAGATGTTGTAAACACCCTCATAGGCAAATTTTGTCATAAGCAGCGCACCGATAGCCGCAACCAGACCAACTATCATGCCCTCCACAAAGAAAGGTATCCTTATGAACGCATTGGTCGCGCCGACATATTTCATTATATTTATCTCCTTACGTCTTGCAAAAACGCTTGCCCTGGTGGTGTTGGAGATAATTACCAGACTTACTACGACAAGTGCAGACACAACAGCCACAGCTATTATCGAGAATATTCTTCTGATACTGATAAGCACATCTGCAAAAGATGTAGGTGACTGTGTGGAATCAACGTAGTCAAGTGTTTCGATCTGAGCGGTGGTATCACTCATTATCTCAATATCCTTGACAGTCAGTCTGTAAGTGTCGGGCAGAGGGTTCTCATCCGCATACTTGAAGAATGCGCGTTCTTCCTCTGTCATACTGTCGAGCATACCCTTCCAGGCTTCTTCCTTGCTGTAAAGCTCTATCGTATTAACATTGGGTATAGCCTTGAGATGCTCTTTCAGTTCCTTTTCGTTTTCCTCGGTAGCATTGTCGTTTATAACGACTACTACCTCACTCTTGTCTTCGATACCGCTTATTATCCTTGTGAGATTTATCGCGGTAAGGCTCGCCAGACCGACCATAAGCAGGCTGACAAGCAATATACAGAACGAAGCGAAAGTCATCATTCTGTTTTTCCATATACCTGAAACGCCCTGATGGACAAGGTAACGAAGGCTGCTAGCTTTCATCCTGCGCACCTCCTACTACCTCATCGAAGTCAATGCTTCCCTTGTTTATATTGATGATACGTCCGCCGAAATAGCGCACCAGATCATGCTCGTGAGTTACCATCAGTATAGTGGTACCACATTCGTTGATGCTTTTCAGCAGTTCAACTATCTCGTAAGAAAGCGCAGGGTCGATGTTACCCGTAGGCTCATCCGCGATTATCAGCTGGGGATCGTTGACAAGGGCTCTTGCCAGTGCCACACGCTGCTGCTCACCGCCCGAAAGCTCGGTAGGATAACACTTAGCCTTGTCCGAAAGTCCTACAAGGCTTATAACATAAGGTACTCTGCTCCTGATATACTTTGCGGGAGCGTCTATAACACGCAGCACGAATGCCACGTTCTCATATACCGTCATAGTTGGTATAAGTCTGAAATCCTGGAATACAACGCCGATAGTTCTTCTCAGCGCAGGTACTTTGCCTCTTCTGAGTTTTTTCAGATTGAAGCCGTTTACCAGAACAGTTCCGCTGGTCGCATCTATTTCTTTAAGTACCAGCTTGATAAGGGTGGATTTACCCGCACCCGAGGGTCCGACCACGAAAGCGAAATCGCCGTCGTTGATCTTGAGATTGATCTTGTTTAACGCATCGACACCGCTTGAATTATAGGTGACCGACACATCCTGAAACTCTACCAAAATTTTACACCGCCTTAAAGTTTACGGACATAACTGCCCGTACCCACAGGCTTTTCCTTAGAATTTGACGGGGTTGGCGGAGAGATACTTCTTCACCATGAGTGCGATCTTGAAAATGATCGCGTGGTCAAACTCTCTCAGGTCGAGCCCGGTGAGTTTTTTGATCTTTTCAAGTCTGTACACAAGAGTATTTCTGTGTACGAACAGTTTTCTCGAAGTCTCGGACACGTTCAGGTTGTTCTCGAAGAACTTCTGTATAGTGAACAGTGTCTCGTGATCGAGAGAATCTATAGAGCCCTTCTTGAATACTTCCTTCAGGAAAGTCTCGCACAGGGTAGTAGGCAGATGGTATATCAGCCTTGCGATACCCAGATCATCGTAGGAAACGATATTCTTGTCAGTATCGAACACCTTGCCGACTTCGAGAGATACCTGAGCTTCCTTGAAAGAACGCGCAAGATCCCTGACGCCCTCGATAACAGTACCGATGCCGACATTTACTCTTGTATAGAATTCGCTTGACAGAGTATCCGAGATACTTCTTGCCAGCTTTTCCAGATCCTTTGTCTCAACACCTGCGGCAACTTCCTTTACCAGTACGATGTCGCTCTCGGTTATATTGAAGACAAAATCCTTGTTCTTGTCGGGGAACAGGTTCTGGATAACATCGTATGCAGAAACATCGTTTGAAGAAACGATCCTTATAAGCAGAACAACTCTCGAGATATCCGAGCTGAAGTGCAGTTCTCTCGCCTTGACATGAACATCACCGGGCAGAACATTGTCGAGTACAACATTCTTGATGAAGTTGTTTCTGTCGTACTTCTCATCATAATACTGCTTGATGCTGGACAGAGTGATAGCCAGTATGCTCGCATACTTTGCAGCCACTTCGTCAGTGCCTTCAACGAATACAGCATAATCGGGCTTCATGTGAGCGCCGAAAGGCTTGTAGGTGTAGCCGTCACGCACAAAGATATCATGGGAGTCTCCCAGATCGAGCGAAACGAACTCATTAGTTGTACCTACCTGTGCCAGTTCCGAGCAGGCGATTATGGTCGCAGTCTCGTCAATTACACCGATAACGCAGTCGATAGTGTCTCGCATCTGATGAACAACGCTTTGAAATAATCTGTTTGACATAATTTGATCCCCTCTACTTGCAAATTTTATTGTCGTGTTTTGTTTTGCCCTTTTAATAGCAAAACATTCGCTTACAATAATTATAACAAAAAAATCAGGATTTTGCAAGTCTTTTATAGTAAAAAGCGTAGATTTCTCAAAAAAACTTTTCACTTTGACCGAAATTACCCATTCGAGCTTTCGATATGTTACAAATTGTAACATATTTTTCTCCCGAATGTGTGAATATATTGTAAAATCGAAAGCCTCATTGTGTATTTTCAACAAATTCAGCCAATGAAATTCTACATGAGCGATACTATTTTGTAACCATTGAACATTTTGTTGATAAGCATCGATCGAGGTGCATTTTAACAAAAAAACAGACTGCCGTATGGACAGTCTGTCACTTTTATTCAGATCGAAATTATCTTGCTTCCTCAGCGAAGCCGCTGTCAACCAGATCAACCAGACCCTTTACAGCTTCTTCCTCGTCAGCGCCGTCAGCGATGATCTTGATAGTAGTACCGCCAACGATACCCAGTGAAAGAATACCCAGCAGGCTCTTAGCGTTTACTCTTCTGTCCTCTTTCTCGATCCAGATGGAAGACTTGAATTCATTTGCCTTCTGAATGAAGAATGTAGCAGGACGAGCGTGCAGACCTACCTGATTCTGAACAACAACAGTATTCTGTAACATGATGCGATCTCTCCAATCCCTATTAGTTAATAAAACATTTTCACAGTCCCTATTATGAGTCGTGGGAGTTTTTTCCCCCTGTTCATGTAATATATTATACCCGACAACGCCCTTTTAGTCAACGCAAATTTTGAACAAACCACCGCCGCGAGCGTTATTTTCGTGAGTTTCACCCATAAAAGGTTAACAATTGTCAATATAGATAGTTAAAGTTGTACAATAAGTCAACATATTTTGTATCATTCTGTCCAAAGCTTTTTAACATCTTTATCAGTTATGCCCAATACATATACCATGTTTATTTGTTAAAATCGACGACTTTGTGTATTATTGCCAAATCTTCATCTGTCAGTTCAAGCTTTTCCAAAAGCTCGGGGCGCTTCTTTGCAGTAGTGATAAGAGCCTGTTCATGACGCCATTTTTTGATGTTTGCGTGATGTCCCGAAAGCAGTATCTCGGGAACTCTCATATCGTGCCATACCTCGGGTCTTGTATACTGCGGATACTCCAGAAGACCGTTATAATGGCTCTCGTCCTCATAGCAGTCGGGCTGTGAGAGGGTACCCTCCAGCATACGCACCACCGAATCCACAAGCACAAGCGCAGGAAGCTCGCCGCCTGTCAGCACATAGTCGCCTATGGATATCTCCTCGTCCACCAGAGTTTCGATGATGCGCTCGTCAACGCCCTCGTAATGTCCGCAGAGTATAAAAATGTTATCCATCGCCGCCAGTTCTCTGCACCTCTGCTGAGTAAGCGTTTTGCCCTGAGGTGACATATATATCACATGAGGTCTTTCACGCCCTTCGGTCACGGCTTCAAAGCAGTTGAATATGGGGTCGCACTGCATGAGCATACCCTTTTGTTCACTGTAAGGCGTATCATCGACCCTTCTGTGCTTATCCTTAGTATATGCACGTATGTCGTGACACTTTACAGTGAATATATCCTTTGCCCTCGCCCTGCCCACAATACTCTGTGAAAGATAATTCTCCAGCATCTCGGGAAAAAGCGTTGCGATATCTATATTCATCTTATTTCCTCCGCATCGTCAAAAAGTCCCTCCAGAGGAGTTATCTTCATAACTCCTCCCTCAACGTCGGTTTCTGCGATAACAGAGGGTATGGCAGGAATGTAGTACATCTTGCCATTCTCGCTTTTAATATGGTATACATCATTAGCGCCTGTCTCGCTGACTTCAGTAAGCACACCGTATTCCCTGCCGCTGTTCAGGTCGATGACTTTCAGGCCTATCAGGTCCTGCACAAAATATGTGTCCTCGCCCAGTTCAACGTCTTCCCTGTCGAGATAAAGCACGCGGTTGCGTATCTTCTGGGCTTCTTCCACCGAATCTACGCCCTTTATCTTCATAACTACTATATTCTTCTGAACTCTTGCACGTTCCACCTCAACAGGCGTACCGCTTTTGTAGTACAGCGTGTCGAACTCACAAAGGAAATCAGGGGTATCGCACCAGGGCTGAACCTTGACCTCGCCTTTCAATCCGAACACCGAAACTATCTTTCCTGCTTCAAGCAGTTTATTCATAATGTCACTTCCTTATATTATCAGCACCATCAGATGACGATGCTTATTATTTCGCACATTCCCGACAGAGTTTTTCGTTTACCGCAGTCTCACCAGCCCATTACACGCTTTATTTCAGCGGTAAGTGCTTCTGCCGCCTTGGTATGGGTGGTTTCGGTGGGATGATAATCAGCTACGAGTCCGTCCTCGGGCTTCTGGGGCTCAAGATGGAAAGCGGATATATTAGCGTCCCCTGTTTCCGCACTGTAATCTGATACCGCCTTTTCAACGCAGGGATAAAGGTTATCGCCCATTATGCCAAGTGTACAGAGTATCCTTGCATCGGGGTTATTCTTGCGGACTGTCTTCAGAAATTCAACATAGCCCGCAACGTAAGCCGCGCGTTTGTCTTCATCTGACTTGCAGTAGCTGTCATCGTTGGTGCCGAGGTTTATCACCACAAGTTCGGGCTGATAGCACGAGAAATCCCAGTCAAGCGACTGCGCTTCGACATCATCAAAACCGCCGTAGGAGAAAGCCTGTTTTTCGTAATAAAGCGGTATCTGCTGTTCGGGATGCTGTTCGCCGTTGCCGGTCCAGCCCGAGATTATGCCCCAGCCGCTTATGGAGAACATACTGTAATCAGCGCCCAGATTCTGTGCTGTTTTATAGGCATATGCCCTGGTGACGTCCTCGGTGGATGTAGCAAAATCATGGGTCGGATCTTCGTCATCAACACCGTATCCGCAGGTTATGGAATCGCCTATGAACTCTATCTTATGGGGTTTTGATGCGGTTGGCTTTATGGTAGCACCCTCTTCAAGATTTATCGGCAGTATTCCGAAGCATGACATGGCTGTTTCGGAAAGCTTGATTATCTGCACAGTCTTTGTGACCTCGGTATCGCCCTGTATCGGGGAATATTTTTTGATGCCGTCGTTGAGCATATCATCGACAACGCGCTCGCCGTCCACAAGTATGGCAAGCCTTGAATAATGATCCCTCGGACCTGTAGAGGTTACTTTATCGCTCTCGATGATGATATCGAGGTTTTTCCCAGTGAATTCAAATTCAGCGCCCGAACCGCTGAGCGCACACCACAGAGTCCCCTCATCATCAATATAAGTTCTGCCGACCTGCTTTGCATTTTCTGCAGTTAGCCTTGTTCCCTTCATGCCCTTCTCCTCCGTAACCCGACTGCTTGATGTGCTGTCATTTTCAGAACTGTTATTTTTGCCGCAGCCCGCAGCAGAAATACTCAGCGCCAGCGCACAAAGCAGTATCAACGTTTTCTTTGTCATAATATTACTCCTGTCATTTTACCCATAAACACCGCCCCATTGTCCGACAGGGGCATTTTGTTTATTATATCATGATTTTTCTGTTATTTCAAGGGGTCGGGAGCACATACAAAGATTTTTACGGCTATTTAATATTTTTGCATATTTCTCTGTTATTTTGAGGAGTATGGCAGTAAAGCCCATGAAAAGACCCGACAGAATATAAATGTCGGGTCTCGGGAATGTTTAATATAATAGTATCAATCAAACCTTTCGTCGATAACACGGGCGGTCTTCTTCATGCTTCTGGGAAGCACGCCTATCTCGACTACCTTGACGATCGGAGTGAATCCTATCTTGCTCTTGACACGTTCTGCTATGTGTTTTGAAAGCTCGGCAAAATCAACGTGACCGTTGGTCTCGACATAGATACGCATGGTATCCTTGCCGTCAAGGTGAGATATACGTATCTGGTACTCGCTGGATATCTCTTCAAATTCGGCAAGCACTTCCTCTATCTGGCTTGGGAACACGTTAACGCCCTTTATCTTCATCATATCATCTGTTCTGCCCCTGATGGTATCTATGCGGGGATACTTTCTGCCGCAGGGACATTCACCGGGAATGATACGGGAGAGGTCGTGTGTTCTGTAGCGGATAAGGGGTGCGCCCTCTTTCACGAGAGTGGTGATAACTATCTCGCCCCATTCGCCGTCGGGAACATTCTCGCCTGTCTTGGGGTCGATAATTTCAAGATAGAGATAGTCGTCCCAGATGTGCATACCTGTGTTATGCTCGCAGTTTATGCCGATACCGGGACCGTATATCTCGGTAAGTCCGTAAATATCATAAAGCTCGATGCCAAGTTCGTTTGAGATACGCTCACGCATTTTATCAGACCATCTCTCGGAGCCTATAACGCCCTTTTTAAGATGTATCTTATCCTTGATGCCGCGCTTCTGAATTTCTTCTGCAAGAAGAAGTGCATAGGAAGAAGTTGAGCAAAGCACGGTAGTTTCCAGTGCCTGCATCATTTCAAGCTGTTTCTCGGTATTTCCGGGACCCATAGGCACAGCCATAGCGCCCAGTTTTTCACAGCCGTTCTGGAAACCGATACCAGCCGTCCACAGACCGTAGCCGGGGGTTATCTGTATCCTGTCCTTATTGGTTATACCTGCTACTTCATAGCAGCGCTTGAACATCTCGCCCCAATCGTCAACGTCCTTGGCGGTATAGGGGATAATTACGGGAGTACCTGTTGTTCCCGATGAAGAATGTATACGAACTATCTCCTCTTCGGGAGCGGTCATAAGTCCCAGAGGGTAAGCATCGCGGAGATCTTTCTTTTCAGAGAAAGGGAGCTTTGCGAATTCTTCGGGGGTATGTACTTCGGTTATGCCTGCTTCTTCCAGCTTTTTGCCGTAGAAGCTGTTTGATGCTATCAGTGCGCGTATACGGTCATTGACCTGCGCCAGCTGAGTTTCTGTTATCTGCATTTTAATTCCTCCTTATGGAAGTTTTTTCAACTTTTTAATTATAGCACATATCACCAAAAAAGTAAAGATGCGGAGAGGGATTTTTTATTACAATATATCCGATCAGTATTCAATTGTCAAGCTGCTAAGCCCTGTACAGTATAGCACGCCAAACCGTGTGTCCTTAGACGCAGTGTCCGGCACGCCTGCCATCGTGCGCACGGGGCTTTATATATAAACGCTCATTTACTGCACATTCCGTGCGGCAAACAGGCGGGATCTTCTTTCTACCATCAGCGTAAAATGCTGAAAAGTTGTACGTTTTTGTACAACTCTTGCAGAAATATGTCCGAGTTAAATTTAAAATCATTTGTTTGCACAGAGGGTGGGGTGTTAGTTTGGGGAGTTTGACGGTTTTATCAAGGGGACTGCGGTGGACAATGTCGCCCCTGACGGGTCGAGAAATCAACGAGCGTACCGCCGTTGATTTCGGGCGCGGCAATAATTTTCCGCATATAGAATGAGCGTGGACGTTCGTATTGTCCACGCTCGTTTTTTTTGATATTGCCGCGCCCTATTTGGACGTTAGTTTGCTGTGCTATTTAAAGCACTCTTGTCGCGTCGCTTTGGTGCCTTGACCGAGCGGCTCCGCCTCTCGAGCTCTCCGCAAGCCTGCTAGCGCGAGGCTTGACCGCGCGCTTTGATTCGCGGCATAGTTTGATTGGTGCGCTGGTTTGTTGCCGCGAAATCCGCCCGTCCGGCGTTAGGACCTTTTCGCGAAAAGCTTGACCAAAAGCTCTCTTCCTTGGCATTCTACTCTAAACTATCTTTGATCAAAACAACTCCGCGCACAAACTGTTGCACACCAATGACAAACTGCAATTCGCATCTATCCTGCGGACGGCGGCCGTCAGTATATCATAAAGCTCGGCACCTGCGGAAAGTGTGAGCTTTCGGGAGAGCGATTCGGCTGAATGAGTATCACAGCCTATCACTTCGCCATTTGTCAGCAGTGCGCAGGAATCGCGGACTATCTCGGAGAAAAGATATACACCCTCACGCAATAAGGCTTTTTTGCCGTCTGCGGCAGCAAGGGCTTTAAGCACGCCGTACTCACTGCCCTCGGAATAGGCGGCGGCAAGATTTTTAGCAAGAGCTACCGAATTATAGTACTGCTCTTTTTCCATATAAGCGCGGCACCGTCCGATATTGCCTTTGCCCGCTTCCAGTGCTTCTCGTATCTCGGTGATATCTCGGTCGGGATAATTCTCCTGCAAATACTCCCCGCTTTCCTGCATAGTCACGGGGGCGGCGGCAAGGCTGACGCATCGGGAAATTATCGTAGAAAGAAAAGTCTCCCTGCTGCGGGCTGTCAGTATCAGCGCAGTATGGTCGGGGGGCTCTTCTATCAGTTTCAGCAGGATATTCTGCACCTGCACGGTAGTCTGCACAGATAAGTCAAGGTCGGGTATAACGTAGACCTTTATATCTCCCTCATTAGGTGCAACAGGCGCATCTGCCACGATGGTATCTCTGATATCCTCGACATAGTAGTTTCCCTTGTCGTTGGGCTGTGCAAAAATAAGATCGGGGTGAACGCCTTTTTCGATAAGGCGGCAGCTTCGGCACTGCCCGCAGGGTTCGCCTGTATGGGCTTCGCACATGAGCTGTGCCGCGATATACTTCGCTATCTCCTTTTTGCCCAATCCCTTTTCGCCGTGGATTATCATCGAATGAGGCTCGCGCCCTGCACTGACCATGCGTGCGGTCTGTTTCAGCAGGGTCTGATTGCCGTATATCTTCATCATTTATACCTGTTCAAAACGCTCGATATCGGTAACGAATATAGTCGCACCGCCTATGGATACTTCAACAGGCACGGACTTTTCGTTGATAGGCTCGGTTACAACAGATGATGGCACGAACTGCTTGCGCTTGCGTGAATGTTCTTTCAGAACTTCTATCACCATATCCACCTGTGCATCTTCACAGCAGATCATGAATGTTGTATTTCCCGCCATCAGAAAGCCGCCTGTTGAAGACAGCTTTGTGGCACGTATGCCCGCCTTTTGCAGACCTTTATTTACAGCGTAGGTATCATCGTTATTTACTATCGCATATACAAGTTTCATCGGAGTACCTCCCAAATTTTCCGCCGTCTGTTCGGGCGGATGTTATACTATTATATTATTATATCATTTTAGATCAGAAAAGTAAAGAGCGTTTTATCTTAAAACACTTATGGCGGATATGCCGTATCTTTTGAGGATAGAAATTATATCTGTTGTGATCTCCTCGCCGCTGACGGCTATCGGCACCGATGGCTGACAGCTTGTGACCGTCATGCCGCATATCCTGCCTTGGGCTTCATCAACAGGCACTTCCTGTTGGAGCGAAAACGCCGCTTCCCGTATCGGTATACGCACTACGGCTTCGGGTATGCCGTCAAATTGAAGGTCTGTACCCTCGGCAGGTCTGATATCTGCCATCGCCGCTTCAAGGCGGGTGAAATCTTCCTCGGTGTTGAAAGGCGTGGTCATCAGCACAACGAGGTCGGGGTCGGTGTATTCGGGTTCTATCTTATTTTTACGCAGGATATTCCCCAGAGAATCACCGCTTATGCCACGTTCAGCAGAAGCTATGGTTATCTTGCATTTTTCATCCCCGATGGTACGCCAGCCCATAGCGTTAAGGCGCTGTTTGCAGAGTTCAGTGCGTGCGGCAGTTTCAGCCAGCGCTTTTCGATAATCCCCTGCGAGATATTCGGCACAGAGGTCAAGGCTTTGCATGATAAGGTATGACGGGCTTGTTGACGCAAAGAGGGACATCATCAGCTTGGAACATTCCACAAAACCCGCGGGGGCGTTTTGTGAAATATGCAGCATCGCACCACCTGTATAGCAGGGCAGAGTCTTGTGTGCGGAATCACAGCACATATCTGCGCCTAGAGTTATCGGGTGAGTGTCCGTATCAAGGAATTTAAGATAAGCACCATGGGCATTATCGACGATAAGTGGAACTCTGCAGCTTTTGCATACCTCGGCTATGGCGGGGATATCCGAGATAAATCCAAGATAATCGGGAGATGTTATATACACCGCATCGATCTCACGCGGGCATCTGCGAAAAGAAGCCCATATATCATGGGCGGTCACTCCCGATGAACACAGCGAGCGGCTTTTCTCAGCAGGATATACCCATTCAACGTCGATATCAAGAAGTATGCAGGCGTTGATAAATGCCTTGTGGACGTTTCGCGGTGCCATCACAAGCATACGTTTGGACTTATCGGCGCGGCAGTGGTCAGCTATGGCGAGCATAGTCTTTATGCAAAGGCTGGAACCCTCGGTGGAATAGAGAGTCTTAGCCGCGCCGTAAAGTGCGGCAGTGCGTGCTTCACTCTCAGCGATTATACCCTCGGCACCGAAGAGATAATCGGCACCGCGTATCTCGGTGAGGTCCAGT
>Ga0256405_10006449_pt1 | contig 18750 bp, 16 predicted proteins | sample RumenRJG_02DNA_FD_189096 | JGI IMG/M metagenome (GOLD analysis project Ga0256405, IMG submission 189096) | Bovine rumen microbial communities from Lethbridge, Alberta, Canada - RJG_02 | ecosystem: Host-associated > Mammals > Digestive system > Stomach > Rumen | place: Canada: Alberta... | reverse complement strand
AGCCTTTCAAAAAAACATTGATTAAATTCAAGATCCTTAGGATCGTATGGAAGGAATGACTTATGCCATACCCTCACATAGGTGGGGCTTGCCCAATATTTTTTACGACTGTGAATAGTAACAAAAGTGCACCGTTTCAAAAAGATCTCTCAAAATACAATGAATTTTCAGATTTTCTCTATTCAGTAAAATTGCGGCACAAAAAACAAAAATGGCACATTTTCACAGGGAAAGGCCTGGCTTGAATACCCTTTTGATGATGAAATGCCAGATGAGGATAAACACATTCAGTGAGCTTTTATAGCATTCGCAAAATGAAGCATGAGAGCCTTAAAAGAATGATAAACAGGATTAGAGCATACATGATCCATTCTGCAGAAGGACAGTACCGTATAACAGGAATAAAGAATGAGAGAAGGATCATCGAACTTTAATTGAGCACATTTTTGCTAAAAAAATCCTGGGCTCCACAATAAACTTCACGACTTATGTTTGATAAATTTAGTTTATTCTGTTGATTTGTAGCACCTTTACACTTAAATTTAAAAAAAAAGAGATGATGATATGGAAAATGTGGCTGTTAGAGCAAGAATTGATCCCATAATAAAAGAAAAGGAATCTGCATATTTATAGCCAGTATTGGTTTAACTATTTCTGATTTGATAAGAATAACCATAACCAAAACCGCTAATAAACAGTCGCTGCCTTTTGATGAAATTCTTAATGAAGAAACAATCATAGCTTTAGAAGAAAGTAAACGCGATATAGGTGTTCATATGGCAAAAGACATAGATGATTTATGCGCACACAAAGAGTTTTCTCATGAATGAGAAATATAGCATATTCATTAAAGTTCATTTCTAATATTGAGGTTACTATTCACAGCCTATATTTGCTTAAAGTATAATCCCCCCATAATCATCAATAGCGTTATTCTATGCTAGAATAAGTAAAAAGTTATCTGAGGAGAAGAATATGGAGAAGGATTTATTGTTTCTTACAGGCAGTGAGAATTTTTCCGAGATTATAGAAAGAGGTGCCTATTATGTTGATAAGACCTCCTATTTAAAAGAACTGCTTTTAAGTTCCTATGAGGTCAAAAATCCTCTCTTTATCCGTCCCCGTCGCTTTGGCAAGACTCTTAATATGGATATGATTAAGGAGTTTTGTGAGATAAACTATCAAAATCCTCAAGACAAATCCCGTCAGCAGAAACTTTTTTTGGATAACGGCAGAAACCTTGCGGTTGCGGGTGTCGACTATCAAGAACTTCGTGAAAAAATCATGGGGGAGTTCCCGGTTATATATATCTCCTTTAAAACTATAGAAGGAGACTCTTTTTTTAAAGCAGTCGGTCAACTTCTTTATAAAATCGGCGGCATCTATGATAAATTTTTGTTCCTTGCCGAAAGTTCTAAGCAGAGCGAGGCAGATAAAGAAGACTACCAGTATAACTATCATTTCTGTCGCACTAAGAAAAATAAACTTAATCATGAAGATTTGCTGTATGAGGCCACCTCCATTATAGCGACAGCCATTCCTCAGATTGGAGAAATGCTCTATAGAGAGTATCAAAAAGAGGTGATAGTCATCTTTGATGAATATGATGTACCACTGCAGAAGGCGGTCGTGGCAAGAAACCCCTACTATGATGAGATGCTTGATATTATGCGTACTCTATGCGGCAATATTTTCAAAAGAGATAATCTGCCATGGCTTTACAAGGGCATTGTGACAGGCTGTTTGAGAATTGCCCATCAGAGTGTCTTTACCGATGCCAACAACTTCACTACCTATGGTATGAACAGAGAACCCTATACCGGCTTCTTTGGCTTTACCAAGGAGGAGACAGAAAAACTTCTTTTAGACTCGGGACTATCCGACAAAGAGGATAAAGTCCGTGAATGGTATGACGGCTATCGTTTTGGCAAAGAGCATGTCTACTGTCCATGGAGTCTTGTAAATTACTGTGATGAGGCTAAAAATGACCATACCCTTGAGCCTGAGGCCTTCTGGGTCAATACCAGTGGCAATGACACTATCAATCTCTACATCAAAAACAGCATGGAGGCTCATGATGCGGAGAATATTGATAAACTGCAGTCTCTTTTAGATGGCAGGAGTGTAGAAATTACCTTAAGGGAATTTACCACCTATCCTGACATAAAGCACAAAGTAAGTTTTGATGTCTTTATGACGCTCATGCTGCACACCGGCTATGTCACCTACAGCGAGGATTCAGGATATAAAGACCAAATCAAGATAACAATACCTAACCGTGAAGTCTATGAATGCTTTAAGGCAAAACAGGAAATGCTGTATGGTGAGGATAATCCTGAGTGGTTCAATCAGGCCCTAAGACTTGTAGATTTACTCATGGAGAACAATGTTAAAGAGGCAGCGTCGCTTATGAACCTTATGTTAGTACAGTTTTTAAGTGTCAGAAACTACGGCAGTGAACTCTATTACCATGGCTTTATGCTAGGAGTTATAGGCCTTGCCGCTTCCACGAGAAAACTTACAGTACATGAAGAGTTAGAATCAGGTGAGGGCTTTTCTGACCTTATCTTAGATAATTTTGATACTGAAACCTGCTGTATCCTAGAACTTAAAAAAGCCGAGAGTCTTGATAAATGTTATGCTGCCGCACAGGAAGCCACCGCACAGATAATCACCAAGAATTATGCCGAAGAATTTATCGGAGACCGTTATGAAAGGGTCTATGGCATCGGTATTGGTTTTGCCAAAAAATCCTGCAAGATTATCTCCCTGGGCAATATTGCAGACAAAGAACATTAACAAAAGCCACATATTAAGAAAACAGCCTTTAATTTTGGTTGACATACTCCCACGACTAAAGTCGTGGGATTCTTTAGATTAACGAGGCATCACCACAGTCTTATAGGAGGGATATAGCCTCGGTTTTCAAGATTTAACGTCTATAGGATTTCAATACCCGTGTATCTACTTTCCAGACGAAAGGTTTATGTCTGAACCTTTATATTTAGTGTTTAGAATCTTATATCATATATTATACACAGATGCAAACAAAAAATAATATCCCCAGTGGTTTGACTGAAATATCATCTTTAGCTTAATACGCTCTCATCCCACGGTTAAAACGTGGGCTTTCTCGCTCACTTATATTGTAAAACTGTTTAATTCTCTTAAAAGGCCGTGAATAGAAACATATTGCTATGAACCCTCTAAATATCCCGCTTTTTTAGGAGAGTTCAAAACAGGCAACCCCGTTATCCAAAGTTATGTTAAGCCTAGCATAAACATTGGAAAAAAGAGTGTACAAAAAGTTTCTCTTAAATCCCCGCCTTGCGACGCTAAATGACTAAGACTTAAGCCTCCTCTTAACCTTTAGGATCATACTCCCAAAAGATTAAAAAAGTGGTGACTATTTCATAAACCCAAGCGTTTTTAGGAAATTTTCAAGATCATCTTTAATGATGGCAAAATCAAGATCGCTTATTAGTTTTCCCTCATAGGCCAAAGGCACAGTATAGGCTCTTGCAAAAGGCCCGGGAAGCCATCTTTTAGGTTCATCGCCAAAGCCCTGATTGAGACTCAAAAGAGGGATATGAGAGGCCACTGCCAGGTGAACTCCGGCCGTATCCACGCTAAGTAGCGCCGAGAGGTGCGCCACAGCTGCAGCAAATTCTCTGATGCTCAAATCAGGCAAAAATAGATAGCGCGCCTGTTCCTGCCGTGAGAGCAAAAGATTTTTGGTTTCCATCTCATCTTTAGTTAAGAGCGGCACAATAAAAGCATCAGTATGCTCCTCAAGATACTGACAGAGTTTTGTGATGGTATCCTCTTTTAGTCTCTTGTCACGTGCGGCTCCAAACGGAATCAGGCCGATAGTTTTTTTACCCTCAAAATATCCTTCTACCCTCTCTTCATCGTCTTTGGTAAATAAAGGCTGATAAGCGCAGTTGTCTGCATGAATACCCCCCATCTGCAAAAGATCATCAAAAAAAAGGGAGATATGCCTATCCTTGTTGCGTTCAAAAAGATTGATGGCAATAGCCTTAACGCGGCTGTCAAAGCCTGCAAAAATCTGTGGTTTTAACCTATGACAAAGATAAAGATCACGCGGCCGTGACACCATTTCGGTAGAAATGAGCAAATCACAGGGGCCAATTTGCTCTAAAGATGCGGCCATGGCATCAATTTCCCTAAACTTTGGTCTTTTTTGGGAAATCTCCACATGAGTGACTTTTAACACATCTTTGTAGACAGAAGCGATAAATTCAGGGCAGATGACACTAATCTTAAGAGACGGGCAGTAGCGTTTGAGAGCCTCGATAAAAAATGACATGACCTCGGTATCCCCGAGTTTACCGTCAGGCTTATTGATAACCACATGTCTGAGGCTTTGAAAATCAAAACTCTCAACTCTTGTCGCCTCATAATCAAATCTTAGTCTTGCAATGGTAAAACGCAGAGAATTTAACAGGGGTTTATATAAATTGCTTAGTCTCATCCTAACCTCAGATCTCAAGCGTAAGTGTGACAGGACAGTGATCGGAGCCCATCACCTCCTGCAGAATACGCGCATCGACAATCTTATCCCCTAACTCCTCGGAGACAAAAAAATAATCGATGCGCCACCCGATATTCTTCTCGCGGGCAAAAGTCTTGTAGGACCACCACGAATACTGATTTTCCACATCCCCATGCACGTGACGGAAGGTATCAATATAGCCCTTTTTTATAAACCTGTCCAAAAACTCCCGCTCTAAAGGCAAAAAACCGGTATTGTGCTCGTTGGTCTTAGGTCTTGCCAGATCTATAGGACGATGGGCAATATTAAAATCCCCGCACACCACAATCGGTTTTTGTTTTCTTAAGGTCTCAGCATAGTTGAGAAAACACTCAAAAAAGCCCATTTTATAAGGGACGCGTTTAAACTCCCCTGTAGGTCTACCTGCCTCATTTAAAATGGCGGCCCCGCCGTTAGGGAAATAGCCATTGAAATAATGGAATTTTTCAAATTCAAGATGAATTAACCGCCCTTCTCCCTTATATTCATCATCTGGCAGTTCATATTCCACGTTAAGAGGCTTTAAGCGGGTATAGACCGCCGTACCGGAATACCCTTTTTTCACCGTTGAGGAGCAGAAAAAACTCTCATAGCCATCCTTATGGGTTAAAGAGGGATCTAACTGCTCTACGCTGGCCTTGGTCTCCTGCAGTCCAATCACGTCAGAAGTTGAATCGTAAAACCAGGAAAAACCTGCTTTCTTGCATACTGCCCTAAGGCCGTTCACATTCCACGAACATAATGTAATCTTCATACACTATCTCACAAACATACTAAGATCATTGTCATTGTCTCCGCCTAAAGCACTCATGAGTTCCATGGTGGAGGTCAGACGGTTCATTTTACTGTTCAAATAGGAGATTTTAGAGGCGCGCATGGTATCAGCCGCATTTAAAAAATCGGTTAAGGACACAAGACCTGCCTCATAGCGTGCCTGATAACGCTCATAGTTTTGTACGGATAAAGTGTAGGTTTCCTGGTGAATTTTCAAAGCCTTGTCATAATACTCCACATCCGCTATGGCATCATAGACTTCCGCTACCGCCTCCACATAGTCTTTGACAAAATCAACAGACACTATCTCAATCTCGGTTTGAGCCTGCGCCTTTTGTTTGTAAAGACGGTTGAAGTTTAAAAACGGCAGGGTAATGGCCGCCCCCAATGTCGCAATCGGATTGGTGAGGAATCTACCAAAGGTGTTGCCGCTCTCGCCGCTGCCAAGACCTGCGCTTAAGGTAAAATCCGGGAAGAAATTCATCACCGCTTCATTATAGCCGGCGTAGGCCTTTTTAAGTCTCTCGGCACAGGCCATAAGATCAGGACGTCGTGTCAGAAGTTTGGCCGGTACTTCTAAAGAAAACCGAGGAAGAGTCGCGCTGTCAAGCGCTGCAACCGCAATGTCCCGGTCAGCGGTAAACCCAAGCATGGTCATAAGCGCGGTATGCGCCTTCATCCTGGCATTATGACGCTGCTCCAGGGTCGCCAAAACCTTTTTATGATTGATTCTGGCATTATCTAAATCAAGGAGATCGGCCGCCCCGGCGGCAAACTTTTTCTCCACCAGCAAAAGTCTTTTTTGAGAATCTCTTACATCCTCCTCTCCTAAGGTTACGGCCTCTTTAGCATAAACATACTGCCAGTAGGCCTTGGCGGTAGTTTCAATAACCGTAAGACGCATGGCAAGATAATCGTAGGCCGTGGCCATAAAGTTCGCCGTACTGCTCTGCACCTGCGCTTCGATTTTACCAAAGAGATCTATCTGATAGGATAAGCCTAAACTTGTGGAAGTCGAGCGGGTAACCCCATCCTCTCTTTCAAGGGCCCGTCTAAGATTCATGGAAATATTAGAACTTGCCGTAGGATGTCGTGAAGTCTTGGTGACTTCAAGATTCTCCTCTGCCTTCCTCACACTAAGATAGGCCTTTCTCATGTCAAAATTCTGCTTTAGGGCAGTTTCAATGGCCAAAATGAGGCATTCATCAGCAAAATCCCTGTAGTAATCCTTGTGTATCAGCGCGCCTGCAAACTTATCGGCATCCTTATAGGAAGAAACCGCAGGCATATGAGGCGCCTCATAGTCCTTAAAAAAAGCCGTACAGCCACATAAAGAGCAGATAAGCGGCAGCAGAACAAGACTTTTATGCTTGAGTGAGAGTGTCATCAAGATACTCCTGCCAGTCTGGCACCGCCGTATTGAAAGTCGTGATAAATTTTTCAGTACTCATGCGCGAATCGGCAGGACGCCTGGCTTTAGCGCCAAAATCGCGCGAAAGAATGGCACTTACTGTCACTTCGTGATCAAGGAGATTTAACTCCCTGGCATGAGTGAGAATTACCCTAGCAAAATCACAGCGATTGATGCTGGGCACGCCACAGTAATTGTAAATCCCATAATGCCTAAAGTCTTTATCTAACATGCGCTCGGCCAGAGTGACACAGGCCTCTGCCAGAGGCCATGCCGGCGTGGGATTGCCCTCCTCATCGCTCACCACTTTAAGTTCGTCTCTATCTTTCCCAAGCCTTAACATGGCTTTGACAAAATTATTGCCTTTAGGACCAAAAATCCACGAGGCTCTTAAAATCACATATTTATCACAGTTTTCCGTGATAAATTTTTCGCCAAAGAGTTTGGTTTTACCATAAACACAGCGGGTATTGAGATTTTCACTCTCCACATGAGGACCTGACTCATTGTTATCATAAACATAGTCGGTGGAGATATGCACCAAGGGAATATCAGCCTCCTTACAGGCACGGGCCAGATATTTAGGGCCTAAGGCATTGATGGCATAAGCCTTGCTCTCCTCATCCTCGGCCAGATCTACCTTGGTGTAGGCGGCGCAGTTTATCACCGCATCAATTCTGGTACTAGAAAAGATGGCATTGACCTCATTCTCCTCACTGATATCAAGGGTATCATGCCCTGCGGCAATCACCTTATGTCCTCTTTGCAACAGGATCTCATGTACTTCACTGCCCACCTGTCCCTTTGCGCCACAAACCAATACTAATGCCATACTAACCTCTATACATTCTCTGTAGCCATACGGCTTACAATATTCTTTAAAACCCTATAGGATGCGTTAATGCCCTTCACGCTCAAACACTCGTAAGGACCGTGAAAATTAAATCCGCCTGTAAAAAGATTCGGCGTAGGCAGTCCCAAAAAAGAAAGTACTGCCCCGTCTGTGCCCCCGCGCACATGATTTTCCATAAACTCAACCTTAGCATCAGTACAGGCATTTTTGATGAGGGTGATAAAGCCCTGATGCTCCTTTAGCACATTATATAGATTTCCATACTGATAACGAGTGTCAATCTGCACACAGTCTTCAAAATATTTTTTGGAAAAATAATCTTTTATAGTATCCAGAAAATGCAGTCTTTTCTGCATGCCCTCCTCGGTAAAATCCCTTATGAGAAGATGTAATGTGCAGGAGGCGGTGCTGCCCTCGATTTTGTAAATATGGTAAAAGCCTTCCTCATCCATGGTAGTCTCAGGCAGCTCTCTTTGAGGCAGCAGCGCGGCAAATTCATGGGCCAGGCTTATGGCATTGACAAGTTTTTTATAGGCATCTCCGGTGTGGACACTCACCCCCTTAAAACTGACCTTGGCCATATAGGCATTAAAGGTTTTGACATCCACTTCCCCGAGATCTCCGCCATCAATACTCAGGCCATAATCACAGTCTATTGCACTGACATCGATATGGGAGGCAGAAAGCCCGATTTCCTCATCTACCGTAAACAGCATAACAATTCTGCCATGCCTGAGGTTCTCGTTTACTTTAAGTTCCCGCAAAAGGTACAAAAGGATACTGATCCCCGCCTTGTCATCTGCCCCCAAAAGCGTAGTGCCATCGGTCACAATAAGCGCATCATGCAGGTGATTTGAAAGATTTTTACAAAATTTCTCATCAAAGGTAAGACCGTTGGCAAGTTTTATCCCCTCTCCCTGATAGTCTCTGATAAGAGAGGGTCTTACCTTAGCCCCGCTAAAATCAGGAGAGGTATCCATATGGGCAAGAAGACACAGACTTTTGACATGCTCACAGCCCTCTGATGGCGGCACCTCAACTTTCACCACGCCCGCATCATCCTGCAGGGCTTTATAGCCTAATTCACTTGCAAGGGTGCAAAGATGTGCGCCCAATCGCAGCTGTCCTAAGGATGAGGGCACTGTGGCTGCGGCCTCATCAGATGCGGTATTATAAGAGACTAACTCCAAAAAGATTTTTATTAAGGGATCGACTCCACTAAGATTGTCAAGTTCTTTGACACTGCCCTCTTGCATACTGCCCCCTATTCTCTTGCCAAAGCATCAATCGGATTTAATCTTGCCGCCGCCCGTGCCGGCATATAGCCAAACACCACTCCCACGGCTGAGGAAGTCACAACTGCAATGAAAATTGATGTAAGCGAAAATGACAATGTCACGGCAGGCGCTAAAACCAAAAGCACCAGTCCAAGCCCCAAGGACAACAGCACGCCTAAAAAACCGCCGATGACACACACAAAGATGGATTCAATTAAAAACTGCGCCATAATATCTGAGCGTCTGGCGCCTACTGCCATTCTGATGCCGATTTCACGGGTTCTCTCCGTCACCGACACCAGCATGATATTCATCACGCCAATGCCGCCCACAATTAGGGAAATCACTGCAATGGCGGAGATCATAAGGGAAAAGGTTCCGGCAGTCTGATTTACAGATTTTTGAATGGAATCAGAGGACTGGATAAAAAAATCCTTGCGGCCATGGCGCAGTCTTAAAAGAGCCGTAATCGAGGCCTCGGCCACTGCCGGAGAAAAGCCTTCCCTGACTCTCACCGTGATGGAGGAAATATAGTTCTGCTTGACAATTCTGCTCATAAGCGTGGTATAGGGAATATAGACATAGTTGTTGTCAGAAGGCATAAAGGCCACCTCTTTGTCGGTGAGCACGCCCACTATCACCACGGGTTTGCCCTTAATGAGAAGTTTTTGCCCAATAGGATCTTCATTTTTAAAGAAGGTATTCTTGGTATTATTGTCAATTACCGCAATCTGCGGCGATTCGGCACATTCATCCTGCGAGAAGATCCGCCCCTTTTTGATTTCCATGCCATGCACCTGAAAATACTCCTCAGAGACGCCCATAATGGTACCGCTGGCCTCGATATTAAGCCGCTGGATTGAGCCTGAGGTCTGCACCAGAGGCGAGGCGGAGTCACAGTAGGGCTGACCGCGCAGCGCATACATATCCTTCACGGTTAAAGAGCGGATCTTCCCCGAGCGCATATCGCCCATTTTCTGTCCGGGCATAATGGTGATGGTATTAGTGCCTAAAGAGGAAATAAAACTTAGAACCTGGTTTTGGGCGCCCCGCGCCAGGGCCACCACACAGACTACCGACATAATGCCGATAATGATCCCGAGCATGGTTAAAAGCGAACGCATTTTATTGGCCACCATGGCGCGCATGGCCATGGTAAAGGCCTCCTTGAGGCGATCTATATAGGCTCTCACCTGATTAGAACTGTTTTTTTGCTCTTCTCTTTGGGGCTTGAGAGAACCATGCTCGGCCTCATTTACCACATCCGACTCAATATTACCGTCCCTGATGGTGATGACGCGACGGGCATGGGCTGCAATCTTAGGATCGTGAGTCACAATAATGATGGTGTGGCCCTGTTCATTTAAGGCTTTTAAAATCTCCATAACCTCGGCCCCGGATTTAGAATCAAGGGCGCCGGTGGGCTCATCGGCAAGAATAATCTCGCCTCCGTTCATTAAAGCCCTGGCAATGGAGACCCGCTGCTGCTGACCGCCTGATAACTGTGAAGGTTTATTGGTTAGCCTTTCCCCTAAGCCTAACTTTTCTAAAAGCTCTTCTGAGCGCTGTTCGCGGATCTTATCCGATAATCCTGCATACACTGCCGGCACCTGCACATTTTCCCTGGCATTTAAATGGCCTAAAAGATGATAGCGCTGAAAGATAAAGCCAAAAAAATCACGGCGCAAAGTGGCAAGCGCATCAGGACTTAACGCAAAGGTATTATGGCCCATAACCTCGTAACTGCCCTCTGTGGGAGTATCAAGACAGCCGATAATATTCATGAGCGTGGATTTGCCAGAGCCTGAAGGACCGATGATGGCTACCAGTTCTCCTCTCTTAATCTCAAGACTGATATTGTGCAGGACTTCAACCTCTGTAGCCCCGGTACCGTAGGATTTACGGATCCCAGAAAGTTTTAGAAGAGCCTCACTCATCAGAATGGACCTCTTCTTCTGCTGTTGTGCGACATCTGCGCCTGCATCTCCGCAGTTTTTACATCATCGCCAATGACAATTCTGTCATTGTCCGCAAGACCTTCCACAACCTCGATATACTGATCATCCTTAAGTCCGGTTTTGATGGTTTTCTCCTGCACGAGATTCTGCTCATCAAGCACATAGACCTTGGCCGTATCCGCATAGGTGCTTCTTAGGGCTGAAAGTGGCAGCGAGAGGACATGCTTTTTATCGGCCACATTGATAACCACATCGGCAGTCATGTCAATTTTTAAGATGCGCTCCTCATTCCTGGTGATAATATCAGAATTGTAGTAAATGGCCGTGGAGCTGCTCTGCGAGGATGAGGAGGACGAGGAAGTTGATGACTCGTAGGAGGATGGGGCCGGTGAAATACTGTCAAGTTTACCGTAAAAGGTATTATAAGGCAGACCCAGTACGGTAAAGGTGCAGTCCATCCCCTTTTTAACATTGACCACATCCGCCTCGGAGATTTCGGTCTTGATTTTCATCTCATCAAGATTGGCAAGACGCAGAATGGTAGGGGTGGTCTGAGCCGAATTCACGGTCTGACCCTCAGAAACCACCAGCGCATAGACGGTGCCATCCATCGGGGCATGAATAGTGTTATAGGATAGATTGGTCTTGGCATCCTCCACGGCTAACTGGGCCTTGACCCGTGAAGCCTTTAACTCCTCTAAAGATGCCTTGGCCACAATATAGTCCGCATAGGCTGCCTCCAGACTCTGTTTGGAGGTGGCATCAATTTTGACAAGCCGTTTCTGTCTTGAGTACTCAAGTTCCAATTTGTGGATTTGCGCCTCTTTAGCCACAATCTGTGCATCAATCATGGCAATGGAGGCTTCGGCGGTCTTTAAGGCATTAATCTGGATCTTAGGGTCGATTTCACAGAGAATATCTCCCTTTTTCACTTCATCGCCCCTTTTGACATACAGTTTTAAAATCTGCCCGGAAACTTGAGCACCGACATCCACCATCTTGGCACTGGAGATCGTCCCTGTGGCATAGACCTTTTTCTGAATATCATGTGGTAAAGGCGTTACCGTCATGTAGGATACCGGTTCTTCTTTTGAGACAAAATAGCAGAATACTGCAAAAAAGAGCAGCACTGCAATTAACAGGATTTTCTTAAAACCAAAATGTATACTGCCTCTTTTATACATATTAAAATCCACACTTATTTACACACATCAATATACCAAGCGCTAACCTAAAAGCCTAAACTAACTATAAGATAACAAAATTAGAGCAAACTTAGCGCGTTTATCCTCATAATTCTATCATGTAACCTCAGCAATTATGAAGAAAATCCAAGATCTGGTGTCAAAACTTATATTCTAAAATGAATAAGAGGCAGGGGGGCATTGTCACCGTTCGTGGCTTTTTTACCTGAATCTTAACTTGTTGAGAAATAAAATAACGCCATAAAAAATATAAGTTAGTGAGAATTCTCAAAAGAATTCTGCTAGGCTTAAGCCTGTGCTAGAATAAGTAAGAAGTTATGTTAGGAGAGACTATGCAGAAGGATTTATTGTTTCTTACGGGCAGTGAGAATTTTGCCGAGATTATAGAAGAGGGGGCCTATTATGTCGATAAGACCCCTTATTTAAAAGAGCTTTTTTTAAGTTCCTATGTGGTCAAAAATCCGCTCTTTATCCGTCCCCGCCGCTTTGGCAAGACTCTTAATATGGATATGATTAAGGAGTTTTGTGAGATAAACTATCAGAATCCTCAAGATAAGTCCCGTCAGCAGAAACTCTTTTTAGATAACGGCAGAAACCTTGCGGTGGCAGGTGTCGACTACCAAGAACTTCGTGAAAAAATCATGGGAGAGTATCCTATTATATATATCTCCTTTAAAACTATAGAAGGAGGCTCTTTTTTTAAAGCAGTCGGTCAACTTCTTTATAAAATCGGCGGCATCTATGATAAATTTTTGTTCCTAAGTGAAAGCGCTAAGCAAACAGACGCAGATAAAGAAAACTACCAGTATAACTATCATTTCTGTCGCACCATGCAGGAAAAACTCCAAAAAACTGAAAATTTAAATGAAGCCCTTGCCATTATTGTAAGGGCCATACCTAAAATTGGAGAAATGCTCTATAGAGAGTATCAAAAAGAAGTGATAGTCATCTTTGATGAATATGATGTACCACTGCAGAAGGCTGTGGTCGCAGAAGAGCCCTACTACAACAAGATGCTTGATATTATGCGTACTCTATGCGGCAATATCTTCAAAAGAGATAATCTGCCCTGGCTTTACAAGGGCATTGTGACAGGCTGTTTGAGAATAGCCTATCAGAGTGTCTTTACCGATGCCAACAACTTCACCACCTATGGTATGAACAGAGACCCCTATACCGGTTTCTTTGGCTTTACCAAGGAGGAGACACAAAAACTGCTCGAAGACTCGGGACTATCCGACAAGGTGGATAAAGTCCGTGAATGGTATGATGGCTACCGTTTTGGCAAAGAGCATGTCTACTGTCCATGGAGCCTTGTAAATTACTGTGATGAGGCTAAAAATGACCGTAATATTGAGCCTGAGGCCTTCTGGGTCAATACCAGTGGCAATGACACTATCAATCTCTACATCAAAAACAGCATGGAGGCTCATGACGCGGAGAATATTGAGAAACTGCAGGCTCTTTTAGATGGCAAGAGTGTCGAGATTGCCTTAAGGGAATTTACCACCTATCCTGACTTAAGTCATAACATCGACTTTGATACCTTTATGACGCTCATGCTGCACACCGGCTATGTCACCTACAGCGAGGATTCAGGATATAAAGACCAAATCAAGATAAGAATACCTAACCGTGAAGTTTACGAATGCTTTAAGGCAAAACAGAAACTTCTTTTTGGCAGGGATAATCCTTACTGGTTCAAACAGCCCCTAAATTTTGTAGATTTACTCATGGAGAACAAGGTTGAGGAGGCAGAGCCCCTTCTATCTGACATGCTAAAACAGTTTTTAAGTGTCAGAAACACCGCAAGTGAATTCTACTATCATGGTTTTATGACCAGTGTGTTAGGCTTTGCCAGTGCTGCACGTGATATAGTATGTGTGGATGAGACCGAAAGTGGCGATGGCTATCCTGATGTGGTCCTTAAAAAATCAACTAAGACGGTGGTAGTGCTGGAGTTTAAAAAAGCCCAAAATACGCCTAAAGGACTTATGGCAGGTGCTGATTTGGCCTTATCCCAGATCCTTGAAAAAAGATATGCCGTCCCCTATATTGAAGATGGCTATCAGGTGGTATATGGCATCGGCATCAGTTTTGGCGGTAAAAACTGTATGCTTAAAAGTCTTGGTAATCTTGTAAAACCAGAATAACCGCCAAACCATAAACAGCAAGGCAAAAGTTAGCACTAAACATTTGAGGGGAGACTCCCCTCCTTACATATGGTTACAGGAACTTTTTCAAATACCAATCCACAGTCTTGACGATGCCGGTATCAAAAGTCTCTTCAGGCTGCCATTTAAGTTCACTGACAATCTTGTCAGGATCAATGGCATACCTTAAGTCATGTCCGGCTCTATCTTTGACAAAGGTAATGAGCTCTTTATAGCTTTTACCATCAGCACGAGGTTTTTTCTCATCTAAAATAGCACAGATGGTATTCACAATCGTAATATTATTACGTTCATTATGCCCGCCGATATTATAGGTTTCACCTGACTTGCCCTCATGATAAATCAGATCGATAGCCTTGCAGTGGTCTAAAACATACAGCCAGTCACGCACATTTAGTCCCTTGCCATAAACCGGCAGAGGCTTAAGTTCCAAAGCATGTTTAATCGTCAGCGGAATAAGTTTTTCCTCATTCTGCTTAGGACCATAGTTATTTGAACAGTTTGAGGTCGTGACATTCATACCATAGGTATGATGATAGGCTCGGACGATAAAATCGGATCCGGCCTTAGAAGATGAATAGGGACTGTTAGGCGCATAGGGTGTTGTCTCCTTAAAATACCCGCTCTCCCCTAGGGTACCATACACCTCATCGGTAGAGATATGATGAAATCTGGCATCCTCATAACCTTTTTTGAAAACAAAAGGCTCCTCCATCCAGTGACGCCTTGCCGTCTCAATTAAGGTAAAGGTTCCCATGAGGTTGGTTTCCATAAACACCCGAGGCCCCTTAATCGAGTTGTCGACATGACTTTCGGCAGCAAAATGAATCACTCCCCGGATATCATACTCACTAAAGAGTTTTTCCACTAAATCCTCATCGGTAATATCACCCTTTACAAAGACATAATTATCTAAGCCCTCACATTCTGCGACATTGCCAAGATCCCCGGCATAAGTCAACTTATCAAGGTTAATGATTTTATACTGAGGATATTTCTGACAAAAATAAGTAACAAAATTAGAGCCGATAAAACCGGCACCGCCGGTCACAAGAATTGTTTTTACCATAAATTTTTTTTATCTCATAAACCCAAAACTAGCCAAACCACTTCTGATAAATCTTGCTATAGCCATCACCATCCATCAGATCCTTAAGGGCAGTGGAGATTTTCTCATAAATCTCCGGATGCTGTTTGGAAACCATAATGCCAAACTGCTCAAAGGTTAATTTATCCTTAAGTTTGTAGTGCTCTTCCTTGCTCTCATTGTGCAGAAAGTAGGAAATGATTGGATCATCGGAGATAAGAGCCTCGCACTTGTTATCCAAAAAAGCATTAAAACTCTGTTGTTCAGACTCAAAGCCCAGCAGCTTCACATCTTTGATGGTTCCAGCATAGTCCGAACAGGTAGTCCCCTGTTTGACGCATACAGTCCGCCCTTCAAGATTGGCGACATCCTTAATCTTTTCCTTCTGGGATATAGGCATGAGAGCATTAAGACCGGCGTCATAATAAGGTCCCACAAAATCCACAATCTCATTGCGATCTTTGGTTATGGTAATTCCGGATATCGCCACATCCACCTGTTCAGTCAAAACTGAAGGCAGCAGGGCATCAAAAGGCATATTCACATACGTGACCTCATCGTAGCCGGCTTTTTTGGCAATACTTTCAATCAAGTCAACATCAAAACCTTCATACTGAGACTCTGCCTTGGTGATGACAAAAGGCACACAGGTCCCTTCAATACCCACTCTTAAAGCTTTGGCATGGCAAACTCCGCCCCAAAAAATCATGGAGGCTATCAACACCAGAGTTTTAGATATTCTCATGTAATCTCCCTTTTGCAATTAAAACAAATCTACATTTTGATTATAGATGAAAATGGAAAATATTCCTACGACCTATGCCACTATTTGAAAAGTTCTGCGAGCTCTTCTTTAGATAACGGCTCAAGACCGCGAAAACGCCGTTCCACATTGATAAGATTCTCTTCTAAGGGTTCTAAATCAATCCTCAGGTAATACCCCTTGGTGCGTAAAGCCTCCATTAGCTCATCCTTATTCACATGCGGCAGACTCTGATGCCTGGATGAGGCAAACATCATTACAAATACCGGCACCCCAAAAGCATCAAGCAGTCCTTGGGGAACACAAGCAAAGACATCCTTTTCCTTAAGATAAAGATAGCGCCCGCTCTTATGCTGACTCTTGTAGACAAAAATCAAGTGTTCCGCAGTCACTTTTCACCTTTTTGGTTATTCTTTCTTTAAGGACACGGAGAGTTCCATAATGGAAGTATTCTCCTTTTTGGCAATATTGAACTCGACATCCTCATCGGCATCAATATTGACATACTTTTTGATAACTTCCAAAATCTCCTGTCTTAACTTCGGCAGATAATCAGGAACATCACGTCCGGCTCTGTCATTGATGAGCACGAGATGCAGACGTTCTTTGGCAGATTGTGCTGATGACTGACTGCCATCCTTGAAGATGATATCAGAAATAGCCTTTAATAACGACATTCTTCAATCCTCCGCTATTTTTTGAAAAGTTTGGAAAAGAGGCCTTTTTTCTCAGTAGTAAAGCGCAAAGGAACTTCCGTGCCTAATAGTCTTTCCACTGCATCGGCATAAGCCTTACCGGCATCAGAGTCTTCATTTAGGATAATAGGATTACCAGAATTTGAAGCCTTGAGCACATCCTCAGATTCAGGAATAACTCCTAAAAGCGGAATTGTCAGAAGTTCCTGCACATCCTCAACCGAGAGCATTTCAGAGCGTTTAACCCTACTTGGAACATAGCGCGTTAAAAGAAGTTTAGCGGCAATTGGCTCCATTTCAAGTTCACTGCGGCGGGATTTGGCATTTAAAAGGCCGATAATTCTGTCAGAGTCACGTACCGAGGAGACTTCAGGGTTGGTGGTAACAATAGCCTCATCGGCAAAGTACAGAGCCATGAGTGCTCCCGACTCGATACCGGCAGGAGAATCACATACTACATACTCAAAATTCATGGAATCAAGTTCACGCATCACCTTCTCCACGCCCTCAACGGTCAAGGCGTCTTTATCCTTGGTCTGGGAGGCTGGCAGCACAAAAAGATTATCCACATGCTTGTCCTTGATTAAAGCCTGATTTAACTTGGCATCATCCTGAATCACGTTGATAAAATCATATACCACACGACGCTCACAGCCCATAATCAGGTCAAGATTACGCAGTCCCACATCAAAATCCAAAACTGCGGTCTTATGTCCTTTTCTGGCAAGACCCGTGGCAATAGCAGCCGAAGAAGTGGTCTTACCGACACCGCCTTTGCCTGAGGTAACCACAATCACGTGAATATGTTTAAAAGGCTCCTTGCTTAAAGTGCTCTCAGCCTTTTTTTCTTCCTTATCTTTTTTGGCTTCTTTTTCTTTTAAGGCTGCCTCGTCTTTTGTGTCCTGATGTTTTTCTAAAGTTTTATCCAAAGACTCATTTTTCTCGTTATCACTGGTGTTTTTTTGGGTATTTTCGACTTTTGCTTCTGTCATTTCCTTTTTCCTTTATAGGATAATTACTGATTAAAAACTGCTCTAAGTTTAGCACTGTCTTTAGCATGAGTGTAAGTGAGCACACCATCGTGCAAAAAGACCAGCACTTCCCTGTCCATATTCTCTAAATTCTTTGCCAAAAAACTCTGCTCCATATCCTCAGCAGTCTGATAGTTGCCGGCAATAGCAAGAAGAGTTGGAGCAAATTTGCCGCTCGTATAGACTATGGCCTCATCAAATCCCTGTGTAGTCTGAGCCCGTGGAGAGCCGGCAAACACCTCGCCATGGAGATCCCCGAAAATAAAAACATGGTGACTGGCAATAATTCTCGCTGTAGGCGCCACATTTCCGATGATAAGACGGAATTATTCACCGCACTGATACTCTCTCCAGAGCGAATTGAGCGCTTTATAGGCATCATCGGTTCTGAGACCAAAACCTTGTACGGCACTTTGACAGGATAAGGTTCCTTGATATGGACCGGGATCTCAATTTCCACGGTTTTGGTAATCACCTTAGGCTTGAAGTTCTCTTCACGCATTCTTGAGAATTTCACCGAATTGACGATGGGAATATCTCTTTTGTGCAAAAACAAGGCCCGCTCTTCAGAGTGGATCCCCGAAAGTCCAATAAGGTATAAACCATGCAACTTACAGGTGGCAACAAGTCTGTCATACTCAAGATTCTGAAGATAATCAACATGGGAGACATCGAGTACCACCGGAGTATGGTCATAGGCGCGGATACTCGGATCAATCTTTTTTTGCAAAAAAGTCTCCAGTTCATCGACACTACCTGTTTCTAAGGTAATAGTATTAAAGGAGTAGCCAGTACGTCCGATACTTATGTTACTGCTTTCAAAAGATAAATCCATAAAAATCGGCTCAGTACAAATAAATGTGGGATCAACGATCCTCTATTCAATCTGAGCCCTCCATTTTTGTCTGGAGGCATCAAAGAGTTTTAAAAAGAAATATTCATCATCAGGTAATCCATAGCTCTTCCT